>Ga0193751_1001689_pt1 | contig 13886 bp, 9 predicted proteins | sample L1c2metaG_FD_143050 | JGI IMG/M metagenome (GOLD analysis project Ga0193751, IMG submission 143050) | Soil microbial communities from a riparian zone of the East river system, Colorado, United States - L1c2 | ecosystem: Environmental > Terrestrial > Soil > Riparian zone | place: USA: East River... | reverse complement strand
ATGGAAAGACTTGGTGGGAGCGGATCCGGCCAATCCTGCCTCTTTTGTCTCGCGATTGCTGGCCAAGGATAAAGGTTGGTTGGCCGCGTATTTTGATGTGCTTTCGCGGGTCAGTAGAATTCAGCAGGCCTACTTTACAGAGCCCCATCGGCTGCGGCTCTTTTACGCGGGTCTGCGCGCCCCGGATCCTTCTGCCCTAGCCACGAAGGGTTTTTACAGACCGGCACCTGGGCTCTTGCTTCTGGTCACCCGGCTTCGGTTAGAGAGCAACGGCGAGCCGTTGGTTCCCGGGAATCTCGAAGTGTGGAAAGACATTCTCCAAGGGCACAATTCGAACCTCGTGCGCCGGTGGGGAAAACAGGCGCCGCGCCTGACGGATCCCGACCGTCTTGTGCAAGTAATGTTCGCCTTGTCCCGGGCGCCCACCGAGAGCGGCCCTCTCCAGGCCTATATGGCAATCAGTGAACTAGACAGCAGACGATCTCCGGAACATCACCTGGCGCCGTCTACGGTCCGCTTGCTGGCAAATAAGTTCGAGGAATTCAGCGATCAGTATCGGATTTTTTCCGAGTTTCCCGAGTTGACCGACGAATCCATCGAACTGTTTGTAAATGTCGCTCAAGAGCTAAACACCGTGCCAAAAGCTGCGCGTGGGAACGCGTTCGGCATGTTTCAGGCAAACGTCGGAATCTGGCAGATTCTGGCCCGCCAGGGACAGATTCCGAATTCGAAACTGAATGACTCGTGGCAGGGCGTGATCAAGCCCTTCCGCACGGTTCGATCGGCCGCGCAAGTGTATGACGCGGGTCGGTCTTCCCTGGGAGAATTATTTCGGTCTTCCACCGGCAAGGCTACAGGTTCGCAAGCTGAGATCATCGACTTGCTCGCAGGCCCCTCGCAGAGCAGTCCCGACGCAAGGCAGATTCACAGGGAAGTCGCCGCCCGGATCCGCTCTGTACTGGAGGACCAGCGACTAGTCTCCCTCGACACGCTTCTTTCCGTGGGAGATGCCTTGGCCGAAAAGGCGCGGGGAAGGCAACCGGCAGAGTACCTGATCCGCCTGGCTGGGCAGACACGAGAATTCGAGATGCCGCGGCCCATCTTCACGAGTAGTGAGAGAACAGAATGGGCCCCGGGAATCTACAACAATCATCACACCGACGTGCAGATGCGAACCGATTTGCCCAAAGTCCTCAAGTCTCCCTCGGCTTCGCGTGCGCAAATTGAAGAAGCGCGCGGTCAGCTCGCCTCGTTCATGCGAGACACTCTCGTCGGTTTGAACTACGCCTACTACGAACCGCCGGGTGCGCAGGCGTTGCACAACAATCCGCTCTTCGTCCGTTCTCACGACTTTGCGGGAGAGACCGTCGAGGGCATAAAGACACTTTGGCAGTCGCCGGAGCTTATGGGTGAGGGTACTCCCGCGGGTGGAGGCGCTCATTTCGTCGGCTCTCTTGCCGACCTCCCCTACTCGTTGGCCGAACTCGAACAGGATTTTATTTCGCCGAGCAGTGTTCAGGCCTTGATTTGGAAGGAGTTGACTCCGGAACTGTTGGCCTCCGCAGTCCTGCCCCGCTGGTGGAACGTGAGCCCGTTGGAGCTGCATGCGATCGCTCTCTATCAACGGAGCGGGGAAGAACTCCTGAACGCTTCCGAAAAAGATGAAGCACTGCGAAGTAAGGTACTGACCATTCTGACGGATCGTTCACTTCCGCAGCGATCATGGCAAGTCGAGCAAGCCCTGCGCACAGGCCGCGTGTCCGAAATAATTCCTCAAATGATGCCAGCCGACACCTTCTATCTGGCTGCGGAATTTCGACGCAGACACCCGGAAGAACCTGAGGAATGGGGAACCGCCAGCCAGGAACTGCAAACTTTGTGTCGGCAGCACCCCGAGCAGGTCAACTGGAAGCGGTTGGCGCACGATTTCGGCACCCCCCATCCCCAAATGGCTCATAACTACGGTCTCGAACTGTTGAATGTGGCGCCCATGCCTCCATTCTCCGGATATTCCAGCCGTTTTCTTGCGGAATCCTGGGATTCGCCCAATCTGTACTGGGCGCGGCTTGTTGATGAAGCAGGATATCCACCAGTCATGTTGAACCATCTCGTGCCCGAGCTTACCCGCGTGATGGTCGAGAAGATCTTCGCTACCGACTTTGAGGATTGGCCAGCACTCCTTCGGGCCATGCACGAAACGGGAGCGGAATTTCGGGAAGGCAAGTTGACTTCACCATCGAGGATTACCGCCGTCGGGCCTTGAGGTGTTTGTTCGAAAGAAGCTTCGCTTGAAATCCAGCGGCTCACGGCGCATTGGGGCCGCAGAAGCAGGAATCGTGAACGATGGGACGAAAATTATTTCTACTGATTCTGGTCTCTCTGGGATTGATGCTCAAAGGTGAACTGGGTATCGAAGCGCAGGAGAGCCCGAACTTCCACGTTGTGGTCAATATGGTGCAGCTCAACGTGGCGGTGACGGACAAGAAGGGAAACTATATTACGGGACTCCGCCCGGAGGATTTTGCAATCTCTGAGGATGGGATTGTTGAGAAGACGGCAACATTTGCGGAAGGCGATGAACCGGCCCGCAGTCTCAGCGAGTTTGCGGAGCAGGACTCGTCTATGCCACCGTCTGCTGATTTGGTGAAACGCTCCCCCGAAGACGCCTCGCCTCAAACCTTCGCCTCGCTGGTGAGGGGAGCCAATGTGTTCGTCTTGTTCGATACCAGCGACTACATGTACCGGGGCTTTGTCTTCGCGCAGGACGCAATTGCTGAGTTCATCCACTCGCTGGGCACCGCCGACATGATCGCGTTCTATTCGTATAGCCGCGATCTTTCTCGCGCGTCCGCCCTTACCGCCGACCGCTCGCAAGTCTTGCGGGCGGTGCGCTCGACTGTGGCCGGAGATCAGGCAGCGCTGTACAACGCGCTCTTGCTGACTCTGAAAGACGCGGCTCAAAATACGGGCCGCAAGGTTGTAGTGGTTTTCTCCAACGGACCGGATAATTCCAGTGTCGTGCCACCCGAGGACGTCGCTGAATTTGCCCAGTCTGCCGGAGTTTCGATCTACATGATCAGCACCCAATCGGCAAAGTTGGAACCGGTGTCCACCGCGGTTTTTGATCGTATGACCGCAGCCACCGGTGGCAAGGCCTATTTCGCCAAAGACTGGAGAGATGAACACCGGGCCTTTGCTTCCATCCGCGACGATTTGGCACATCTCTATTCATTGAGTTACTACCCGAAGCCCAACCCGAACACGGGCTGGCGCGCGATCACAGTGAAACTCGTGGGCGATCAGCTAAAGAAATACAAAGTGCGCACCCGCAATGGGTATCGTCCTCAACCCTCCAGATTTTCAAGCGATGACAAAACCCCATTGCCTGGGGCTCAATCCCGAACGGGAATGCCGTAATCTTGTTGCTTGGAGGAGCAGCGCCCCCATAGGGGCTAACTTAAGAACAGATTCTAGCGTGCGGCAACGACTGACTGTCGCTTAGCCACACGCGTCTGGTCTGCTCGCTCCAGTCAGCGGTCAGTGTGCTAAAGAGGCGCGAGAATTCCGGCGTGCGCTATTTTGCACAATCTAACTATGACCTAGTCGTTGTTCCAGAATCCATTTCCCGCCGTGACTTTCCGAAACGTTATCGTGTCCCGATTGTAAGTTTCAGTGCTGGGCCGTTGAGTGCGTTGTCCGCACTGGGTCAGGGACGGCTCGGCACGCATCCCTCACATCGATCTAGAGAAGCTCGATCCCTGGTTGGCCGCTGGCGCCGATGGAGCCAACACGGCTTACCCAGGGAACTGCGATTTCGGGCGAAGCATTTTCAGTGCTCACTCCTCGTCGCGAGGAGACGTGTGTTCCGATAGCTATTCCCGATTTCTGTGACCCATTCCCAAGCCGGGAAGCTCCGAACTCTATTTCACACTCTGTGCAATAGTGACCAATTCCGAGATACACCAAGGTTATAAGTTGGTTCGACGGAGTTGGATGTTAAAGGACCTTACGAGACCCTCCATCCAGTCCATGGGGCGCCATGGTCCACACACCTCACATTGGTGACAACCGAGTCCGAGGTTAGAGTGGACTAATTGAAGTCTGTCACATGGTAATAGGACACACGACGATCGGAGACTCTACGGACATCATGCGACTTATCAAGCGGCTACTCTTCCTTTGCCTCCTAACTAGCGCTTTAGCGCAGGTCCAGACCGCTGGCACAGTCACTCTCACAGGATCAGTGCAACTGATGGTTGGAGCAAAGCACAGTGTGAGCCTGGCATGGAAGGGCCCACAAGGCCAGTACATTACATTCCGTATCTATCGCTCCACGACGAATGGCACGGGCTATCAAATGATTCAGTCACTTATTTCCGGCCTCGGCTATACCGATGGGGACGTCACAGCCTCGACCTACTACTACGTTGCCACGGCATATGATTCCGGTACTAACACTGAATCGTCCTATAGCAACCAGATCACCGTCAACATACCCAACTGAAACAAAAAAGAAAGAAAGAGAGACTCTATGAAAAGAACGCTTCTTCTAATTGTATCGCTGCTGATGCTCGTTACCGTTGCGGCTAGCGCACAAACCGCTCACACGGTCGCGCTCACCTGGACTCAGAGCACATTCTCCGGAGTGACAGCGAACAAGGTATATCGCTCCACCACCAGTGGCGCGCAAGGCAGTGCCATCTATAGCAGCACGACCCCGATCATCACGTATACCGATAGCGGGCCGCTTACAAACGGCACAACGTATTACTACTGTGTGTCCGCATTAGCGGGCAGCAACAATGAGTCCGCATGCAGCGCACAGGCGATTGCGACGATCCCGACACCGCCACCGGCGCCAACCGCCCTCAGCGACACCATCAACTAAGGAGACATTCGTGAAGATACTCGCAATTGTCATTCTCTTGTCCGGCATGGCAGCGGCACAGTGCACTCAGGCGACCATCGGCACGAACTGCAATAGTCCCATGAATGTGTCGGGCTCAACGGCGGATCAGTCTTCAGTGGGGCTCGCAGATAATGGAGCCGCTCCCCCAGCACCTGCACCATCGCAATACTGGTTGTCGATTGATCATGGCACCATTCGGCTCTCGGCCAATGGACAGCCCTACGCACTGCCGGGAATGCCAACCAACTATGTGTTGACGGCTCAGGCAGGAGGAACTTACTCCCAGAATGTGGGTGCTGGCACGACGACGTACACCGCCGCACTCGCTCAGATTGATATGACCTTGCCGCAACAAGTACGACTTATGATCTCGAGTAGCAGCTCATGTCCCCAGTGCAGCATCCAAGCGCAATACTACAATGGCACTGCATGGGCCAATTTGACGAACTCAATCACTCCCACAAAATCCACGATTTTTGTGACTGCGTGGACCTCCTTTCCAAGCGGCGCCAACGGCGACTACGCGGTCCGGTTGGCAATCAACAATTCAGGAACCACTCAGGCCACCGTGGGATTGCACAGCGCCATGCTGCAATTCAAGTGATGAATTTTATTGACTGCAGCTTTCTGCGCTGCGGAGCGCAGCGCCCGCTCGTCCGCGCTGTTGGGCATATCGCAAAACCGGCACATCCCTCCCCACCGCTCTGAATGCGAATTGCCCATTTGTTCTTGACGGGATACCCATTAAGGCTTCGACGCGATCTGCACATATACGCCTTGCCTTTCGCAGGAACAACGATTTCGTAGTTCGAACGCCATGCAGCACTCAGGCTGTCGTGATGCTCTATCTCCGCTAAGTGTTCGCAATGGGGATTCGGAACCGATTCACAATGAACGACCGTATTCCGAGTTAGTTAAATTAGAAACATCTCACGTGAGTCCTTTTGCTCAGATAGGCCGGTGGACGGCTGTTATCACTGAGGTGGACAACTGCTCCGATCGAGGAGACTTTTATCATAGAGCGCGAACAAACGTTGGAACTGTCGCTTCAAAGTTGCGTTGACAACGTGGGCGTTTCATTGCTCTGTGATTGGGACGTATTTACCTTCGTGTACCGCCACGTAACAAGCCTTACCAGTGCCGACCAGATCGCCCGCCTGATCGGCTATGAAAGCGGGGTTGTTGGTGGCGCGCTTGACCGGCTGGAACGCCAGAAACTGATCGAGCGGTCGCGGCCCTCCCGAGGAGTACGTCTTTACAGCGTCTTGAATTCGAAGGATGTTGAGCATCGGAGCTGTCTTCGGAAGCTCGTCATCCTGTCGGAAAGTCGTGCCGGCCGACTCGAGCTGGCAAAACGACTGAAGCCCGCCCGGTCGGACTTGGCGCTAGTAGAGCGTCGGGTGAGTCCAATCAATCAGGTGAAGGGAAAAGGCAATGTCTGAAGGCATTGTGACTAAGACCGGCATTAAGGGGCTCGATTCCATCTTGCTGGGCGGGATTCCCCGGACGAATGTGATCCTGGTGCAAGGTGTGACCGGAAGCGGGAAAACTCTCATGGGCTTGGAGTTTATCTATCGCGGCGTCACTGAATTCAACGAGCCTGGGCTGATCGTTGTGTTCGAGACAAACCCGGACAAACTCATCCGAGACGCCGCTGGATTCGGCTGGAACCTGGAGGAACTACAACACCAGAAGAAGCTGCAAATCATCTTTACCAGCCCGCAGGTGTTCGATCAGGAGTTGCGTTCGCCGGACAGCCTGCTGATCGAGACCGCGAACGAAATGGGCGCTCAGCGGATTTTCGTAGATGGCGTGGGCCTGCTAACTCCCGCCCCAGGAACTATGAACTTTGTACGCAGCGGGTTCCGCGAGTTATTTCAGCAATTGATTGAGTCGTTGAACCGCGAAAACCTGACGGCCATGTTTTCGCTGGAGGCTGGCGGCACAGCCGATTCGATTGCCACGGTGGAGATGGCCGATTTTCTCGCGGACACCGTCATCCAGTTAAGCCGCAACCGGCGTGGGCGACATATACAGCGCAGCTTGGAGGTCGTGAAGAGCCGGGGACAGGCTTATGAAACCGGAGAGCACACCCTGCAGATCATCGGCGGGCGAGGCTTGGAGGTTTTTCGTCGTGTTCAGGCGCCCCTTCACACAAATTTGACACAGCCCACGTCCAACACCAAGCAATCAATGATCGGGGTTGAAGCGATTGACGTTCTCACTGGCGGCGGCATTTTTGAAGGGTCTACCACGATGGTCGTCGGGGTTTCGGGAGTGGGAAAGACTGTGATGAGCACCCAGATTCTTCGGGAAGGAGCCCTGAGACAAAACACGAGGGGGTTGCTCGTCTCCCTGGATGAGCACCCGGCGCAAATCGTCCGTAATGCCAAGACTCTGGGACTGGATATGGAAGAGCAAGTCGCCAACGGAACCATCCAGATCATGTTCGAGAGCCCTCAAGAGCTGGACATTGATGCACACTACAACCGCATTATCCAGCTTATCGAGAAGCACGACATACAACGAATGGTGATTGATGGGATGACAAGTTACAGCACGGCCATCGGAGAAATCAGTGTGTATCGCGATTTCTTCCACGCCCTGGTGGCCTATAGCAAGCAACGCTTGATGACTGCTTTCTTTAACTACGAGAATCCGGAGTTCCTCGGGATGTCCTCCTATATGCCGGATTTTCCGGTCAACTCCATCGTGGATAACCTGATTCTGATGAACATGGTAGAAATCAACAACGCGCTTCACCGTTGCATTTCGTGCGTCAAGTCACGGGGGACAAAACATTCGTTCGACACGCGCGAATTTTTGATCGGACAAGGGGGTATCTCTCTGGTGCCTCTGGAAGAAGATCTGGTCCCCTCGATACCGCTGCAGAACTATTCCAGTCTCCTAGGCAGAGCCCCCACAAGATTCGCTCTCCCGAAACGAATCAATGGCACTGCCGAAGTACAGGACAAAGTATGATTCCGGAAACGTCGGGGCGACTTGACGCAGGAGCAGGTTTGCCCCCGGCGATGTCGACACGCTCCCCGTCTCCTTTCAGCTTGGCAGGGGAAAACGGCGTCTTGGAATTGTCGGCGACAATGCGGGAGGATTTGCTTGATCTCGACGCTTGGGGGGAAGTTCTAAAGACTTATGGCCGCACCATGAGAGTCGCGGTCGCCCTGACCGACACCGGGGGGCTTCTTCTCGGAAAATGTCACAATCCCCAGCCGGTTTGGAGCTTGGTCCGCGGCGCTGCGTCTGACTGGGGCGCTGCATGTCCCTTCTGCATCACGAAGCATCTGCCGTGCGCCGCAGTTGCAGATGCGGTGCGAACCAGTGCGGTCGCGACGGTACACGATCAAGCCGGCCTCACTCATGTGGCAGTTCCACTTACGTTGGGCAAGCAGACCTTGGGGGCCATCATTGCGGGACAAGTGTTCGATCGATTTCCCGAGCAACTCTTGTTGCGACGCGTGGCAAGAGATTTTGGTATTTCGGCTCAGGAACTTTGGGAAGTTGCAAAGAAGGAGCGGCCTGTGGCAAGCGCCCTGCTGCAGGCATCCGGCGATTTGCTTGGTGCGCTGGGCCACGCATTTCTGCAGCAACGGCATGGCGCGATCCTCGAGAAGAAACTGGCGGAGACAAATGACCGTTTTCGATGGCTGGCGGAGGGAGTTCGAGACTACGCGCTCTTCACGACGGATACAACTGGGAGCGTGACCAGTTGGAATGTCGGAGCGGAACGCATGTTGGGTTATGCTCAGGCGGAGATTGTTGGCCGCAATTTCTCTTGCATCCTGTCTCCAGAAGATGTTCATGGTCGCCTGACCGAGAACCAGTTATCCAAGGCTTTGCAGACCGGCCGGGCGGAATATGAAGGATGGAGCGTCCGTCGGACCCAGGGGCAGTTCTGGGCTAATGTCAACATCACAGCACTGTCCAATGAAGCCGGCCCGATTCAGGGCTTCGCGATCATCATGCAAGACATGACTGAGCGGAAGAAAATCGCAATCGTACTCGAAGAGGCCCAGCGGGAGCGGGCACGCCTGCAAGAAAAGTTTCTTTCTCATGTCTCTCATGAACTCCGCACTCCGCTGACGGCGATCTATTTCTTCACAACCAATGTATTGGATGGCGTATTTGGCGATCTGAATCCGGAACAGCGTAAGCACCTGACATTCGCACTCGATAATGTCGGGCAATTGAAGGTTATGGTGAGCGATCTCCTCGACATCACGCGTGTTGAAACCCATAAGCTAGCTTTAGCGCATCAGCCTACAAGCCTAGTCAAGGTAACGGCAGAGGTGCTAAGTACATGCCGTACGAATGCGGCAGCAAAGAATATCGACATTCGTTCTGACGTTGCACCGAATCTTCACTTTGTCTGGGCCGATCCCGCCCGTGTACGGCAAATTCTCACTAACCTGATCGATAACGGAATTAAGTTCACACCCGATGGTGGAACCATTACCGTCAAGAGTCAGGTCTTTGCCGAAGACCATGATTTTGTGTGCGTATCGGTGTCCGACTCGGGATGTGGAATCAGCGCGGACAACTGCAAAATCATCTTTGACCGTCTGGCGCAAGTTAAAGGTAGTGGAGAAGTCAGCCGCAGCGGTCTGGGTCTGGGCCTGTTCATCTCCAAAGAGCTGGTGTCAAGGCTTGGTGGCCGAATCTGGTTAGACAGCCACCCGGGACACGGCAGCACCTTCTACTTTACGTTGCCCGCGTTCTCACTGGCTAAGTATTGTTCCCATATCTTTAGTGCGGCAAACCTGGATGCGGGTTCTGTAACTCTGATTGCGGTGGACGTGGTCGAGGTTAAGAGAGGCGCACAGGCGGATATTCTGCGAGAGATACGGCAGATCCTGGAGCGCTGCATTGACGCGGGCCAGGAAGTCCTCTTGCCGGCGACAGGTGACGAATGGCCGATAGTCACATTTTTCATCGTCGCGTGCACTGATGCCAAAGGATTGGCGGTGATCGCTAACCGTATTCTCAGGGATTTGCAATGCTTCGACAAAACCTCACAACTCAAGCCGTCAATTTCTTCAACGACACTGCAGGTGGCTCACGGCCAGTCGCGGGAAGAGCAGATACACGACGTGACCGTACGAATCGAAAGCTCGGTTCAAGAGCACTTATTGGGCAAAGAAAGGATCAAATGACCCAAACGAAAGACTTGATTGCGCAAGGATCGGATCACAGGACCGAGAAGAAAATCTTGATCATCGATGACGACGAACATCTTCTGCTAGGGTTAACTGCCCGATTGAAAGCCAACGGCTATGCGGTCGTTTGGGCTAGCGATGCCGTTGCCGCGATATCAGTTGCGCGCAAGGAGGTGCCGGACCTAGTTATCCTCGATCTAGGTTTACCAGCAGGCGATGGGTTCAGTGTGCTTGAGCGAATGAGAACCCTAGCGGATCTGGCTTCAGTTCCAGTCATCGTGCTCAGCGCTCGCGATCCGGCTGACAACAAAAAACGTGCCTTGGAGGCTGGAGCCGCGGCTTACTTCCAGAAGCCTCCCGATAATCATGAATTCTTGATGGCAATTCGGCGGGCTCTAGGAGAAACCGTTGCTTTGTCGACATTCCTTAAGACGTGATTGCTTCCCTGCGAATACGAGTTTGTCGGCTTAGTGCCAAAGATTGGTCCCATCGCATCGTTACAAATCGGCTGCAGGACCAAGCTCAACGATTTAGGCCTGATTGAAAGAAAAGAAATCAAGAATCAAATCGTAACTTCTCCTCAAGGAGGATTTATGTGGCTTTCAAAGAACTCTAGGCAAATGGCACTTGAGTATTCCCAAATGCAAGCGGTGATTCTGCAACGCACCGCCGAACTGCGAAACCTTTCTCTCCGCCTTCTCAAGGTCCAGGATGAGGAAAGACGAAAGTTGTCTCGCGATTTGCACGACAGCACGGGCCAAACCTTGGCAGCGCTAAAAATGAGCGTTGTCTTTCTGCAGCAGAATTGCAAAGGGGACCCGTCCAAAATGGCCCTCGCCGACGAAGTGCTAAAGTTGGCCGATCACGCACTTGAGGAATTGCGGACTATGTCGTACTTGCTGCATCCGCCACTCTTAGACGAGGTAGGTTTTGCTTGCGCCGCGGAGTGGTACATCGAGGGCTTTGCCAAGCGAAGCGGTGTAATTGTAAGTCTGGACGTTGCAACCGATCATGAACGCTTGCCGAGCAAGATCGAAATTGCCCTGTTCCGCGTGCTGCAGGAGAGTTTGACGAATGTGAATCGCCACTCTGGGGCTGCACAGGTCAGCGTCTGCTTTCGGCACCATCCCGAAACGATCGTCCTGGAAATTCGAGATAACGGATGCGGCATACCGGCGGAGCGGCTGGTTCGACTTCGTGAAACCAGCGCAGAAACGGGAGTCGGCCTGGCCGGAATGCGCGAGCGCATGCTCGAACTAAACGGCCAACTTGAAATGGAATCGGATGCCCATGGAACGACCCTGCGGGCCGTGGTTCCATTCTCCGCGATAAACGGATCTATCGAGCTTGGAAAGTGCATGCAAGCGAGCGCGTCTCCGCTCCCCGACTAGAGATAACTTCGGAGGTGTATTCTACTCTCAAAGTCCGCTTGCCATGAATCTCTGGTGCAGAACTGCTGAGTCGGGATGCCTCTCCAGGATGGAGAATCGCAACGGATTGCTAGTGAAGACGCTCGTCACTGAAGGTGACAGAACGGCTGAACGAGATGCAGCATTGTTAATGGCGGATCCCAGGAGGCTCCCGAGACTTCCCCAAGGCGCTGCGCGGAAGTTTCTCCCTCCTTTTCGCACACGCAAATCAGAAAACGGCAACGCAAGCTCCGCGGAACGTGGATTTTCAACAAGCTGCCAGGGCCGAGGCGGTCAAGCCATCGGCCCTTTTGCGCATGAGGTTAGGCAACACCTCACTGACAGGCGCAGCCGGTGATGACATCGGTGTCCAACGTCACCGCGCCATTCCGGGCCAGCGCCCTGCCTTCCAGATTCACGCCGGTGGTTATAGTGATTGATGTCAGCGCCAGGATGTTTCCCTTGAATACAGAGTTTGTTCCCAGGGTCGCTGAGCTGCCGACCTGCCAGAAGACGTTGCATGCCTTGGCGCCGTTGGCCAGGACTACATGGCTCCCGCTACCCGTAGTGAGCGTGGACGAGATCTGGAAAATGAATACCGCAGCCGAATTGCCCTGAGCGTCGAGAGTGACGTCCCCGGATATGGCGAGCGACGACGTCGATTTGTAGATACCAGCGGTGAATGTTTGTCCAACCAGATCTCCGGCTACAGAAGTACCGCCCGATCGTCCGGCAGCATCGATATAGCCAGCGGTCAAGGCGGCCTGGGCCAGGGAGGCGGCACCGTCAGCAACATGGATTGACCCGCCTGCTAGCCCCGGCGGAAATCCAGTCACTGACGTACCCGGACTTAATCCAACATCCCCGGACACAACGGTAGAACCGGTGTTGGTGACGGTGCTTCCAGCCAGGACCGAGAAATCTCCTATGCTAGGACAAAGAGCTACCGGCTGTGTTCCACCGCCCTGGCACGGACCGGTTGTAAAAGTCCGTTGAATGGGCGCAACCGGAACTTCGCCCATGTCCTTGGCTCCGGCGGTGACCATGATCGTGTACTTGGTATTCGCTGCCAGGTTCGCCGTGGGCGTGAGAGTGGCTTTTTGAGTGACCACGTCATAGGTTACGGTGGCGGCCACACCTGCAATGAAAAATGTGGTGGGGTTGATGGTGAGGGAGTCCATTTGCTCGTCAAAGGTGACCACGATCTTCTGGTCCTGGGGCACACAAGTGGCGCCCGCGAGAAGATTGATGGCAACAATGTTCGGGGCAGAAGTGTCTGTGGTTGAGCGGGTATTGAAGGAGAAATCGAAGGGCGCGGCAAGCGGAGTTCCGCTCACGTCCTTAGCACCAACGGTAATACTCGCGTTGTACATTGCATTGGCGGCGAGGTCAGGGGAGGGTTTGAAGGCGCCAATCCGGTTGGTTGTGTCGTAGGTAACTGTGCCGGTAGCTCCTGCAATTAAAAAGGTATTAGCGTTGATGCTTGCCGGATCCATGGGCTTGCTGAACACCACGGCAATCTCACGATTGGTGCCCACTCCGTTGCTTTGAGGGACCACCATCGATATTGCTGGAGCAGCATCGGAAACCATCGAAGCTGGTGGGTTGGCAACACTGCCACAGCTAATGAGGAAAACAGCGAGCAGAAATGCGGCTGAGATCTTGGAGAACTGGCGGAGTGGCATAACGATTCCTTTCACAGAACCTTTGTTGCGAGTGCGGACCGGTTTGAAGCTCGTATGAGATGCCGGAATAGCAAGATAGGCTGCTGCAATGAAAGTAATTATTGAAGGGATCTCTCCCGGGCTACAGGGGAACTCGGGCGGAGAAATACGGAGTCGCCAGAGCCCACGCTTGTACAGGGCACGATTGGAGGCGAAGCAAGCGTACAAACAAAAACTCGGGGCCTGTCCGGAGGCGTGCGCCTCCGCATGTCCACGGACGATTATCCAGCTTGCAGCTCTAAGCTGTCTGTGCAGAATCGCTCACTTTGTCATTTGTAGCTGAGGGACGGAGCATTCGTTGCCGAATAAGGTTAGGAGAGTCGACAGTGGTCGAACGGGCGAGGTTCAGGGTTGCTTGATTACTCCAAGTGGCGCTGGAAGAAAATTAAAACGAAGTTCTGGGCGGTCGTCGGCAAGCCCGAGACTATGGCGATTGTTGTCACAACATCGCGTCTCCGCGGTTGCTTCATGACCCGGTGTTGGGCGAAGATTGAATGTCAGGAGTTGTGCAAGTAATCCCTAGCTTTCTGCTGTTTACCAGGCGCTTGGGTGCTAGTAGTTGTTTCTAAGCGATGAAGTGTGTGGGAAGTCTGCTTAAGCGACTGCGTTCCGGCTCAAAGGACGCACACCCATTGCCCCGAGTTTGGACGCGTGTTAAAGACTACAATTG
>Ga0193751_1001688_pt1 | contig 13897 bp, 9 predicted proteins | sample L1c2metaG_FD_143050 | JGI IMG/M metagenome (GOLD analysis project Ga0193751, IMG submission 143050) | Soil microbial communities from a riparian zone of the East river system, Colorado, United States - L1c2 | ecosystem: Environmental > Terrestrial > Soil > Riparian zone | place: USA: East River... | reverse complement strand
CTTCACGATCATTTTCGGCGTCTCGCGCAGCCTTACGATTTCGCTGATCGCGTTGCTGCTGCTAGGAGCCAGCGACATGATCAGCGTGATTATCCGCGCCACGTTGACGCAACTCGCCACGCCCGATGAGATGCGCGGACGCGTGACTGCCGTGGACATGATTTTTATTGGAACCTCCAACGAGTTTGGGCAGTTCGAATCGGGCGTGACGGCGCAATGGTTTGGGACCGTCCCTGCGGTGGTGTTGGGAGGGGTTGGGACACTGGTGGTGATTGCGGTGTGGGCGTGGTTGTTCCCGGAGTTGCGGCATGCGGGGGAGTTGAGTGCGATTCGAAGCGAGGAGTTGCCGGCTTCTGCCGAAACTTCCGTACCACGCTGAGCGCATCGTTGGGGTGGCCGGACTTCGTCCAGGCCAGCCGAGGTGGCTGTAGCTACATGTTTTGTGGGGGATCGCGTTTTTCGCGGCGGGAATGATGAATGCCGTAGAATGTCGGTTTCATTTCACACCCACTTTCAGCGCTGCCAAGGAATTGGATTGATCGAACGCTATTTTCGCCTGGCGGAAAATCAGACTACGGTGCGCCGGGAACTTCTCGGCGGCCTGACCACCTTCATCACGATGGCCTACATCGTCGTGGTGAATCCGCAGATTTTGGCGCAGGCGGGGATGCCGCTCGACGGCGTGTTGTTTGCTACGTGCGTGTCTGCAGCGGCTGCAACGCTGGTGATGGGCCTGTACGCGAATTATCCCATTGCGCTCGCGCCGGGCATGTCGCTCAATGCCTATTTCACGTACGTGGTTTGCCTTGGCATGCACGTTCCCTGGCGCACGGCACTCGGCGTGATTTTCTTTTCGGGCGTGTTTTTTTTGATTCTTACTGTCACGCGCGTACGCGAACAGATCGTCAACGGAATTCCGGAGTGCCTGAAATATTCCACCGCGGGCGGCATCGGGATGTTCATCGCCTTTGTCGGGCTACGCAATGCCAAGCTGGTGGTGGCGAATGCGGCAACGTTCGTGGGCTTGGGCAGCTTTGCCAATCGCGAAGCGCAGCTGGCATGCGCGGGGCTGGCGATCATGCTCATTCTGATGACACGCAAGATTAACGGCGCGATCCTGATCGGCATTTTCGCTACTACCGTGCTGGGAATTTTGCGCGGAATGGCAAGTTGGCCGACGGCGATCTTTTCCTGGCCGCATCCTGCTTCGACCTGGCTGCAACTGGATTTGCGAGGAGCACTTCATTTGGGATTGCTGGAAATTGTTTTCGTATTTCTGTTTGTCGATTTATTCGACAACGTCGGCACGCTGGTGGGAGTGTGCGAACAGGGCGGCTTCGTAAAGGACGGAAAAATTCCACGCGTAGGCCGGGCGCTGGTCTCGGACGCGGTGGGAACTATTTTCGGGGCATTGACCGGAACCTCTACTGTAACCAGTTACATCGAAAGCGCGGCCGGAGTGGTGGCGGGCGCGCGAACCGGACTGAGCAACATGTTCGTGGCGGGACTTTTTCTGTTGGCTGCGTTTTGCTCGCCGCTGGCCGCAGCGATTCCCGGCTATGCGACGGCGCCGGCACTAATTTTAGTGGGAGCGCTGATGACGGAATCGATTGCCCGGATCGAGTGGAAGGAGTTTACCGAGGCGCTTCCCGCGTTCGTAACTCTGGTGGCAACGCCACTGACGTTCAGTATCGCGACCGGGCTCAGTTTTGGGTTGATCTCGTATACGCTCGTCAAGGTGGCCGCGGGGAGGTTTCGGGAGGTGAGCGCCGTGATTTGGATTCTGACGGCGCTGTTTATCCTTCGGTATGTTTATCTGGCGGCGGGTTAAACGCAATTCATTTCAAAGTCAAAGTCGCATATTGATTTTCTTTCGTCCTTTCGGGGCTTGCTTCGATTTCTCCTCAAGCTGCATTCTTGCGCCGCTCCGCGGCTTAAGCGGAGGAAGTTATCATTCTTACTTCCCTTTCAGCAGCGTCTTGGCTGCGCCCATGTTTTCGTATTTGTCGTAGACGCGCAGCACGACCACGTGTTCGGAACCGACATCCTTCGCGGCATCCAAGGGGACCGTGAAGTCATAGTCTTCGATTCTTCCGTCGGAGAGTTGGCCAACGGGCTCGACGTACTTCCATTCTCCCGCGTCGATGGAATATTCGGCGCGCTTGATGTTGGAAAATCCATCTTCGGCACGGAACCGGACGTGGATCTGATTAGCCTCGACCACGGCAGTCAAGTTCTCGACTCGTGGAGGCGTAGTATCTACCTCGAAGCGCCGGCCTTCCTTGGTGGCGGACAAGGCCTCGCCCGGCGAGTGCGAGGGCGCGTCCGAGGCGACCACTTTGATGGTGTAGCCTCCGTCGGGCAGCAAGCTGGCGTCGAATGAATAAGCTTTGTCTGTCAAATTGTCTTTCAAGAGCAGCCAACGGGTTTCTCCGTCGCCGCGGTAGTAGACCGAATAGACCAGCTGATCGTCATTGTCGTCGTGCGCGTTCCACTTGACGCCGATCGAATCGTGGTCGTGAGTGCTCGGGACTGGAGATTCGAAACGGCTGCTTGAAGATCCGCTTACGTCTGTCCCCAGATTGAGCGCGGCTGACTTCGAGATTGGCTGGTAGCGCACGCCGATCTGCACGGACACGTCATCGATCTCCGGCGCCACATTCTTCGGCAGATAATTCAGAGTAACTGTATCCACCGCCGGTCTGGCGCTACCGGCATGGAGCACGGCTTTCCACTGGGCGTAGCGAGCCGGTGGGACGCCCATTTCAGATTGCTCGGCGAGATTCACTTGCCTCCAAGGACTCCAGTTGCGATCGGGATTGTCGACGTTGCCGCTGCGAGCTAGGAGCTCTACATTTCCGGCGCCACGAAATTCAGCCCGTCCCCAACGCGAAAAAACCTTGGCATCGAAGACATCGCTCTCGTACGTCCCTTCGATCTCAGGACCGGGGCCCAGGAGAAAGATTTTCCCTAGATTGCTGCTGGCGGCGTAGAGTCCGCCGCCGGGGGCTTTGGCAAAACCGGTTATCTGCGAGGCGGGCGCCTTCAGCAGATCGGTAAACTCGTCCTGCTGGTCGATGGCAAAAACATGTCCGCGGTTTCCCGTTCCGGCAAGCAGCTTGTCATGGGAGTCGAAGGCGAGGGCGTAGACAATATCTTCCCGCGAAGTCCAGATTCGTGACGGAGAACCGTCGGCGGCAATGCGGTATACATCGGAGCCCCCATTCGAACTGCCGCCGGGAAATGGGAATGCCGCAGGGTGGGACGTGCTGGGCGCCTGGCTGAGAGTCATTCCAGGAGTGGAAGAGCTGGAAGATTCTCCCGGCCCGGATCCCATCGACAGGGGCACCGACGAACCGGCGGAAGGCGAGGCTGAGGTTCCGGCGCGCCTTTCGCCAACCGCTGCGGCATAAATGTTGCCGTCGTGATCGAGAGCGAGCGCCGTGATCTCTTTCTTCGGGGCGCTGTAAAGTACGAATCCGTCCCCCGCAGGAGAAATGCGGTACACCAGCCCACTGCCGTCCGTACCGGCAATCAAATTTCCCTTGGCGTCGAGGGCAAGCACGCGAATATGAGTGTCGTCGCTTTTGAAGAAAAGCGAGTGTTCTCCTTTTGGCGTGACTTTGTAAATCTCGCCGTGATCTCCGGTGGCGACAAAAAGATTTCCGGCCTTGTCGAGAATAAGGTCCCAAATGTACTTGGTTTCCGGGGCAAAATATTCGGACGACGTCCACGACAGGTCAAGGCCAGGCTTGCCCGCATCCTTCGGCGGATTTTTTGCGGCCGCATCGCTGGGCGCTTCTTTCGCAGAACTCTTGCCGCCCTTGGAAGCTTTGCCTTTTTCCGGTGGCTTCGGCTCGATCCGGTAGACCTTGCCGTCAGGCGCCGTGGCGGCATAGATCACACCGTTTGGCGCTACCTCCAGAGTTTGCACTTGCAATTCCTGCGGTTCAAAAATGATGGTCGCAGTGCCGTCGGGCGTGATCCGATAGACACGCGCCGGAGATCCGGTCGCAGCATAGATATTTCCCGCTTCGTCGGCGGTCACGGCCCAGATGTAGGTCGAGGGTGTCGCATAAAGTAGTTTGAATGATGGAGCGAGCTCCAAGCCGCCCGAACTGCGAATGGCCACTCCCGTGGCGGCCCCCTTGGTGAGGTCCTCGAATTTCGATTGCTCCCAGGTGCGCGTTCCATCCGCGAAGACGGAGCCACTCATCGCAAATACGGAAAGGAAGAAGCAAACAACAACAAAAGGGTGAATCCGATACAAACTCTGCAATGTCACACCTCGATTCCAGTTCATAGATTCAAAATCAACGCGCTGCCACGCCTGACCGCGAACCGGAAGTTTCAGGTTACCACGCAGAATGGAACCTGAAGAGCGGGTATCGGCCAAGACGACTCCGGATGGAGCGGAGATTCTACTGCCATGTTATCGTAGATTTTCATGCATTCTGCACGTCAGAAGCTGCTGAGTGTCCTTGCTCAAAAGTCTTTTCGGCTGGGAGAGTTCAAACTTTCTTCCGGCGGAATCAGCGACTACTACATTGACTGCCGAACGACCACGCTCGATGCGAAAGGGTCGAGGCTGACCGGTGAAGTTTTTTTAGAAGAGATTCGGGAGCGCGGATGGAAGCCCAGGGCCGTTGGCGGGCTGACGATGGGAGCGGATCCAATCGTGGTGGCCGTCGCGGTGGTGAGCGGCGAGATGGATGGTTTTCTGGTGCGCAAGGCCGAAAAGCAGCATGGCACGGGACAGCGCATCGAAGGTTTTCGCGAAAAAGGCGCGCGCGTGGTCATTGTGGATGATGTTTGCACTACCGGGGCATCGACAGTCCAAGCGATCGAAGCGGCTCGCGAATTCGGATTCGAAGTCGTGGGCGTGATGTGCCTGGTGGAGCGGCAGGAGGCCCAAGGTCGCCCCAATGTGGAGAAGGCGGCGGGGGCCGTGCCATTTGTTTCCATTTTTACGGCGAACGACGTAAGGGAAGAACACGTTCGACCGAACTCTTCGTAGAGACGTAGCTTGCTACGTCTCTGCCGACGGCGCCGTGAAAGAAGTACAGAGACGTTGTAATGGCGAGAGAGACGTTGCGAGCAACGTCTCTACGGCGAGATTTTTCTATGATTCAGACTTCTATGATCCAAACTCTGGAATGGACCGATCACGGCGTACGCTTCATCGATCAGACGAAGCTGCCGACGGAAGAAGTTTATGTCACTTGCACGACGCATGAGCAGGTGGCTGACGTGATTCGCAACATGGTGGTGCGCGGGGCGCCGGCGATTGGGGTGGCGGCCGCCATGGGGATTGCTCTCGGCGTGAACAATTCTAAGGCGGAATCCACGGGCGATCTGAAGCGCGATCTCGATCAGATCTGTGACCTCATCGGCAAAACCCGTCCCACCGCTGTGAATCTGTTCTGGGCGATTCGGCGGATGCAGGAGAAATTCGAGCGCGTCCGCATACGTCCTATTCCGCAGATCAAGCGTGATCTGATAGAAGAGGCGCAGCGAATGCACGCGGAGGACATCGCCGCCAACCAGGCGATGGGACGCCACGGTGCGACGCTGATGCCGAGCGCCGGCGGTGTACTCACGCACTGCAACGCCGGAGCGCTGGCGACAGCGGGATACGGAACTGCGCTGGGAGTGATCCGCGCGGCGGTTGAGCAGGGCAAGAAAATTCATGTGTACGCGGACGAGACTCGGCCGTTCCTGCAAGGGTCGCGGCTGACGGCGTGGGAACTGATGAAAGACGGAATCCCTACCACAGTCATTTCCGATAACATGGCGGGCGCAATGATGAAACTGGGAAAGATCGGAGCCATCGTGGTAGGTGCCGACCGTATCGCTGCCAACGGAGACGTGGCCAACAAGATTGGAACGTACACGGTCGCAATTCTAGCGAAAGAGCACAACATTCCGTTTTATGTGGCAGCGCCGATTTCGACCGTCGATCTGGAGTGTGCCGACGGGAGCCAGATTCCCATCGAGCAACGCAATGCTCAGGAAGTAACCCACATTGGCGGCAAACAGATGGTGCCCACCGGCGTTGGAGTGGAGAACCCTGCGTTCGATGTAACTCCTGCGAAGTATGTAACCGCGATCATCACGGAAAAAGGAATTGCGCGCACGCCCTACGCAGATTCGTTGCGCAAACTAGCGGGGCAAGAGGCTATGGCCCAACCTTAAACGGGCTGTTAATTTCGCTTTGTCCGTCCTAGAAGTCAATTCATAAATGCTGAGGAGGATTCTGGCGCAGGCGAGATGCAGCATATGCCCAGGAAGTTGTCGACATGACGTTCCCAGCGCGTGACGAGACGACGCGAGTTGTGGAGCGACGCGAAGAGCCGTTCGATCTTCCAGCGTCGGCGCGCGCGAGGGAGCGCACGGCCATCCTGCGTGGACCGTCGACCCCGCCGGTGTGCCGCGATCATCTCGATGCCGTACTGGGTCATCAGACGTTCGTCGAGGGCATCGCTGTCATAGCCGCGGTCGCCGATCAGGCGCGTCGGGAGGTCCGCGAGGAAGCGGGCGTCGAGGGTGGCGGGACGAGGTGCGGCTCATACGGTGAAGCGCTGGCCACGTGGACGGCGACAGGAAGACCATGGCGGTCGCAGATCGCCATGATCTTGCTTCCCTTACCGTGTCGAGTAGGGCCAACGGCAGCGCCCCCTTTTTTGGCCCCGGCGAAAGTGGCGTCGACGAAGGCTTCGGACAGATCGATCTTGCCGCGGTCTCGCAAGTCTTCGGCGAGTCGCTGGAGCAGGACCTCAAGGCGTCGGGATCGTTGCCACCGCTGAAAGCGACGATGGCAGGTCTGATACGGCGGATAGCGGCGCGGCAGATCGTGCCACGGAGCGCCCGTGCGCAAGACCCAGAGGACGCCGTTGAGGACCGCCCGCGGCGCCGTCCGGGGGCGCCCTCGTCCATCCGGTCGACGTCGCGGTCGAAAGATCGGTTCGAGGACGGCCCACTGCTTATCGGTGAGATGCATGCCCCCGAATGCAGCAAGAAGAAGCTGCGCTGGGCGCGCTGATCGTGCATTTGAACGACGCGCATCACTGGGAGCGCGAACGCATCGCGGCGTGGGTCGCCGACCGGACGTGCCGCAAGACGAATCACACGCCCATCACTGATGGGTCACTTCCGTTGACGGCTATTCCGCTCGCAGCGCGGCGCACGGGTCGATTCTTGTCGCGCGGCGCGCGGGCATCCATGCCGCCATCAGTCCCACCGCCATCAGTAGCAGCGTGACGATCGTGAACGCGATCGGATCGGTCGGCGTCACCCCGAACAGGAACGTCTGCAGCACGCGAGTCACGCCGGCGGCCCCGGCGAGGCCGACGATCAGGCCAGCGACGACGATGCGGAGCGCGCGCGTGAGCACGAGGCGGAGCACGTCGCGGCGTTCGGCGCCGAGCGCCATGCGCACGCCGATCTCGCGGCGGCGCTGCGTCACCGCGTAGGCCATCAATCCGTAGATGCCGCACGTCGCGATCAGCGTCGCGGTCATCGCGAACAGCACCAGCAGCAACATCCGGAAACGCGGCGGCGCCACCGACGCCGCCACCGCTTCGTCCATCGTCAAGGTGCTCTCGATCGCTAGATCGGGCGCGGCGCGGCGAATTTCCGCGCGGATGCCTTCGACCACGCTGCCGGGTGTGGCCGTGCGCGCGACGAACGACACGAACCGCAGTACGAAGAAGTCGACGCGCTCCTGCTGGAACGGCACGTACAGCATCGGCTGCACTTCCTGATCGAGTCCCTTCTGACGGATGTCCGCGACCACGCCCACGACCGCCAGCCACTCGCCGCGATCGCTCAAGCGCACGTGCCGGCCGAGCGCCTCGCCCGGACCACCCGGAAAGTATTCGCGCGCGATGCGCTCGCTGACGATCGCGACTTTCGGCGCTTCCGCCGTGTCCCGTGCGGTGAACTCTCGTCCCGCCAGCAGCGGAATCCCCATTGTCTTGAAATAGCCTGCGCCGATCTTCGGCCTGCCGGCGTCGAGCTTCGGTTTCGGCTGATCCTCGATGTAGAAGTTGTCGCGGATGAACATCATGCCGAATGGCGCCGAGTTGATCACGCTCGCGGAGGTCACGCCCGGCAGGTACTGGATGCGATTGAGCACGCCGCGCGCGAACGCGTGGATGCGCTCGGGTTTGTCGTAGAGGCGTTCGGGCAGCGTCACCTTGACGGTCTGCACGACGCCGTCGCGCCCGCTCAATTCGAAGCCGGGCGACACCGATGTGAGACGCACGAAGCTGTGAATCAGCAGCCCCGCGCCGATCAGTAGCACGAGCGTCATCGCGATCTGTGCGGCGACCAGCAGCGTGCGCAGCCGCTCGCCCTGACGGTCGCCCGTGGTGCGCGCTTCGCCGGCGTGCAGCGCGAGGCCTTCGCCAAACGCGGCCCCGCTGACGCGCAGCGCCGGCACGAGGCCGATCACCAGAGTCGAGAGGAGCGACAAGCCGAGGCAGAACGCCATCACGCGCGCGTCGATCACGATGCCGCCGAGGCGTGGAAGCGCGAATTGCGGCACGAGCGGCAGCGTGACGTCGATCGCGATCCACGCAAGCATCACGCCGAGCGACGCGCCCAGCAGCGACAACACGACCGCCTCCGTTAGCAACTGATGCACGATCCGCCGGCGTCCCGCGCCGAGGGCCATGCGTACGGACAGTTCGCCGCGGCGCGCGCTGAGGCGCGCCATCTGCAGGTTCGCGACGTTGACGCAGGCGATCAGTAGCACGCACGACACCGCTCCCAGCAGGATCAGCAGCAGCGTGCGCACCGACTCCGTGCCGTACTCCTGCAGGCCGACCGCGCGCGCGCGCGTGCGGACGTTCGGCGCGAGTATGCCCTCGGGCGCGAGTGCGCCGGCACGCACGATCGACGAATCGTTCACCAGCGCCGTCAATTCCGCTTCCGCGCGTTCCTGCGTCACGCCTGACTTCATGCGGCCCAGCAGGAAGAGGAACGCGTCGCTGCCGGTGTCGCCGGGCCAGCGATTGAGCAGAAAGATGTCCGTTTCCGGCAGCGCGCCGAGCCGGGGCAAAACCGGCCTGAAGCTGAAGTCCGGCGGCAGCACGCCGACGACGGTACGGGGGAGGCCGTCGATGGTGATGGACTGTCCGACGATCGCCGGATCGGCCTTGAGCGACGTGCGCCACAGCCGATCGCTGACGATCGCGCTGCGATCGTCGTCTGGCGCCGCGGCGCCGGTGAGGAACTCCCGGCCGAGCGCGGGATTGACGCCCAGCGTGACGAAGAAATTCGGACTCACGTCGAGCGCGTGCAACTGCAGCGGCTCGCCGCGTCCGGTAAGCGGCGCGTCGATCGAGTTGTAGGCCGCGAGATCATCGAGCGTGGTGACGCGCGAGCGCAGCGCCTCGAATGACACGGGCGCCCAGGTCGAGAACGTCCTGGGGCCAGTCTCGGTCTGCTGCGCTGACGAGACCATGACGAGGCGATCGGGATTGGGATACGGCAGCGGACGCCAGAGCACGCCGTAGGCGACGGAGAAAATCGCGGTGTTGAGGCCGATGCCGAGCGCGAGCGTGGCGAGGGCGGTGAAGGTGAACGCCGGATCGCGCCCCAGCAATCGCAGCGCATGACGCACGTCCCGCGTGAACGTTTCGACCGTCGGGAAGGTCCACGGTTCGCTCGACTGCTCACGCAGCCGCAGCAGATTGCCAATCCGCCGCCGCGCCGCCGCCCGCGCCTCGTCGCCGCTCATGCCATCCGCGTCGGCGAGGGCGTGCGCCTTCATCTCCTCGTGAAAGCGCAGCTCGTCCTCCAGATCCCGATCGAACTGATTCCGCTGGAAGAAGAACAGCAGACGTCGGAGCACAGAACCCACGGCACCCTCCTGAGAGTCAGGACATTACGTCGTCTTCATCACGCGCATGATCGCGCCGAACATCTGGGACAATCGCGATTCCTCGACGCCGAGCTGCTTCTTCCCGGCAGTCGTGAGCGTGTAGAAGCGCGCTCGCCGGTTGTTCGCCGAAATCTTCCACTCGGCCAACACCCATCCCTTGACGAGCATCCGCTGCAGCGCCGGATACAGCGATCCCTCTTCGATCGTCAGCACGTCCGCCGACAGCATCTGGATGTGCTGCGCGATGCCGTAGCCGTGCATCGACTCGATCGACAGCGTCTTCAGAATCAACATCTCGAGCGTGCCCGGAAGCAGCTCGTTCTTGCTCTTCGTCTTAGCTTCTTTCATCAGCTTCTCTTTGCATAGACGAACTATGGAAGTCGGAAGTATCCTCCCTTTGGGGAGACGTGTCAACTGTTGGCGTTTGGCGTGATCCGAAGCAGATGACCTGGCCGTCGGCCGTGGCGACGACGACCTTGCCCTTGGCGACGGCTGACGTCGCCGACAGAGTCTGACGACATCCACCATTGCCGTCCCAACCATGCAAATGGATCCGCTCCAGCTGTGACCTGCCTGAGCCCGAATCTGCCGCTGACATTTATGAGATGACTTCTAGTTCCAATTCGTATGAGGACGCTCCCCGATAGACTTTTAGCCTCAATGTAAATAGATGTAAAACCTCCAAATTGTCTCTTATCAGCGCGACTTTTTGTCCTCGCTTGGGTTGATTCTAAGCGGCGCTGAACCGTGCTAACTTAAGTTCAAACCGCTCAACTTTTGCGCCAAGACCTCAGGGGGATGTTTATGTCGTTACGCAATCGTCTGGTTCTGCCCATTATTCTTTCGGCACTTGCAATCCTGGCTGGGTGCAGCAGCAGTACCAATCCCGCCACTGCGCCGCCTAGCGGAACATTCAGCAATAATAGCCTCAAGGGAAGTTATGCGTTTTCCGCGTTCGGCACCGACTCCGTGGGAGCACCCTTTTCCTTGGGAGGGATTCTTCAGGCTAACGGCAGCGGAGGAATTACCGGAGGCACGATCGACCTGAATGATGCTGGCTCGCCGACCGCGCAGGCAGGCGTCGCCATCACAGGCGGGACTTATAACGTAACTGCGGATGGACGAGGCAAGGCTACTCTGACCGCGGGCCAAGCCTCCGTCGTTTTGGACTTTGTGTTGCTCAACAATTCTCATGCCTTGGTGATCCGCTACGACGGTAACGGAACGGGCAGCGGCACAATGGATGTCGAGAGCGCTGTGACACAAGCTCAGCTTGCGGGCTCCTACGCATTTAACTTGGGCGGGATCGACACGAATGGCAATCCTTTTGCGACGGTGGGATCGTTCACCTTGGATTCCTCCGGAAACATTTCCGCTGGGGTGGAAGACTTCAATGATGGCGGACTTGCTTATCCGAGCCTGACGCTCACGGGCAGCGTCACCGCGGGGACGGGCACCGCGCCGGGAACGGCGACGTTGACTGCTACGAATTCATCCAGCGCCATTCCCTTTGGCACTCTTACTTTCGATGTATATGCAGTCGATAGCACGCACCTGAAATTTGTGGAGAAGGATGCGGCACCTCTCCTGGGCGGAGATGCATTCACCCAAAAAGGCACATCGTTGCCTTCGAGTTCCACCGTGCTGGCGTTCACCATGCAGGGCGGAGTCAACGCTCCACTTTCCGTCGGTGGCCTCATGACGATTGACGGCGTGAGCACTATTACCAGTGGATCGGAAGACATCAATGACAATGGGAACGTGCCGTCTGCGGCGTTGAGCTTCAGTGGGTCGTACGCGGTATCGGGCTCGGTTGGTGGACGGACGTTGTTTAACTTGAACAGCTTTACCGGGGCCACGCAGCTCGTCGCGTATCCGACGGCCAGCGCGGGCGTGCAAACACTGGAAATCGATAATGGGGGACTGCTTGACGGTGTTGCGATCCCTCAGACCGCAGGCGCAACCCTCGCTGCTTCGCAAGGCTACGGGATGGGCCTGGCCGCAATTAATGTTGGAGGCTTTAGCGGCGCGTTTGAAGAGGACGACATTGCAGAGTTCACAACCACGAGCATCGGATTTAACGGGCTAATCGATGTCAACGATGAAGGCTCTTTGAACTTCGATCAGAAGTTAAATGGCAGCTATGCGCCGGATTCCCCCGCAACCGGACGCGGTGTCTTGACCAGCACCGCCTTCAATGGAGTGTTCTATACGGTCGACAGCTCAACCGCACTTTTCCTTGAAACTGATACCAACCAGGTAGGGACGGGAAGCCTCCAGTTGCAGACTCCGGGTTCAAGTTCGGCGGCGGCAGCGTCGCGCCCGGCCGTGATGCATCTGACGCCGGCAGCCCGCCAAGCGTGGAGGCGCAGATAGAAAATAGCGGATCGATCATGGAGGGCGCGGTCGTCAACTTCCGGAGATCGCGCTTCTTTGTTTTAGCGTGATCGTTTGGGCCGGGGAACCGCTCGACAACCGGCGGGAAGCCCGCGCTAGGCGATTCTGCTTTCGGACGTACTTACCTTCGCAACCACTCGAGGACGCGATCCGATCCAAACGATGAGCCGATAGAGAAGTAAAAGAGCCAGAACTGATGCATACTCCAGAGGCTTCTTCAAATCGGCTTTGACCAGCCACATGTAGTGAATCACTCCGGCGGTGGCGCTGAAATAAATCAGGCGGTGCAGGGCTTGCCAGCGTTTGCCGCCCAATTTTCGGATCGACCATTTAGTAGACGTCACTGCCAGGGGAATCATAAGGGCGAAGGCCGTCATACCCGCGGTGATGAACCTGCGTTTGGCGATGTCGGCGAGCATATCGTGGAAACCGAAAAACTTGTCGAGCCAGACGTAAGTCATCAGGTGCAGCGTGCCATAGAAGAAAGCGAACAGACCAAGCATGCGGCGCAGACCGATCAGCCAGTACAGGCGAGTGATTTTTCGTAGCGGCGTGACGGAAAGCGTAATCAGCAGGAAAGTTAGCGTGCAGTCGCCTGTGCTGTGCGTGATCGCTTCAATGGGATTGGCGCCGAGCTCCGCGTGCCAAGCCCTCCAGAGAAGATTCGCCAGCGGCGTGAGGCACGCTAGAAAGATCACGGGTTTGAGCCAACGGGGCACGGAGTGAGCGTTTAGTAGTTAGGTGAGAATCGTTACAAGCTTCCTCGCCGCGAATGCCTCAGTGGCTGAAGCCTGTTCTTCTTGGAGCAGTCAACGACACGGCTCAAAGTCGTGCTGTTCCCTAAACGTTCTCCTTAAAAATCTTTCTTCAAATCCATCCCGCTGTAAAGGCTCGCAACCTGATCTCCGTAGCCGTTGAACATCAGAGTCGGGCGTTTGAAGAATTCGCCAAGCCGTCGTTCTTTGGCCTGACTCCAGCGCGGATGGTCCACATTCGGATTCACGTTGGAATAAAAACCGTACTCTCGCGGAGCGGAGATGTTCCAGGTGTTAAGCGGCTGCTTTTCGGTGAAGCGGATGCGCACAATTGCCTTCGCGCTTTTGAAGCCGTACTTCCAGGGCACGACAATGCGGATCGGTGCTCCGTCCTGATTGGGGAGTTCCTCGCCATACATGCCAAAACACAGTAGCGCAAGCGGATTCATTGCTTCATCCATGCGCAGGCCCTCGACGTAAGGCCAATCCAGCACCTGCCGGCGCTGGCCCGGCATGTGATTGGGATCGAGAATCGTGGTGAACTCCACAAACTTCGCCTTGCTGGTGGGATTCACGCGCTTGATCAGTTCACTCAACGAGAAGCCAACCCAGGGTACGACTATCGACCATCCTTCCACGCAGCGGTGGCGATAGATGCGCTCCTCGGGGGGCGCCATTTTGATGATCGAGTCCACGTCGAGCTCTTGCTTCTTCTCGACCTGTCCCTCGATCTTAACCTTCCAGGGGCGCGTGCGGAAATCTTTGGCGAGCTTGGCGGGTCCGTCTTTGTCGGTGGAGAATTCGTAATAGTTGTTGTAATTGGTGACGTCTTTAGAAGGAGTGACGGCTTCCGTCG
>Ga0193751_1001687_pt1 | contig 13898 bp, 18 predicted proteins | sample L1c2metaG_FD_143050 | JGI IMG/M metagenome (GOLD analysis project Ga0193751, IMG submission 143050) | Soil microbial communities from a riparian zone of the East river system, Colorado, United States - L1c2 | ecosystem: Environmental > Terrestrial > Soil > Riparian zone | place: USA: East River... | reverse complement strand
GTGCATGAGGTCGGCATATGGCACGGCCAGGGCCTCGCTCAGCTGCAGCAGGACATGGGGTGACGGCTTCTTGACTGCGTCGTTCTCGAGCTTGCTGAGGTACGCCGCGGAGATGCCGGCGGCCCGCGCCGCATCCACGGCCGACAGCTCGCGAACCTCCCGGGCCTGCCTCAGAACTGATCCGATCGATGGCGCCATCAAACCCTACACTACAGTGGGTTGCGTTATCTACAGTTGACAATACCACCGAGCGGTGGTCTACTGCAAGCAACAGCAGTGGCCGGTGCGTATCCCGGCGATGGTCCTACTCCATCGCTCCTCCGGATGCCGACAGCACACACGGAGGACTTCGATGGGAATGGGCGTCTTCTCCTGGATCATCGTTGGCGCGATCGCCGGGTTCGTGGCCAGCCAGGTCATGCGTGCGCGTGAGGGCCTGCTGATGATGATCGTGCTCGGCATCGTGGGCGGGCTCATCGGCGGCTACGTCGCCTCGAGCGTGCTCAAGATCGGTACCGTCAATGGCATCAACATCGAGAGCATCCTGATCGCTACTCTCGGCGCGATCGCCGTGGTCTTCATCGTGCACCTCGCGACAGGATCGCGCGGCTTGCTCAGCCGACGGTAATGGGGCGGGGCCGGCAGTGGCTACCCGCTGCCGGCTCTCCGTTTGCGAGGGAATAGCTCCTCGATCGGGAACAGCCGTGCGAGGTCGTCCGCGATTGAGCTCAGGAAGTTCGCTTCACCGTCATCCGGAAGATCGCCGGCTGACTGCCTGACGAGCTCCTGGAAGTCGACCGGGCGTCGGACGCCGGAATCGAGCTGGCCGTTGACCTCCCTCGCGAGCGCCGCGATGACGGACCTGGCCCGCCGGAACGTCTCGTCTTCGACCGCGTACATGTCGTGACTCCTGGCTACTCCCCGGGCCGGGTCATCCGCATCACATCCAGCAGCCGGTCGAGGTCCTCGAGGCTGACCTTGCCTGAATCGACGTGCCCACGCTCGATCACGAGCTGGCGAATGCTCTTGCGCTCCGAGATTGACTGCTTCGCGATGCTCGCCACCTCCTCGTAGCCAAGGACCGGGTTGAGGGCGGTCGCGAGGGAAGGCGACCCCTCCGCGTGCTCCCGGGCGCGTGCCTCGTCAGCGGCGATGCCGCTGACGCATCGGTCTGCAAACAGGACCGATGCAGACGCCAGCAGCCGGATCGATTCCAGGAGGTTGCGGGCCAGCATCGGCAGCATGATGTTCAGCTCGAAGTTGCCGGCCGCGCCGCCGAAGGCGATCGCCGCGTCGTTGCCGATCACCTGCGCGCAGACCATGGAGAGCGCCTCGGGGATGACCGGGTTCACCTTGCCGGGCATGATGCTGCTGCCTGGCTGGAGGTCCGGGATGCGGATCTCCGCCAGCCCCGCGCGCGGCCCGGAGCCCATCCAGCGGATGTCGGTCGCGATCTTGTACAGGCCAATCGCGATGGTCCGCAGCTGTCCGCTCAGCTCCACCAGCGCGTCGCGGGCGCCCTGGGCTTCGAAGTGGTTGCGGGCCTCGGTGAGTGGCAGGCCTGTCGCATCGGCCAGCTCCTTGATGACTGCCGCCGCGAACCCGGCCGGGGCGTTGATGCCGGTCCCGACCGCAGTGCCGCCCAGAGCGAGCTCCGACACCCGAGGGAGCGTCGCCTCCAGCCGCTCGATCCCGTAGCGCACCTGCGCCGCGTATCCGCTGAACTCCTGGCCAAGGGTGATCGGCGTGGCGTCCATGAGATGGGTACGACCGGACTTGACGACCGATGCGAACTCGCCCGCCTTGCCCTCGAGCGCCACGGCCAGCCGCTTCAGGGCCGGGATGAGGGCGTGCACCACGCCATCGGCTGCGGCCAGGTGGATCGCCGACGGGATCACGTCGTTGCTTGACTGGCTGGCATTGACCTGGTCGTTGGGGTGCACCGGCCGACCGAGCCGCTCGCCGGCCAGGCTGGCGATCACCTCGTTGGCGTCCATGTTCGACGAGGTGCCGGAGCCAGTCTGGAAGACGTCGATCGGGAACTGGTCGTCCCAGCGACCGTCGGCCACCTCATGCGCGGCGGCGCTGATCGCTGCCGCGCTCTCGGCATCCAGTACGCGCAGCGACGCGTTTGCATTCGCCGCGGCGGCCTTGATCCGGCCCAGGGCGTGAATCAGCTCGGCGTCGATCGGCCGGCCACTGATCGGGAAGTTCTCGATTGCACGCTGCGTCGCGGCACCCCAGCGAGCGTCAGCCGGCACGCGCACTTCGCCCATCGAGTCTCGCTCCGTCCTGTGGCTGGCCGCGTCGCTCACAGCCCGAAGTCCCGCGCCGGCTGCTCGGCCTCGGTGAATCGGATCACCGGCGGGATGAGGTATGGGAGGCGGCCTGCGTTGAGGTCCTCCAGGATCGCCTCGCCCTTTCCGATCAATTCGCTGATGAAGATCCCGCGGTGGGCAGGTTCATAGCGCCGCAGCTTGGCGACCCCCTCGTCGAGCTTGTTGCGAGCGCCGCGCAGGTTGCGCCGCTGCATGTGCAGGAGTCCGGCGGCGACCAGGATCAACCCCTGGTAGAAGTCGCGTTCGTTGTCCGGGGCGGCCCGCCACAGCGTCTCCCAGGCCTCGTGTGCGTGCCAGTAGCGACGCCCGTTGAAGAGGGCCACTCCTTCGCGGAACAGCTCCTCAGCCTTCTCGGGATCGATCGGGCCGGTGCGTCCCCGCAGCACGACCGGCGCCGCCGCGGTGGGCTCCATCGTCTGCTCAGCCATCTGTCCCCGATGATAGCCGTCGGGTGCTGGGCGATAGCGGCCCCGCAAGCCCCACAATGGCGAGCGATGCCTCTCACGGGTGAGTACGAGCCCGGGACCTCCTCGTGGTCCCGCAAGAACGTCGAGGAGTACGAGGCGACCGGCGGTCGCAAGGGGGGCCAGCTCCGGGGTCGGCCGGTCATCGTGCTGACCTCCGTCGGGGCGAAGACCGGGAAGCTCCGCAAGACTGCCCTGATGCGCGTCGAGCACAACGGCGACTACGCCGTTGTCGCCTCGCTTGGCGGATCACCACGCAACCCGAAGTGGTACTACAACCTGCGGCAGGAACCCCACGTCGAGCTCCAGGACGGCGCGGTGAAGCGCGACTACCTCGCTCGGGAGCTTGCTGGCGCTGAAAAGGCAACGTGGTGGGAGCGCGCAGTCGAGACGTGGCCGGACTACGCGAATTACCAAAAGAAGACCGCCCGGCAGATCCCGGTCTTCGTGCTCGAGCCGACGGGCTAGTCGTGCAGGATCGTCACCCAGATAGCGGCTTCCGCGTCAGAGCTCCCCGCTCTCCATCATCCGCTTCAGGTTGACAAGGCCCTGGTCCCAGCTCTTGGCGTACCAGCGGACGAACATCGGCCCGAACAGCTTCGCTGGCCCGCGCAGGTCCAGCCGGATGTCGGACGTTACCCGCGTCCCGCCATCGACGGACTCAAAGGTGAAGGTCCCCTCGAAGGGAGCATTCTTGGACGCTCCCTTCAGGGCGGCTCGATGCGGCGGCTCGTAGACCGTGACCACCGCGTCGTTCTCGGTGGTCAACCAGCCCACCTTGACCCGGGCGCGTCGAATAGAGCCGACACCATGTGGCGGCGCGGAGGTCCACCACTCCTTCACGTTACCGGGTAGCCAGGACCCGGCCTTCTCGACATCGGTCAGAACGCCGAAGACATCCTCGATCGGCCGATTGATAACCACCGAGCTCTGTATCGACGCGGTCATCCAGTTAGCCCGCCCCACCTCGCGCGTCATACGCGGACACCACGCGACGCCTGGGCATCAGCCGATGCGGATCATCTTCTTGTTCACGAACTCGTCGGCGCCGAAGCGGCCGAGCTCGCGGCCCGAGCCCGAGCGCTTGATGCCGCCGAATGGCAGCTCGGCGCCGTCGGCGAGCACGATGTTCACGAACACCATGCCGGCCTCGATGCCGTCGGCGACGCGAAGCGCCTGCTCCTGGTCAGTGGTGTAGACGTACGAGCCCAGGCCGAACGGGGTGTCGTTCGCGATGCGCACGGCGTCGGCCTCGTCCTTCGCGCGGTACACCTGCGCGACCGGGCCGAAGAACTCCTCCTTGGAGGCGGGGTTCTCGGGAGTGACATCCGTCAGCACCGTCGTCGGGAAGAACGCGCCGTGGCGGGTTCCGCCTTGAACGAGCGTCGCGCCATGCTCGATCGCGCGCTTGACCTGCTCGTCGACGCGCTCGGCGGCCTCCAGCGAGGAGAGCGGCCCAAGCGCCGAGTCGGCCGACGTCGGGTCGGTCGCTTCGATCGCGGCGATCTTCGCCGTGAACTTCTCGAGGAAGGGCTCGTACAGCTCGTCGGCGACGATGAAGCGCTTGGCGGCGTTGCACGACTGGCCGCTGTTGTCGAGGCGGGCGTCGACCGCGTTCCTTACGGTAGCGTCGAGGTCGTCGGTCGAGAGCAGGATGAAGGGGTCCGAGCCGCCGAGCTCGAGCACGACCTTCTTCAGGTTGCGGCCGGCGATCTCGGCGATCGCGGCGCCGGCGCGCTCGGAGCCGGTGAGCGAGACGCCCTGCACGCGCGGGTCCGCGATGACCTGCTCGATCTGGTCGTGCGAGGCGTAGATATTCACGTAGGCGCCGGCCGGGAAGCCTGCGTCGAGGAAGATCTGCTGCATCGCGGCGGCGGACTCCGGGCACTGCTCGGCGTGCTTGAGCAGGATCGTGTTGCCGATGATGAGGTTCGGGCCGGCGAAGCGGGCGACCTGGTAGTACGGGAAGTTCCACGGCATGACGCCGAGCAGCACCCCGAGCGACGAGCGGCGGATGACCGCCGAGCCATCGCCCGCGAGGAGCTGGATCGGCTCGTCCTTCAGGAAGTCCGCCGAGCGATCGGCGTAGTACTCGTAGATCGCCGCGGCAAAGTCGGCCTCGCCGAGCGCCTGCGCGATCGGCTTGCCCATCTCGCGCACGATGAGCTCCGCCAGTTCCTGGCGGCGCTCGGTGTGCAGTTCGCTGACGCGGCGGATGAGGGCCGCGCGCTCCTGGACCATGGTCGACTTCGACCATGTGCGGTGCGCTTCGTCGGCTGCGGCGATCGCGGCCTCGAGCTCGTCGTCGGTGATGGTGGCGTAGGTCTTGACCGTCTCGCCCGTGGCGGGGTTGGTCACGGCATAGCTCATCGTGTGGGTTCTCCTTGTCAGTGCGCCAACGCCAGAGCCGGTCTGCCGCGGTGCACCCCGCCGGGAGGCAAGTTGGTGGGCTGGGGCGATTCTACTCGCGGCTCCGGACGGGGCGGAAGCCCCCATCAGCCGCGCGGGCGGCCACGAAGAGGAGGTCGGCCAATCGGTTCAGGTAGGGCACCACCTGCGAGTCGGGGAGACCGCCGTCCGCGGTAAGGGCGACTGCCCTCCGCTCGGCGCGGCGCACTGTCGAGCGCGCGAGGTCGAGAGCAGCTCCGGCGAGCGTCTCGCCGGGGACCACGAACTCGGCCGGCATCGGGTGATCGGCCTCAAGCCCGTCGATCTCATGCTCGAGGGCTGTGGTCATCGCCGCGGTCACCAGGGTCACTCCGGGCGTCAGACGCTCCCGGCGCTCGACCGAGGTCGCCAGTTCGGCCCCGACCACGAACAGCTCACGCTGCAAGCGCAGGATCAGATCGGTGAGGCGCTCGTCGCCGGCCAGCGCGGCACGGGCCAGGCCCAGGGCCGAGACCGCCTCATCGGTCGTGCCGTAGGCGTCCGTCCGCAGGTCGGCCTTGCTGACGCGCGCGCCGCCATACAGCAGCCCGGTCGTGCCGGTATCGCCCTTGCGGGTGTAGATGCGCATCGCGGAGATGCTAGCGCCGGCAGGGTACGAGGTCCCGGTTATTACTCAGCGTGCTACATGAGCTCCTGCCGGCTGGTGGGGATGCGGTCGAAGCACACCACGTGCTCAGACGACGCGGAAGGAGGGCTGCGACGGCGTGTTCAAGGCGCATCGGCGCTGATGTAGCACCTGGAGTGCTAGGCCGGAGGCCAGCGACCTGATCCTAGAACAGACCCGGCGGGGGCTCCCAGCGATCAGCCAGCAGCGTGACCTTGACGGGAGGGCCGACCACCTCTTCGGTCTTGGTCTTGATGGTCTGGATCAGCTCCCCGGCCCACGGGCAGAAGGGGGTGGTCAGCACCATCTTGATCTCGGTCGGCGCGCCATCGGCCCCGATCTCGACATGCTTGATCAGGTCGAGGTCCACGATGCTCATCCCGATCTCCGGATCGTGGATGTCGTAGAGCGCTGTCATCACCTCGTCGACCTTGGCGAGGTTGGAGTCGATGGTCATATCCCGACCAGTTTACCAAGGATTCGCAGGAGAGCTCCCGCGGGCCACCCGTCGCCCGTCCCACGCCACGCTCTCAGCCCCGCGCATCAAGCGCGGGGAGGCTCGCGGGAGCGACGGTCAGACGAGCCGCGTGTCGAAGACGGGGTGCGGGTTCGGGACGGCGGGGCGCACGCGCGCAAAGCCCTCGTAGACCACGCCATCGCGATCGAGCGCGGCACGCAGCTCGAGGACCTCGGCGGCGGCATCGGCCTGGCTGGCGTGGCAGGCGAGGGCTGCCAGCTTGCGGCCGGCGACCAGCGTGATGTCGATCCGATGCGACGCCGCCCCTTCCTCGGCGGAGAGGTCGTAGCGCTTGGTGCCCGGGCCGAAGACCGGCGCCACCACGTAGACCGCGTTCGGGGCAATCCCCGACTCGGCGAGCCGCTCCACCGCCCAGCGCGTCGCGGCACCCACCACCACGTGATCGGGGTCGTTGGTCACGCCGTGCTTGCCGAAGGTGATCACCGCCTCGGGACGGCGGTCGGCGAGCCAGGCGGCGATCTCATCGACCAGCAACGAGAAGGTAACCTCGGCCAGGCGCCCGTCGGGATGATCGACGACCGTCACCTCGGCCATGCCGATCTTGCCGGCGGCGCAGCGCATCTCCTCCTCGCGCGTCTCCGCGAGGTCCAGGTCAGGCGTGCCATCGGCGGTTCCCCCCTCGCCACGAGTGAGGAGCAGCAGCCGCACGGTGCGTCCGGCGTCGTGGGCGAGGGCCATTGCGCCGGCGCAGGCGAAGCTCTCGTCATCCGGGTGGGCGAAGATCGCGGCCAGCCCGCCGGTCTCCTCATCTGGGCGATAGGTCACCGCTCCTCCTCGATTTGGTCGGGATCGTCGCTCAGCATCGCCGCCCCACGCCGCTCGACGGCGCTCCTCATCGTACGCAGCACGGCCAGCTTGGCGCTCGCCACCTCCGCGATGAAGCGATCGGTTCCCGGCGAGTCGAGTGGCGACCCGGGCGGCGCCGAATCGCGACCGACGTTCAGCCAGGCGAGATGGTATCGGTCCATTCGACCCCAGACGCGTTCGAGGAGCTCATCGGAGTTGAGCAACCAGGCCCGGAACAGGTTCCAGTCAGGCTTCGCGAGCAGGGCTTCGCCATCGGCGATCAGCTGATCGGTCAGGGCCAGGAAGCGGCGACGCGACATGACGGAGCGGCTGGTCGGAGGGGTCGCCACTCCGCCGAGGATACCGCGGCCCGCCAGCCGCGCGCCCGTTCGTACTATTGCTGGCGCCGTGATCGGCCACTGAGACTCGCGGTGCACGCCCGCACCGAAAACGGCACGTCTTGAATCGAGCTCGCCCCGTCGCCGGCCTTCGCATTGGAGCACGCCTGGCGGCGGCGCTCCTGCCACTCGCTGCGCTCGGGGCATTGCGTGTGGCGTCGCTTGATGCGATGAGCCTGCAGTCCTGGGTCACGCCGACCGCAGCTGCGATCGCTGCGGCATTCGCGGGCGCTGCCCTGGTGCCGACGGCCGCCGCGGCTCTCCACCGCGGGCGGGTTCGCGACCTGGCAGACGCCACCGGGCTGGCGGTGCTGACCGTCCTCCTGAGCGCCCTGGCCATCGACTCCCATACAGAGAGGGCGCTCAGCGCGGGCCTGCTGCTTGCCAGTGTCGTTCTCCTGGCGGGGTCACTGGCAGGCGAGGCGATCCTCGACAATCCGCGCGCCCGCTGGGCTGGGGCCATCGTGATCTTTGCTCTCGCCGAATTGTCGCTGGGCGGCATCCTGCTGGTCAGCAGTGACTCTGCCGGCGGTACGGCCAGCCAGCTCCTAGGACCGGCCGCCGCCGTGCTGCTGCTCGCGGCCACCGCCCTCGCCAGCGCGATCCCAGAGCGAATGACGGCCCTGGGCATTCTCACCTCGGCCGCGGTGGCGCAGGCGCTCGCATCGGCGGGAGGCGTCGGGTCGCTGGCTGCCCCGGCCGGCCTCGCCCTGGGCGCTGTGCTCGTCGGCTGGCAGGCCGTGACTCGCGAGGTGCTCGCCGAGCATGAGGCGAGCCGAGCAGCGACGTCGCGCCTCCTCCCTCAGCTCGGTCCGGCAGCGGAACGCCTCGAGCCCGAGCACGAGTCGGAATCGAGGATGGCCCACGAGCTGCGAGGCACGATCGAGGAGCTGATCGACGCGCGGCGCCTCGTGCAGCTGCAGCGGCTCGAGCTGGAGCGAACGGCCAAGGTCGATCGGCTGACCGGCCTGGCCACCCGCGACACCATCGTCGAGAGACTGGCGATCGAGGCGGCTGAGGCGCGGCGCTATTCCCACCCGGTCGCGCTGGTGCTGGTCGATATCGATGGCTTCAGCGCCCTCAACCACGACCACGGCCTGGAGGCCGGCGATGCCCTGCTGCGGGAGGTTGCCCTGCGCATGCGGCTGCGAATGCGGGAGGCCGATGCCCTGGGCCGCATCGGGCCCGATGCCTTCCTCGCGATCCTGCCGCACACCGACGAGCGCGGCGCTACCGCCCTTGCCGAGGCGCTGCGCAGCCGGGTCATCGATCGGCCGCTGGTCGCCGCTCATGGGGAGCTCACGGTCTCCATCTCGATCGGCATCGCGATCATGCGCCCGGGCATGAGCTTTACCGACGAAGAGCTGCTGGGGGCCGCGGAGGAGGCGCTCGCGTCGGCTCGCGCGGCCGGAGGGAATCGGATCGCCTTTGATCGGCTCCATGGCCTGGCACGCCTCGACGAACGGCGGGGTGCCGAACCCGATGGCGCCGACGACCGCTCGACTGGCTGAAGGAGAACCCGTGGCAATGCTGGCCTGGATCGCCCGCGTGCTCCTGATCCTCGGCACCGTCGCCCTCACGCTCGGGCTGGCAAACATCCTCGCGCCCGCGCAGGTCTTTCCCTCGCGAATGACCTGCGTGACGGATTACGACATGGTCATGTGCCACATGTACCCGTGGGCTCAAGCGCCTTGGCTCGCGCTCGTCGGCGGAGCCGCAATCGCCACCTCAGGGGCTGTGCTTCGCCCCCGCGCGGCGCGAGCACGCACATCCGACGAGGGCACAACATAGCGGGATTGCCTTATCCACACCCCTACATGTTGTGGATAAGCCCGCGGAATCGGCGGCGAAGGGTGCTATCCTGAGCCGACCATGCCGGCCGATTCCGCCCTCTCCGCCAAGCTCATCTTCCCCACCAAGGAGATCGTCGAGGAGTACTACCTCCCCATCATCTACACCGCCTGCCGCACCTGCTACTCGGAGCAACTGCCGGACCAGATCTGGGACAAGGCAGTCAGCCGCCAGGTGGCCGACGAGAAGCAGCAGAGCCTTGTTCGCAAGGTGATGGAGTCCGGCCACGGAAGCACCATCGAGCACGTCAACTTCACGTTCGCCATCTCCGGAGTCACGCGCACCCTCTCGCACCAGCTGGTGCGCCATCGAGCGGGAACTGCCTTCGACCAGCAGTCACAGCGCTACGTCGCCTTCAAGAAGCGCGACAACTACACCATCCCCGACAGTGTCGCCAAGGGCGACCTGCCCGACGACCTGGCCGGGCGCTTCCAGCAGGCGGTCGACGACAACCTCGAGCTCTACGGTCAGCTGCTGCAGGCGGAGGTGCCCGCCGAGGACGCGCGCTTCATCTTCCCCAACGCCATGCAGACCAACCTGATCATGACGGTCAACCTTCGCGAGCTGATCCACATGAGCGGCCTGCGGCTGTGCACCATGGCCCAGTGGGAGATCCGCCAGCTCTTCAAGCAGATCCGCCACGAGATGTTCCGCGTCTCGCCGTTCTTCGGCTCGTTCCTGGCCCCCAAGTGCGTGCCGCTCGGCTACTGCGATGAGATGGGCAACCGTGACGAGCATTGCCGTATTCGGCCGCACCGCGACACGGTGATGGCCGTGTGGGAGGCCTATCGGGCCGGTGGCCTGGCGGAGACCGATGGACCGATCGTGCCCGAGACCTCGCCCTTCCGTCCACGACCGCGCCGTGTGCCGATCCCCGTCGCCAGCGGCGAGCCCGCGGGAGAGACGATGCCGGTTCACCATGCCGAGCCGCCGGAGGCGGCCATCGGCCAGGCAGGCGGTGCCGATCGGGTCTGAGCGGGCCTAGTTGTCGGTCGTCAGGCCGTCGCCCAGCGAGAAGCGGCGCAGCTCGTCCTCGCACTCATCGCGCAGCCGGTTCGCCTGTCCGACCATGAACGGCGTCATCTTCGTCGAGTCGACGACCAGCAGGGTATGGCCGCGCTCGTTGCGATCCAGCACGATGCGGTCCTCGCCGTGGAAGCTGATCGCCCAGTTGGCCTGCAGCTGGACCAGCTCGGCGAGCAGCACCTTTTCGGGGAAGTACCAGTCCAGGTACGTCGCGTTGAGTGTCGCGACCACGTCACGCAGCTGGTGGGTGGCATTCCGCTTGAGCCGCGCCAGGAAGTGGACGATTCGCAGGCCGGCGAATGGGTCGCCAACTCGGGCGATCTGCGGCGGCGAGAGCTCCGGATCCGGCAGGTCAACCGGCGCTGGGTCGAGGAGCGAATGGTCGCTGGTCATCGGGCCTTGGGAAGTATGGCGGCGCTAGCCGATCTGCGCTCCGAGAGGTGCCCTTGGATTCGGCTCCAATAGCCAGACCTCGCCCGCCTCATCACTCTCTCCCATGGCGCCCAGCACCAGCACCTCGCTGGGGAACCCGGCGATGCGCCGCGGCGGGAAGTTGACGACCGCCACCACCTGGCGACCGACCAGGGCGGCGGGGTCGGGATAGGTCACGGTCAGCTGGGCGGCGCTGTCACGCTCACCCACCTCCGGCCCGAAATCGATTCGCAGCTGGTATGAAGGCTTGCGAGCGCCGACCAGCGGCCGCGCGGCCGTGATGCGGCCGACGCGCATGTCGACCCTGGTGAAGTCATCGAATTCGATCATCCCCGCACCCTAGCAGCGCGACGGCCCGGCGTGAACCGGGCCTTCAAGGCGCAGAGGCGATGTCGGGACGCTACTTGGCGCCGGCCCCATGCGCGTGACCGTTGCTCATGATCTTGCCGATTCCCGGCGACAGGTTGAGAGACGAGTCCGCGTCCATCAGCTTGTGGGCGATGGCGCCCCAGCCCATTCCCGAATCGAACATGGCGGCGAGCTCGGCGGGGGTCTTGCCACTGGCATCGGCCCAGGTCAGCAGGCGGACCGCACCGCCCACGCCGTACTTCTCGGCCCAGGTACGAACCGTATCGGCATCGGTGGTGATGCCCTGGTCTGCGAGTGAGGCGACGATCCGGTCGAGCAGCTTGCTCGAGATTGCATCTGTGTTGCTGTCGGTATTGGCCTTCTCAGCAGCACTCGTCTCTGGCTCGTGGGAGGCGGCGTTCGGAGAGCGATGCTCATCGGCCTTGCCTCGGTTGGCGAGTGCGGTGCCCGCTACCAGGATCACGAGCGCGAGGACCCCAAGTGCGACGCGGAGATATCGGTTCATGCGTCATTTGTACTCCAATCTGGCACGCCCCGCGCTAGTACTCTCGGGCCCTTTGCGGATGGGGTCCCGACCCCTACCTTGATGCCACGACGCCAGCGCAGCTGCCCGCGCGTCAGGCAGTTCGGAGACGATGTGACCTTCTGGAACCCGCGACGCGGCCTCGGCTCGGCCGCAGCCTCAGGCACTGCCGCGCTGGCGCTCACCGGTACCGACCTGGCGCCGATCGAGCTCTACACCGCTGACGCCCGGATCGTGGGCTGGATCGCTGCCAACGGACAGCGAGTCACCGACCTGCTCAACGACCAGGACGAGCTTCGCCTGTGGCGACCCCACCCGGGGCCGGCGCAGGATTCGCTGGAGCCGACCTCTGCACGCGATCCGGCGCCGATTGCCGACGACCAAGGTGAATGGTCGACGCTGGTCACCGACCAGCTGATCCTGGCGATGCCTCCGGAGTGGCGCGCCGCACGCCAGCTGCGCCTCCACCGCAAGCTGCGACGAGTGGCGCTCAGCGCCGGTCCATTCAGCGTGACCGGCAACCTGCACCTGCCCCCCAACGGCGAGCCGGGGCACGACGTCCTCGCCGAGCGGCGATTCCTGCCGCTCACCGATGCCTACATCCTGCACAGCGGCGACCCGGCCTTCGAGCATGTGGTCAGCGTGGTCATCGTCAACACCGCTCACGTCACGCAGCTGATCCCGCTCATCACCCTGGCCTGAGGCGCACCCGGACCTACCGCTGTGCCGGCGCGCGGCGATAATCGCCGCACCGATGGCCCTCCTGCGCTCTGCCCTCGACCCCGACTCCAGCGCATTCGCCGCCAACGCGAGCGCCATGCTCAGCATGGTCGACCAGCTGCGCGAGCGGACGGCTGCCGTCAGTCAGCGCGGGGCGGGTGGAGACGAGCGTTCCATCGCCCGCCACCGTGAGCGTGGCAAGCTCCCCGTCCGTGAGCGCATCGAGCGCCTGATCGACCCGGGCAGCGCCTTCCTGGAGCTCTCCACCCTGGCGGCCCACGACCTGTATGACAACGAGGCGCCGGGGGCGGGGATGATGACCGGCATCGGGCTGGTGGAGGGAGTCGAATGCGTCCTGGTCGCCAACGACGCCACCGTCAAGGGCGGCACCTACTTCCCGATGACGGTCAAGAAGCACCTGCGGGCCCAGCAGATCGCCCTCGAGAACCGGCTTCCGTGCCTCTACCTGGTCGATTCGGGCGGCGCCTACCTGCCGCTGCAGGACGAGGTCTTCCCCGATCGGGAGCACTTCGGGCGGATCTTCTACAACCAGGCCCAGCTCTCCGCGCGGGGCATTCCGCAGATTGCGCTGGTCATGGGCTCTTCGACGGCCGGCGGGGCATACGTGCCGGCCATGTCCGACGAGACGGTGATCGTCAAGGGGATCGGCACCATCTTCCTGGGCGGGCCGCCCCTGGTAAAGGCAGCCACCGGCGAGGAGGTGAGCGCCGAGGAGCTGGGCGGCGCCGAGGTGCACACCGTGACCAGCGGCGTCGCAGACCACTTCGCCCTCGACGACGAGCATGCCCTGGCCATCGGGCGCGAGATCGTGCGCAGCCTCGGCTGGCGCAAGCCGCCGGCGCCGTGGGAGCGCAGCGAGCCGGTGCCGCCATCGGTCATCCCGGATGAGCTGTACGGGGTCATCCCGGCCGATGCGCGCCAGTCCTACGACGTGCGCGAGGTGATCGCCCGCCTGGTCGACGGCAGCGACTTCCACGAGGTCAAGGAGCGCTACGGGGAGACCCTGGTGACCGGCTTCGCCCGCATCGAAGGGTACCCGGTGGGGATCGTGGCCAACAACGGCATCCTCTTTTCGAGCTCGGCGTTGAAGGGCGCCCATTTCATCGAGCTGGCCAGCCAGCGCCGCATCCCGCTGGTCTTCCTGCAGAATATCACCGGCTTCATGGTCGGGCGCGAATACGAGGCCGGCGGCATCGCCAAGGACGGCGCCAAGCTGGTGACCGCGGTGGCGACCACGGCCGTGCCCAAGTTCACGGTGATCATCGGTGGCAGCTTCGGCGCGGGGAACTACGCGATGGCCGGGCGTGCCTACTCGCCGCGTCAGCTGTGGATGTGGCCGAACGCGCGGATCAGCGTGATGGGTGGTGCCCCGGCTGCGC
>Ga0193751_1001686_pt1 | contig 13924 bp, 15 predicted proteins | sample L1c2metaG_FD_143050 | JGI IMG/M metagenome (GOLD analysis project Ga0193751, IMG submission 143050) | Soil microbial communities from a riparian zone of the East river system, Colorado, United States - L1c2 | ecosystem: Environmental > Terrestrial > Soil > Riparian zone | place: USA: East River... | reverse complement strand
ACGCCAGCAGGTGGAAGCAAAGTCCAACCGGGCACAATACTTCCCTGATCCCTTCCTGAAGTCCGGGACAATTATTTAAGTTATCACAAGGACAATTCACCTGCAACCGGAGCCCGCTCACGAGGCTCCGCTGTGCCTCCAGGAGTCAGGGCGTCTGAGGAACCAATTGCAACAGCCTGCGGACGGCGTTGATGTCACCACGAATCTGGTTCGGAGACACTTCCTTCTCGTCGTTCCGCTCCCACTGCAAGAGCAGGGCTTCAACCGCTTCTCTGCCATCCGGGTCGCGGACGGCTTCGATCGGAGTGCGTCCGCCTAGAGCCGGAATTTTCTGATACATCCAGGCTTCCATGTCTTTCTGCATGGTCGCTTGCATGCTTGCCTTCACTTCCGGGTCGCGAAGCAACGCGTCCAATTTGGCCTCACGGGCTAACGCCTCGGTGGCTTTCGGTGGCTGCGGAAACTCCCGCAGCCTGTCCAGTGTTTGCGAAACTGTATTCTCATGAGTTCCGCTGAGACCAAGCCGGTCCTCAATCTCTTGGCGCAGCCGCCGGGCGCGCTCCGCCGAGTTTACTTCCGCGACCAGACGGCTCTCGGATATCTTGACACTGCCGAGAATGGTGTTCTCCCAGGCCTTCATCTTCCGGTTTCCTCTCTTCAGCCAGTCGAATTCCACGCTCAACAGCTCTCCGCTCTCGTCCCATTCCGCATGTTCCAGCAATTCCTCTCGGGAGAAGCCGACCGCCAGCGGAGCTAAAGCTTGAAACGCAAATGCCACCGATTCGACTCTGAAAGTCAGCGTATGAAAGTGGAGCGGTTCGCCGTCGGTGTTGGTGAATCGCGGCGGAGCGTGCATCACGTCCCGAATGTCCAGGTACGTTTCTCGGATCGTATCCGCATAGCGAAGGAGGTCGTCCTTGGTCAGATCGCGATGCAACTTGGCAATCTTTTTCCGAAGCTTCTTTCGAAGTTCGATGACCTCTACCTTTTTCTTCGGAGGAATACACAACGGCGCGCAGCAACCGAGCACCGCCAGTTCAGGCTCATGCCAGATCTGCGCGTACAGGATGTCGCCTGAGCGCGCGGTCTGCGATGCCGTGCGTTCGATCACATCCGTTTCCTCTCGCGTCAGGACGTCCTGCACTGCCATGCCATGCCCGGGATCACTCCGAAGGACTTCGTAAAAACTGACTGGCTGAGTGGTAGCCTGTTCGATGAAAATCCAGTCCGTCTTGGTAAACCGCTCCGACTCCTGCCCTACGTAGCAACTGGCGACGAAGCCGCGCCGGTTTGTCTTTTTGCTTCGAGGCGAGCGCTTCGGGTCCCACTGAAACAAATAATAGGGCATAAAAATCCGGCACTCTTCGCCGGCTTCATGGAGTGGCTTGGGGAAGTCGCTCATATTGAAGTCCTTCCACGCCTCATAAGCCAGTTCCCCAAACTCGCGCGCAGCAAACCGCATCATCTGCCCCACCAGTCGCCCCGACTCTTCATGCTGGCGCTCCCACACGCGGTCGATGGCTATCTGACTTGCCAGGCAGCAATGCTTGTTTTTGCGTCCGCTGCCGCAAGGGCAGGGGTCGTTTCTACCGATCTTCGTGCGCGGATATGATCGCATGACATTGCGACATTACCGCGCCCAACCTGTGGAAGACAAGGGTGCCTGACAAATCGCGGACCTGTGAGTGCTATCATTAGCAGGCTCACCTTCTGTTCACGCGATGTTCACAGCAGATGAGCCGAGCACCCTCCGAAATTCGATGCGCATTCGACGCCGCCTCCCCATCCCCCTGGCCGTTTTGCTGATTGTGGCCGCCGTCGCGTTGATCGTGACCCTGCGCAAGCACGCTCCGCCGGAAGCGGCCCGCCTGCTCCCAGGCGCGGACGGTTTCTTCTACATCAATCTGGAGTGGGTTCGCAAATTCAACGCCACCAGCCAACTGCCTCCGGTTTCCCGCGAGCCCGAATACCAGAAGTTTGTTGAGGAGACGGGTTTTCAGTTTGAGCGCGATCTGGACAAGGCCGCCTTCGCCATCCACTATCCGCAGAGCTGGGGAAACGGGACCGCGGGATCGGCTTCAGAACCGCGCTTCTCGGAGATATTCGTCGGCAAGATCGATTCCAGCCGGCTGACTGCGTACCTCAAGAAGCTGTCTTCTTCAATTGAGTCCTACCGCGGTTTCGACATCTACGACGTTCCCCTCGAAGGGCGCACGGTTCGCGTTGTCACTCTTTCGTATGACAGCGTCGCGGTTTCGAACCATCCGAACCCCGACGTGATTCGCGGCATGATCGACCGCTCCCGCAAACTGGCGTCGCCCTTTGGCGGACCCTGGTTGCTGCGCAAGTTCTACCGAAAAGTTCCTCTGGCGAGTCTGTGTTTTGCGATTCTGCGCGTGCGGCCCGCCGAAATGAATTCCCTGGGCGGACTGGACAGTTGGAGCCTCCTGTTTCCGAAGCCAGCGGTCGCCGTGATTTCCGCGCGATATCTCCGCGCTCTCCACCTGCGGGCGGAAGCGTTTACCGACAGTGAGGCGGACGCGCACGCTATCACCGAGAAAACCGCCGCCTTTCTCAGCCTCTTTCACGCCGCCGAAGGCAGCGTCGGCGCCCACGGTACGGATGCAGACGTGAAGATGTTCTTCGATAGCCTCAAAGTCGAACAGTCCGGAGATCGCGCGATTCTCACCGCCGCCGTCCCGCCAGGATTCATCCGCAAGGCTTTGTTCGAAGCTCCGCCCGATACCGTGACGCCAGCCGCGCCAGCTACGCCGCCGAAGGAGCCGCTCGCACCCAAGCGTTCACAAAAGCTCGGATCGCGATAACGACATCCGAATGACTTCGTCCAATGGATGAAAGCGGAATTGTAACAATTCCACGTTTCGCGGCATCTTCTTATGTAGGGTGCCGGATTAGGACGCGAACTTCTCCCCGTCGCTACAATAGATAGATATGACGAGTTTGCCATTACCGCTCGCGGCCTTCGTCGCAGGACTGATCTCCTTCCTGTCGCCCTGTGTGCTGCCGCTCGTGCCCGGATACGTTTCCCTGATCTCCGGCGTAGGCGTCGAGCAGCTGAAGATGAAAGAAGGCGAACTCTTCCGCAAGGTGATGCTCAATTCAGCCGCATTCATCATCGGCTTCAGCATCGTCTTCATCACCCTGGGCGCGATCTCGACGGAAGTCGGCCAGGTCCTCGCACAGTACAAATCGCTGCTCGCCCGAATCGCCGGAGTGGTCATCATTCTCTTCGGTCTGCACTTGACCGGCATCCTACAGATCAAGGCGCTGCTGGCCGACACGCGACTGCATGGCCTCAAAGGCAGTTCTTCCGCCTGGGGTGCGTTTGTAATCGGGTTCGCTTTCGCCTTTGGATGGACGCCGTGCGTCGGTCCGATCCTCGCGGTCGTCCTCGGATTCGCCGCCACCCAGGACACCGTCTGGAAAGGCATCTTTCTTCTGGCCATCTATTCAGCCGGACTGGCTGTGCCTTTCCTGCTGACTTCGCTTGGCATCGAGCGCTTTCTAAAGTTCTACAGTCGCTTCAAATTCCACATGCACGCCGTGGAAGTAGCCAGCGGAGGTTTGCTGATTGCATTGGGCATCCTGCTGATGATGGGCCGCTTCGCGCTCATCTCCGGCTATTTCTCGTTCTTGAATCGCTTTGCGTTGTAGTGGAGTTCTCCTGTAGAGACGCGGCTTGCCGCGTCTCACTCTGCGGCGGTGGGAGACGGTGGAAGCCCGTCGCCACACGCAAATGCTCTAAACGCGCTTTCAGGCGCCGGAAAGGCCGAGGTTGAAGTGAAAAGAAATCCTCTGATTCTGTTCTTCATCGCCGCCATCGTCGCGGCTATGCTATTCGCCGGCATTCGCATGGCCCGCAACAATCGTGCGAACGGTCCCGCCAAGGGACAACTCATCGGCAATTTAGCGCCTGACTTCGAACTGCCGTCGCTCGATGGCAAGAACCTCAAGCTCTCCGACCTTCGCGGCAAAGCCGTTCTGCTCAACTTCTGGGCGACGTATTGCGGCCCCTGCAAGATCGAGATGCCGTGGTTTGTCGAGCTGCAAAAGGAATACGGCCCGCAAGGGTTCCAGATCATCGGCGTAGCCATGGACGACGCCAGCCTCGAAGACATCGCCAAATTCGCCAAGGAAATGGGCGTCAACTACCCCATCCTGCTCGGCAAGGAATCCGTTGGACAGAGCTACGGCGGGGTCAGCGTGCTGCCCACCACTTTTTTCTTAGACCGCGACGGCAAGCTCATCGCCCGCGAATTCGGCTTGCAGAGCCGCAGCGTCTTCGTCGACCACATCAAAAAGGCCATGAGCCAGGGCCAGGCGGTACAGGCTCAGAAGTAACTACGAACCCACCTGAACCTGGAGTACCTTAAAGCTGGAATACTCTGGAGCTGGGTAGCCAATGAAAATACTTCTCGCGAGCGCGCTTTTCCTGTTCTCCGCGTGGGCTTGGGCACAGGACGACCTCGGCCCGCAAGGTCCGGCCGTAAAGATGGCGCCCGCTCCGGTCGTGACCGCCGTGCAAGGCAAACCCGCTACCGTTCCGCTCTCGTTCCGCGTTGCCAGCGGATACCACATCAATTCCAATCGCCCGAAGTCAGAGTTCCTCATCCCGACCGTGCTCAAGGTCGAGGCCACCACCGACATCATCATCGGCAAGACGACCTACCCCGAAGGCCAGGATATGAGTTTTGCTTTCGCTCCCGACGAAAAGCTCAATGTCTACACCGGAGATTTCAAAGTGGATGTGCTGGTGCGTCCCCTGCGTTCCGTGCAAGCCGGCAAATATATCGTACGCGGAACTTTGAAATACCAGGCCTGCGATAACGCGGCCTGTTATCCCCCAAAACAGTTACCGATCAGCTTTGACGTGAAGATCGCCAAGGCTCCGCCAGCGCCACACAAGAATCCCGCCCAAAGTCCGCACGCGCACCAGTAAGGCCTAGTCTCACTTCTTCGACCCAAGTTCGTTCTTGAACACCTGGCCGTTCTTCATCACAAAGCCGACATTCTGAAGAAGCTTGACATCCGCCAAGGGATCGCCTGAAACAGCCACGACGTCCGCATAAGCCCCCGGCGCGATCACGCCCAGATGCCCTTTCATCTCCAGCAGTTCCGCCGCCCGTGAAGTCGCACTCTGGATCGCCTGCATCGGCGTTATGCCGAATTCGACCATCCGCGGAAACTCCTGCGCGATCGGCTGGCTCCACGGAATTCCCCCCATGTCGGTTCCGAACGCGATCTTGACTCCCGCCTTCACTGCCTTGCGAAACGACACTTCGTGCTCGGAGGCGCGCTTGCGATCGCGTTGCCCATCTGGAGTATCGGCGGGCGCCCAGTCAATGTAATAAACACTTAGCGTTGGGCAGAGCCACGTGCCCTGCCGGATCATCTGCGCGATCTGCGCATCGGTCAGCACCAGTCCGTGCTCGATCGAGTCGCAGCCGCCATCGAGTCCGCGCTGCAAGCCTTCTCCGCCGTAGGCGTGGCAAGCCACCTTTTTTCCCCACCCGTGTGTTTCGTCCACAATCGCGCGCAGTTCATCCACCGTCAGAGTCGGCTGCGATACCAGCTCGCTGTTCTTGCCGACGCCGTTGTTACGAACCCATGACCGATGCGTCATATACACCTTGATCCAGTCCGCGCCGTGGTCGAGCTGCTCGCGGGCGGCCTTGCGCGCCTCGACCGGCCCGTCAATGATCTGCACCCCCTTCGGCACTTCGATCTCCGGCGCATAACCTTCCAGCGGATATCCACCGGTCGTCGAAATAGCACGCGTAGAAACGAACAAGCGTGGCCCCGGAATGTATCCACCTTCAATCGCCTGTTTGATGCCCACGTCGCCATAGCCCGCACCCTCGGTTTCCATGTCACGCAACGTGGTAAAGCCCTGTTCGAGCGCGCGCCGTACTGAGACCGTGGCTCTGGCCGCGCGAAACGCCAGCGGATACTTGAGCAGCTGAATGTCGTACCCGCCCTCGGTGGGATCTTCACCCTGCAGAAAGATGTGCGTGTGGGCGTCGATCAGTCCGGGAAGGACCGTGGCCTGCGAGAGGTCGATGACCTCCGCACCAGCGGGAATATGGGCATTGGCTTCGTCAGAGACGTCGCCAATGAGATTGCCGCTAATGGTGATGATTTGATTGCGGCGGGGAGAATTCGATACGCCATCAATCAGCACCCCCGCGCGGATGAATTTCGCCCTTCGCAGGGTCAGTGCTTCCTCGGTAGATATATCGATGACTTGTGCCCAGCCGCGAAAGGACGAGCAAAGAATGGCCAGCAGAACAATCCAACGCTTCACTGCAACCTCCGGAAAGGCTGGATTGTACTCCTTGCGACAAGCGCCAATCGGGAGAATTTCGTGGAAAGTCTTCAAGCGGAAATTTCAGCTGGCGTTATCGGGCAGGAGCGTCAAATCGGTGCGGAATGCGAAGAACGAATCCTGTAGAGTCGACTGAAGCATGATCGCCGTCGCCGAACACCAACGATGCTCCCGCGGTTTCGAGCACACGGCTGGCGATCGCAAGCCTCACCTTGCGCAGCGTTGGTACTGATGTGGACGAGATCGTTGCGCTCTGTTCCCGATCGCGAAAGCCCAGCCTGCGAAAACTATTCTCGCCCTCAGCCCGAAGGACCGCCCCTGCTGGGCCCTCCCCCAGCAGAAGCATAACTTTGCCGCTCACCGGTTGCGCTTCGATCAGGGTCGTAATCAAATACTGCAAAGCCAGCCGCAGCCGTGACTCCGGCAGCGGCACCGTCGCCGTACATGTGCCCACCAGTCGCAATCGCACGCCTCGCACCGCCGCGATCGAGGACAGTTCTTCGACGACACTCCGCGTAGCCGGCGCAAGCGCGGACGAGAAAGCCTCCGGCGCAGGCTGCTCGGCGTCCAAATACTCTCGCATCAACTGGATCATGCCGATAACTTTTTCGGTCTGTTGCAGAGCTACCGAAACGCTTGCCTGCTGCTGCTCCGCGACTTGCTCGATCGATAGGTCCGGCCGGAGTTGCAGCGAAAGCTCGAGCGAACAGAGCAAACCAGTGAGCGGCTGGCTTAACGAGTGCAACAAATCGCCGAGCACGTCCGGACCTCGCGGCGGCTGCGGGAGAGTATGCTGACTCGCGCTCACGCCGACGCCCCTTCAACACACATCTGATAGCCCACCCCGCGAACCGTGTGAATCAAACATGGCGAAAAACCGTCGTCCACTTTCCGCCGCAGGTAGTTGATATAAACATCCACCACGTTCGTTGTGGAATCAAACGTCAGGTTCCAGACGTGTTCGATGATCATCGCCCGAGTCAGCCGGCGTCCGGCATTGCGCATCAGGTATTCGAGCAATGCGAATTCCTTGGTCGTCAATTCAATGTGTCGTCCGGCGCGCTCCACTTTGCGTTCCACGCGATCCAGGCAGAGATCACGAACGGTGAGAACCGATTCGGATGGCAAGTGGCTGCGCCGCAACAACGCCCGCGCCCGCGCCGAAAGTTCGAGAAACGAAAAAGGCTTCACCATGTAGTCGTCCGCTCCCGAATCGAGGCACTGCACGCGGTCTTCGACCCGGCTGCGCGCGGTGAGAATCATCACCGGCAAGTTCGCCTTTCGCTGGCGCAGACTCTTCAGAACGGATAATCCATCAACCCCCGGCAGGTTCAGGTCAAGGACCACCAGATCGTAGTCAAACTCCATCGCCATCGCACGGCCCTGATTTCCCTCATTGGCAACATCCACTGCATGATGTTCCGCTTCCAGCCCCTTCCGGATAAAGCTGGCGAGTGCGGCATCGTCTTCTACAATAAGAATTCTCATGAGTGTCTTCTAAGTCGGCTGGACTCTGAACCGATTCTCATTCTCGACGCACTCGCCACAGCACACAAGATAACCAGCCCGTACAAAAGGACGTACCGCCGGAAGTGGAATGGAAGTTGCAAAACGGAACGGATAGGTTCGTGTGGACGAGCGCCTCGCCCGTCCAAGCCGAGCTCAGCTCGGCCTCGCACCACTATTTCACAACGAGCAGGATTATCAGGCGTGCTGGAAGTACCTCTAAATGAAGCAACTTCACGCTCTACATTTCTATGCGCCCAGCGCCGACTGAATCGAGCCAATGATCGATTCCGCGAGCCGATCGATCTGTTCCTTCGACTCCGCTTCAATCATCACCCGCGCCAGCGCTTCGGTGCCGGAGTAACGCACGACCACTCGGCCATTGCCGTCGAGTTCCCGCTCAGCCGCTGTGATCGCCGCTTGCACCGCGGGAATCTGCGCGAAGGGAATCTTGTTTCGGACCCGCACATTCCGGATCGTCTGTGGAAACACCTTCAGATCGCCGACAAGATCCGCCAGGGGCTTGCCCGTCCGAACCATGATCTCCAGCACCCGGAGCGCGGTGAGCAGTCCGTCGCCGGTGGTCGCCTCGCCATCGCGAAACAGTATGTGGCCCGACTGTTCGCCGCCGAGCGTAGCTCCCACACGCTGCATTTCTTCGAGTACGTACTTGTCGCCGACATTGGCACGCAGCATCCCAACGCCAGATCGCTTGAGCGCCAACTCCAGTCCCATATTCGACATAGTCGTTGCCACCACGGTGGCATTGGCGAGCACGCCGCGCGATTGCATTTCACGCGCCGCCAGCAGCAGAACCGCGTCCCCATTTACCACTCGCCCATTGGCGTCGCAAAAAAGCGCGCGGTCCGCATCCCCATCAAAAGTAATGCCGGCATCGAAATGTCCGTTATCGGCAGCAAGGCTCTCGTAGACAAAGCGCGCCACCGTTTCTGGATGGAGTGCGCCGCAATTCTCGTTGATGTTCTGTCCGTCCGGCGCGGAGTGCAGAAAGGTCGTGCTGATCTTGAGCGCTCCGAACAATTCTGGAGCTTCCGCAGTCGCCGCGCCATTGGCACAATCGACCGCCACGCGAAGCCCGCTCAAGTCGGCGGAAACACTGCCCGCAAGCCAGCGAACGTAAGCATGGCGCAGAGCTTCGTCACCGGGAAGGCTTGAATCCTCTGGAGGGGAATCTGGCGCTGGAACTGCATCCGCCTGTAGCAGCGCAAAAATCTCTTTTTCAATCGCCAACTCGCGCGCATCTGGGAGTTTGTAGCCATCGCCGGAAAAAATCTTGATCCCGTTATCGGTCCATGGATTGTGCGAAGCTGAAATCACGACACCGGCATCGAACCCTTGCGAACGCACGAGGAACGCGACGCCCGGTGTGGTGATCACGCCGGCGCTGCGCGTTTCCACGCCCACCGATGCAACCCCTTGCAGAAATCGATCGGCAATCCATCGGCTGGAGACGCGCGTGTCCTGTCCAATAACCACCCGCGCCCTGGCATTCACGCGCACCAGATCGTGCCCCAGCGCCCGCCCAATCCAATAAACACCGTCGCGCGTCAGTGGAAATTCTCCCGCGACCCCACGAATCCCGTCCGTACCGAAGAGTTGTCTGGTTTGCGTCATGGATATTCGGCGGTCGGTGGTCGGTGGTCGTCAGTCGTTGGTCGTTAGTCCTTGGTCGTTCGCGGTGCGTCGTCCATCTGAAATTCTCGAACGACCATCGACCAATGACCAGCGACTGTTCTACTTTTTCTCGTCTCCCGAACCTTCCATGATAACCGTCACGCGAATTGGGATGGGGTGCACAACTTGGATCAGAGGATCAGGGACATAGGCCTGCGTCACAAAAGAAGCCCGCGTCATGGCTCCGCTAACGTCAACCGGATCCGTGGTTGCGTCCTCCACCGCTTCGACGCGGCGGCGAGGTCCGGTGATCACGACGCTCGACGGATCTGCGGTCACCTGTTTCACGCGCATACCGCTCGCAAAATTTCCGGTCACACGCGGTCGAACCTCGACGGTGCGGGTTTCACGATTATCAAAGGAGAGGTGAAATTGACCGGGTATGATCTGCACGACTTCCAGATCCTGTGGCACACGAACCTGCCGGCTGGTTAAATCGAAAGTCCTTTCCCCGGGCTGGACGCTGGCCAGATCAACCTCCGCATGTAAATCCGCCGCCTGCAGGCGATGAATCGCACGCTCCGGTCCCCGCACCCGGATTTGCGCTTCGGTAAAGCTGGCGGAATCGATCTCCAGATTGTCGGGTAGATTGTGGAACTCGATAGGAACCTTCATTTCAACTTCGGCGATGGGATCGCGCGCCACTACCGTCCACAGGCCGATGGCGAGTAACAGGGAAACCAGCTTGAGTCCGATATTGTGAACGAAGATGCGCTGGAAAAAGCTGCGATGGAGAAAGCTCGGCATCGTCAGTCGTCCCTTCCCGGGCGCAGCCCTGCATCCTGCCTGCGGGAGAGGCGCGAACTGGGCGGCTCCTCTTCGATAAAGCTTTCCTCCACCGGACTCGGCAGCGATGGCGCGGGAGCGTAGCGGCGCAGCAGAGCGCTCAACCGTTCACGCAGACGCTCCACTGTTAACTCTCGTTCAATGCTCCCTGCGACCGCCATGCTGATCGTGCCCGTCTCTTCGGAAATGATGACGGCGACCGCGTCGGTTTCTTCCGTGATGCCGATCGCGGCGCGATGACGTGTCCCAAGTTGGGTCGAGAGCACTGGATTCATCGATAGCGGCAAGAAACAAGCGGCGGCCGCGATCCGGTCGCGCTGCACAATCACGGCACCGTCATGCAGGGGAGCGCTCGGACGAAACACCGTGGCCAGCAGGTCATATGACAGCCTGGCATCGAGCGACACGCCACTTTCGATGTAGGTGCGAAGCCCAATCTCACGCTCAATCACGATCAGCGCGCCGGTCTGGTTTTGCGAAAAAAGATTGGCCGCCAAAACAATGTCGTCGTAAACATCGGCCACCGAACTCGAAGACCGCATCAGCGAAATGCGGCTGCCGAGGTTTGCCAGTGCGTGCCGGATCTCCGACTGGAAGACGACGATCAGCGCGAACACTGCGAATGGCAACAGCGTGCTGAGCAGCCAGTTCAGGGTCCGCAGGTCGCCGAGCCGAGCGAAATAAAAGGCCAGCCCGAGCGTAGCTACCCCGACCAGCATCGGCGCCGCCCGCGTGCCCCGCACCAGCACCAGAAACTGGTAGATCAGGATCGCGACCAGCACGATGTCCAGAATCGAAATGACCGAGATCATCGAGATGTGCGGCCTTGCCAGCGACGGCATCACGCCCTCACGTCGATAGTTAAATCGGCGATAGTTAGATCGGCGATAGTTAAATCGGAAGCTGAATTGGCCTTCATTCTAATGCAGCCAGCCTAATGCCGTTCGCCCGATTCCGGATCGCTGCGCTCGGTCGCGGTCACGCGGGCACGAATCCGTCCCCGAGCCAGGCGGGCCGACAACTCATCTCCGGCTTTGAGTCGCGCCGCATCTTTCACCAGCCGGCCTTTCGCATCGAACACCAGCGCGTATCCGCGATTCAGAATCGCCAGCGGCGAAAGCGCCTCCAGGCTCGCGGTCCGGCGATCCAGCGCGCCGCGGCTCTCCAGCAATCGCGTGTGCGTGGCGGCGGCCAGGTTCGCGACTTGAGCCTGTAACTGCTGCCGAATAGCGGCCAGACGGCGTCGCGCGTCATAGTGCCGAACGGTCGCGGAAACATTTTCGCAGCGTCGATGACAGCGCTCCAGAAGTTGCCGTTCCGCCTTCTCCAGGCGGAAGCGCTGTTCATCCAGCTTCTGCTGCCGCCGGTGGATGCCGTCCATCATGCGCGCAAACGCGCCGTGCTGTGCCCGACCGGCCAGTTCCTGACGCGCCATCAGCAGGCGGTACCGCAACCCGCGCTCCAGCCTCCGGGACAAATCCTCCGCCTGCGCTTCGATCTCCTGGCGCGATCGGATCACCAGTTCCGCCGCCGCAGACGGAGTAGGCGCCCGCAGATCGGAGACAAAATCGACGATCGTGAAATCCGTCTCATGCCCAATTGCCGAAATCACGGGGATCTTCGAATCTGCGACGGCTCGCGCCAAGCCTTCGTGATTGAACCCGGCCAAGTCTTCCGCCGAGCCTCCGCCGCGCGCAATAATGATGACCTCGACCGCGCCGCCGCGGCGCAGTTCCTGATGGAAATATCGAAGCCCAGCCATCACCTCGCCCGGCGCCGAGTCTCCCTGCACCTGCGCCGGATAGATCACCACGTTTGCCGAGTGATGCCTTCGCGCCAGAATGTTCAGGATGTCCCGCAGCGCCGCCCCCTGCGGTGAAGTGATGATGCCAATTTTTTGCGGCAACGGCGGGATCGGCTTTTTTCGCGTCACTTCGAACAATCCTTCGGCCTGCAATCTCGCCTTTAATTGTTCGAACGCCAACTGCAGAGCGCCCGCGCCCTTCGGCTCCATGAATTCAGCGGAGATTTGCAACTCCCCGCGATCTTCATACACGGTGATGCGCCCGCGAACCGTGACGTGCAACCCGTTCTCCGGGCGAAAGCGCAGCAGCTTCGCCGACGAGCGGAACATCACGACTCGAATCTGCGCGGATTCTTCCTTCAGCGTGAAATACAAATGGCCGGAATCGGGAATGCGAAGGTTCGAGATTTCACCTTCCACCCAACAGTCGGAATACTCGCGTTCGATGTGCGACCGCACCGCGGAAACCAGCGCCCGCACCGTCCAGACGCGCCGCTCCGGAGGACGAAACTGGAACCCGAGTTGGTCCGACATCTCCATAAGTTTCTGCTAAGAAGTCTCAGAGACGTTGGGGCTCAGACCCGAACTTCTTCGACTAGCTTGACTGGAACGATGCGCGCGACGCGAGCCATGACTTTCTTGTTTTGCTCAGACTTTTTCAGGTCGTAGGCGGCCTGCAATCGCATCCATACCTCCGGCGAGCCGCCAAACAGACGGGCCACCTTCAGGCACATGACGGCAGACAGGGGTTTACGCCCCGCCAGAATGCCGTGAAGCATCTGGCGGGACACGCCCAGAGCCTTGGCGGCGGCCGTCACGGACAGCCCGACCGACGGCAGGATATCTTCCTTGATAATCTCGCCCGGGTGAACGGGCGGCAGTCCGTTCTTTCTCTCCATAACTTCCTCCCTAATGTTAGTCTTCAAAATCGACATCCAAAGCGCTTTCGCCCGACCAGCCAAAAGTGATCCGGTAATTCCAAGTCACGCGCACCGACCAGCGTTTCGGGCTGCCTTGCAGGCGGTGGAAGCGAAAGCCTGTGACGTTCATGTCCTCCGGCTTCCCCGCTACTTCCACCAATTGCAGGATGCGCACGCACTTCCCGATATGATCGGCGCCGATCCGGCGTGTCTTGCCGGTGAGGTAGATCTCTTCAAGCCCCTTATGCCGGAAGCCGCCGACCATTACTTTAGTGTAAATTGAATAGTTGACAACTGTCAACTGAATAGTTGTCTATCTGGGGACGGCAAGCTTGTGTGTGTCCCCGAGAACTTGCAGGTCGGGCTTCGTATCAGGGCGTCGCTTCAGCGAAGCCCACGAGGCGCCCCTTTAGGCCCAGGGTCTCTCGCCGTCCATTACCGCTTCAGCCGCCCAATCAGGAAGAGAACCACAGAGAGCACAATACTGATCAGGATGGAACTCGCGAGCGGAAAATAAAAAGTTGTGTTCTTCCCCCGATAAAGAAAATCGCCCGGAAGCCTTCCCAAAGGCACCCCCGTCCGCCCCAGCAGCATGATGATGCCCCCGATCACCACCAGGGCCACGCCAAGCACCACCACAATCCGTCCCATCTCCGCCATGCTTCGAGTCTAACCCCGCAGATTACTAGACTGCCTTGCAACTGTTAAGCCTGCTCTCACGCGACCGTTCGCAAGCTGCTGCGTAACCGGAGTAAGACCGCCCCCAGTGCCGCAATCCCCGCAAGCCAGACAGCCAGCACCGTATTCACCACCCAGTCCGGCGCTGCCCCGACGCGGCGCAGCAAACACTGCAGAAAATTCCACGTC
>Ga0193751_1001685_pt1 | contig 13925 bp, 10 predicted proteins | sample L1c2metaG_FD_143050 | JGI IMG/M metagenome (GOLD analysis project Ga0193751, IMG submission 143050) | Soil microbial communities from a riparian zone of the East river system, Colorado, United States - L1c2 | ecosystem: Environmental > Terrestrial > Soil > Riparian zone | place: USA: East River... | reverse complement strand
CGCCTTCAACTCCTCGAGAACCTGCTCCACCAGATCGTACTTCCCCATGGAGACGCCGCCAGTCAGCAACAGCAAATCGCATCCCAGTCCCTCTTCAATCAAAGCCCGAAGCTTCTTCCGCTCGTCCGGGGCAATCGCCAGCCGCACCGCCTCCCCGCCCGCATTCTGAACCTGCGCCGCCAGCGAATACGAATTCGAATTCCGTATCTGCGCCGGCCCCGGCGTCGCATCAATCTCCACCACTTCGTCGCCGGTCGAAAGCACCGCCACGCGCGGCTTCCGAAACACCTGCACCCGGCTCTTCCCGACCGACGCCGCAATCGCGATGCCCGCATGATCCAGCCGGCGTCCTCGATCCAGCAGCAGTTGTCCTGCGCGAGCTTCCGCTCCGCGCGGAACAAAATTCTCGCCGACGCTGATGCTGCGCCGGACCTCCACCAACTTATCCACGAACTTGCCCACCAACTTCCTCGCCGACTCACGTATCGGTGACGTGTGCTCCACCATCACCACCGCGTCCGCGCCCGCCGGCACCGGAGCGCCGGTCATGATTGCCATCGTCTGCCCGGACCCGACCGAGCACATTCCCGGCTCCGGCCAGTCACCTGCCTTCACCTCGCCCACCACTTCAAGCCGCGCCGGAACATCCGTCAGGTCCTCCGACCGCACCGCATATCCATCGCGAGTAGCTCGAGCAAAAGGAGGAAAGTCGCGATCCGCCAAAATTCCCTCCGCCAGCACCCGCCCAAGCCCCGTCAGCAGATCGACGGTCTCCGCCTCTCCCGGACGCACTCCGGCCGCATGCTGCTCAACCAGATGTCGAGCCTCTTCAACGCTGACCACACGAGCCGAACTTGCCAGCGAAGAAGAGGAAGAGGCAGAGGAATGGGTAGACAAAGACATGCAAGAATCATACGCCGCGATGTTTTAGCTAGGCGATTGTCGGCGAGCGGAATGAAGACGGAAGATCTGCTTTCTCTGAGAACTGAGAACCGCCTACCGCGCCAGTTCCTGACCCAGCACTGTGGCATTGCTGGCGAACCCAAGGCCCGTTTCCAGATCCACCAGGCCCGAGCGGACCAGTTTGGCGATCTCGCCATCGAAGTGCTGCATACCTTCATTTTCGCTGGCCTTGATAGCATCCAGCAGTGTGCGGCCAGGCCGCTCGCCTTGTTCAACGCAATCGCGAGTGCGCGAGTTTGATTTTAGGATTTCGACGACGGCGACGCGGTCACCGCCATCGGCGCGCGGTATCAGCCTCTGCGCAATGATGTAGCGGAAAGTTTTCGCGAGACGTTCTCGTATCGATTGCTGCTCTGTGGCAGCGAACGTACCGATGATGCGCTCCACCGTCTTCGAGCTGTCGACGGTGTGCATGCTGGAAAGAACGAGGTGGCCGTTTTCGGCGGCGTCGAGAAGAATCTCGAGCGTTTCCCGGTCGCGGATTTCGCCGACCATAATCACCCGCGGCGCCTGGCGCAGCGCCGCCCGCAGCGCCAGCGTGAAGTTCGGCGCATCACTGTGCAACTCGCGCTGGTGCACCGTCGATTTCTTGTGCCTGTGCAGAAACTCGATCGGATCTTCGACCGTAAGAACGTGATAACAATGTTCGCTGTTGATGCGGTCAATCAAAGCGGCGAGCGTCGAAGATTTGCCCGATCCCGTTCCGCCCGTCACCAGGATGATCCCGTTGCGCACGTTCGCAGCCTCTTCCAACTGCGCCGGCAGGCGAAGCGAACTGAAAGTCGGAATTGCGGTCGGGATTACGCGCATCACAATCGCACAACTTCCGCGCTGGATAAAAACGTTGACGCGGAACCGCGCCATTCCCGGCAATCCATAGGAAACGTCGCAGGAACCCTGCTCTCGAAGGGTATTGATGGCCTGCTTATTGGTGCCGATTAGATCGGCCGCGATGCGGCGCGTGTCATCCGCCGAAAGTATGCTGCTGCCGGAGATTTCGACCGCAGTGAGTTGTCCGTGAATCTCGACTTGCGGCGGACGCCCCGGCGAGAAAATCAGATCGCTGACCTTCTCCGAGGCGCGCAACATGCCCGCGAGCAGAACCGACGTCGGGATCGAGCCCGTTCCACTGACGCCCTCGAAGGTAATCGCAATCGGGGAATTCCCCGGAGCAGCCATTCCACACACTCCCAGTTTTCAGCATTGACGCCACAGGGGAGAAACGTCGCCAAGGAACCTATGTAATGAATGTAACGCGGATGTGGGGAAGAGCGAAGGACAAGTAGGTCATAGACCTCGGTAACCAGGCATAGTTCTCAGTGGAGCGACGGGCGTCTCGCCCGTCACGCTTACACCCTCAGTAGAATCAAGGCCGGGCGAGGACGTCCGGCTCTCCACCGAGAACTGGTTTCAAGCTACTTCTTCACCGGTTTTTTCTTCCCGAAGCCGGTTTCGATGGTCGCGCCAATGCTAGCCAGCATGTCTTTTGCGGGCTGAGCGAGCTTACCCTCGGGTTGGAGCTCCAGATATTTCTGGAAGGCCTCGGCTGTACCTTCGGGCGCGACCATCTTATCGCCCTTGAGCGTAGCTTTGCCGATCAAGTTCACGCCTTTCCAGTAGTAAGCGTCGGCTTTGGTCGGATCGGCGGCAATCACTTTGTCGAATGCCGTGATTGCGGCATCCACCTTGCCCGCATTGGTGAGAACCGCGCCCTCGTTGAAAAAGTACGTGGCGGCGTGCGCCGCATCCAGTTGGGCCGCCTTGTCGTAGTTGGCCACAGAATCATCGACCTTGTTGGACTTCGAATAAGCCTCGGCAAGGTTGTTATAGTAGGCAGCCATTTTCAGACTGTTGTCGGGATCTTTCTGTGCCGTCTCAGACGCGCTGCGCACCTCAATTGCCTTCTGGTAATTGGTTGCGGCCATCTCGTAGCGCTTCTTTTTCTCTTCGGGATCAGTCTGCTTGGGCGCTGACATGCGGTAGGCGTCGCCGAGTTTGAACCAGATCAGATCGCGTGTGCTGTCGATCTGGTTGGCTTCATTCAAGGTGGCGATTGCAGTCTCGAAGTCGCCAGCATCGGAAGCCGCCTTGGCGGCATTGAGTTTTTCGTTGAGCGTTCCCACGGTTTTCGTTTCGCTCGCGGCTTTGGCGTTAGCCTCGGCCTTTGCCTTGGCTTGTTCAGGGGTCAGTCCCTGTCCCTCGGCTGCTTTTACCTGCTCTTTCTTCAGGTCCAAGTCCTGCACCACTTCGTCCAAACCCACCGTGATATTGTTGATGTGAAAGATTTCCTTGCCGTCTTTGATGAACTTGACGTTGTACTTGCCCGGGACGATGCCGAGTGAGAAGTACTCGCCCTTGTTGTTGGTTTTGAGCTTATAAGTATGGCCGGATTCGGTCCCGGTCCACTCCACCTCGGCCCCCACGATCGGTTTCCCCTCGGAGTCTTTGCAAGTTCCCTTCACCGTGCCCGTGGTTTGCGCGAACGCGACTGGAGCGGACAGCCCCGCGGCGAGGACGAGCAGTAGGGGAAGGACGAAATATTTCCTCATGATTTGCCTCCCGGCATTGCATCTGAATTTACTGAACTCTATCTACTGATTCGTATCAGGGCATCGCTTCAGCGATGTCTCAAGTTATCCGAAATCAGACGCCCCTTTAGGGGCCGAACATCGAACGACGCTTCCCGAACACGGCTCTAGCTTAATCGGGCAGCGGCTTCCGCGTACAGAATGGGATCTTCCGCGCCCGCTTCGCGAAACGCCCGCAGGCGGAGCACACAGCTGTCGCAGACACCGCAGGCCCGATCTTCGCGCTGATAGCATGACCACGTTAAATCGAAGGGGGCACTCAGTTCAAGGCCAAGCCTCACAATCTCTGCTTTGTGCATCGCAATCAGCGGTGCCACCACCCGGATTGTTCCTTCTTTGGTCCCCGCCTTCACAACTTCATTGAACGCCCGATAATACTCCGGCCGGCAATCCGGATAGCCCGAACTGTCTGGCTCCACCGCTCCGATGTAAACTTTTTCGGCCCCCAGCACTTCCGCCCAACTAACCGCGACGGCGAGAAAGTGCGCGTTACGGAAAGGGACATAGGTGATGGGAACACCGACCGGAACGGCGACGGGCACGCTGACACCGACGGCGTGCATTTCGGGAACAGCGATGCTCGAGTCGGTGAGCGCCGATCCGCCGATGGCGCGCAGAGCTTCATTGCGCACGAGCAGCCGGTCGCGAATTTCCAGCCGGTCGCAGATCCTTTCGAAGGAGCGCCGTTCCCGCTCTTCGGTGCGCTGTCCGTAGCTGACATGGACGGCAGCCGCCTGGTGGTCGCGCGCCGCCAGCGCCGCACACACGCAGGAATCCATGCCGCCGCTCAGCAGGACCACGGCGCGGCTCCGGTTGCTGGTCAAGTTCGATTTGGGGAAGCCCGTTATTTTACTCAACTCAATCACGCTCGCGCTTAATTATACTTTTCAACACGAAAAATATAATTAGCCTCTTCCCGCCTCTTCCGCCTCGAGCCGCACGACATTAACCGTAATTTTCACGCTCAATCATGCCCTAAGACCGGTCCCCTTTCCCACTTGTTACTAATTTGATTCTTTCCCACGCTGGGAGGCGGCCCCTGACCGAATCTAGATGGTTACTGGTCCCCTACTCGTAGCGTAGGCTTTCGACGGGATCGAGTTGGGAGGCGCGGACAGCAGGAACGGTGCCGAACAGGATGCCAACCAGCGAGGAGACAACGATGGCGATGATGGCGGAGAGGCCAGAAATGGGGATGCGATACTCGGTGAAGTAGCGGACGGAGAAGGGGATGGCGAGTCCGATGACGATGCCAAGGACGCCGCCGATAAGGGAGATGAGGATGGCTTCCGAGAGGAACTGGAAACGAATCTCGCGTTTGGTGGCGCCGATCGCTTTGCGGATGCCGATCTCGCGAATGCGGGCGCTGACGGTGGCGAGCATGATGTTCATGATGCCGATGCCGCTGACCAGCAGCACGACCAGCGACACCGCGAGCAGAACCATGGTCATGGCGGTCGCTGTCTTGTCCGCAACAGCTACGAGTTGCGTCAGATTCCTGACGCTGTAAACGGACTCCGGCCGATGGCGTGATTGAATGACGCGCTGAACCTGGGCCGTGATCGGAACCACCAGAGACGCGTCAGCGGCCGAAAAGAAAATCTGCTTGACCGTGGGCGTTTCCTGAAAATAACGGATCACGGTATAGGGAATCAGCATGGTGTTGTCGGTCACCTCCGATTGCCCGAATGTGTCGACGCCTTCGCGGAAAGTGCCAATGATGGTGAAGGGCAGCCCGCTCAACTTCAACGTCTTTCCGAGCGCAACCTGCTCGGAACCGTAGAGTTGGATGGCCAGCTTGGGCATGATCACGCCGACCTTGTTGTGGGCCCGCGAATCCTGCTCGTCGAAGAATCGGCCGCCGAGAACCACAATATTGCGGACCTGCTGGTATTCGGGATACACGCCCATGATCTGCAGGTCTCGCTCCTTGCCTCCGCCGACCGCCACGCGCTCGTTGAGGGGGACAACTGGAGAGGCGTAGGCAATGCCACTGACCTGGTGTTGAACCGCTTCCATGTCGTCTATCGTAAGAGCGTCACTGACGGTGTTGGTGATGCGTTCCCCGCCGCTCTCATATTCCACATAAACCCAATTGGCGCCGATCGCCTGAATCTGGTTCAGGAGGTACTGCTTCCCGGTAAGACCGATGGTTGTGACCAGAATCAGCGAAGCCGTTCCGATGACCATGCCGAGCGCGGTAAGGGCGAAGCGAACCTTGTTGCTCATGAACGTCTCATAGGCAAAGCTGAAGATCTCGCCGAGCGCAAGGTGGGTGCGTCCATTCGGGATGGCTGCCGAATTCATCTGCTGATTAGATGCTACGGGCGGTTGAGTTGCGCCGCAAGCGCTACTTCGGCTTCCCGGCCCTGGCAGGCCCATTCTCTGTCGCTGCGTGTTGTACTATCAATGCAAGTCGAACACCCGCCCTTGCCATCCTCCTCCATCCCGAGTACATCCGCCGAAATATCGAGACAGAAGCGATTCCCATCATTCCTGATTTCCATGGTGCTGGTAGCGCTTGTGATTCGACTGGTGGTAATGGTTTTTCTGCTGCCGGAGCAACTCGACCCACAGCGCGATCACTGGCGTTTCGGATACGAGACTGGCAGAATCGCCCGGTCCATCGCGCAGGGCTACGGGTTTAGTAACCCTCTGTTCGGGGACACCGGCCCCACAGCCTGGATGACTCCGGTGTATCCCTATCTGGTGGCTGGTGTCTTTAAGCTCTTCGGCATCTACACCAAGACCTCCGCCATCGTCCTGCTTTCGCTGAATGCCTTGACGTCGGCGCTGGTCTGCATTCCCATCTTCTTGATCGCTCGTATCAGTTTTGGAGATCGCGTCGCCAAATGGTCCGGATGGGCCTGGGTGTTCTTCCCCTACGCCATTTATTTTCCTGTCGAACGCATCTGGGAAACGTGGCTGGCGACGCTGCTGTTTGCCCTTCTTTTTCTGATAACGCTGAATCTGGAAAACGAAGAGAAGCTCTGGAATTGGATCGTCTTCGGCGTGATTTGGGGATTCGCCGCACTAACCAGTCCCTCGCTGCTCTCTGTCCTGCCCTTTCTCGCCGGATGGGTTATCTATCGCCGGCATCGTCGCGCCCGACGTTGGTTCGCCGTCAATGCTTTGGCGGCCATCGCATTCATTGCGGTGGTCTCCCCCTGGTTCATCCGCAACTATGAAGTCTTCCATCGCTTCGTACCCTTTCGCGACAACATGGGACTCGTTTTGCGGCTGGGCACAAAAGGCCCGACTTCTTACTGGGCACAGTCCGAGCTTGGCCCCTGGCGTAGCGACACTGAATGGAACGAATACAAGCAATTGGGCGAACTCGGATATATGGACAAGAAAAAACAGCAGGCGATCGAGTCTATTCGTGCCCATCCCGGGTGGTACATCTCGAGGACGTTCCGCCGCGCTCTCTTTATCTGGACCGGCTACTGGAGCCTCGACCGCGCTTACCTAGCTCAGGAGCCGCTCGATCCGCCGAATATTTTGTTTTCCACCGCGCTGACCGTCCTCGCTTTTCTAGGCTTGCGCCGCGCTTGGCGAGCGGATTGGTCCGCCGCTCTGCCCTACGCACTCGTACTCTTTTGGTTTCCGCCCATCTACTACATCACGACTCCCGAACACTACTATCGGCGCCCCATCGATCCCCTCTTCGTGATCTTGGCCGTGCTCGCCCTGATGCCAAGAGCCACGGCAAAAGAGGAAATCGGAGAAAGGGCAGCGTCTTGACTGCCGTCAACGGTGTCACGTCGTGACGGCTCGAAGACCGGACTCGGGACACTGGAATCAGCGCTTGCGCGAGAGGAACCCCAGAATCTTACTGGCGAACTCGTCCGAGAAGCCGAAGCGCGCTTTGGCCCGTGAATAAATATCCACCGCTTCCTTATCCAGCCAGATCATGCAGGACTTCAGCGGTCCGTCTTCCGGACGCGGACGATAGTTTGTGGAGTGTGCCTTCACTCCTACTCCCAATTCGACCGTGTAGTAATACAACGCCAGGCTCTTGCGAGACTCGCCTTTAGGACAGCGCAAGGGGTCGGGGAAGCCATGGTAGGAAATCTCATCGGTACGGAAGATCAGCGCTTCATTGAACAGGGGCGGTATCTTCACTGCGCAGCGGCGGACTTCCCGATCCCACAGCTCGATCGCGCCGCCCCATTGCTCCTGCCAGTTTGGATTGAGATACAGAATCAGGTTTACCTGCCGCCGCCAATGCTTGTGGTAGTGGTGATTGCTGAAATCGGTGTGCACGTTCAGGAATCCGCCCGCGCCCGACTGATGCAAACCGCCCCCTTCGAGCGATTCGTCCGCCACCAGGTTCGGAATTCCGGTTAACTGCGAAAGCCAATGTACAAACGCTTCCGAATTCAGTTCGTCCACCACTTCGCCCAACAATGGCGGGAAGAGAGATCGTTTCGCCAGACCCAGCTTGTTTTCGTTTTGGTGTTTGTAGCGCGTCCAGGCGTCGGTCGCCATGTCCGGAAACTCGCTGGCCATCTCGTCGGCCACGTCATCGTCTAGAAATCCCTTGAGGTGCACATGGGGATAAGGCTGGTTCTCTCGAAACTGCCGCCGCAGGCTGGGGAGTTGGGAGGACCACTTCAGGTAGGGAAATCGTAGCCGAGTTGTGGGGATTACAATCGCGTCCGCCATGCGTCTGAGCCAGTAAGGGTTCGAGTAAGAGATAGGCTAACACACGCCGCCGACGCACGCGGGTTTTCACAGACTGCAGGGAAAAGTTGCCACCGTGCGCCGTTCCTTTACATCTGGACCAATTCCAGCGATTCTCTTCGTGATGATCGTTTTTTTCTTTCCAGGGATTTACCATGTGACACACGTCGAGAGGTATTTCCATCGTCAAATTGATCCGCTAATTGTAGCGCTTGCTATGTACCGCGTTTTGCCCGAAAACAGCGGCGTCCTATGATCCTGGTAATGAACCCGAGAGTCACCCTGAACCGGGTTGATTCCTGAGTTGCGCATCGGAGAGCGTTTTCTGAAAATTCGAGGCATCGCCGGTTTACTCCTGTTCACTGCGATCGCATTTCTGATCCAGGGTTACCATCCCTATGCGGAAGACGCGGAGATCTACCTCCCCGGAGTGCTGAAAATCCTGAATCCTGGCCTGTTTGCCAGTAACGCCGATTTCTTTGGCGAACACGCCGGCCGCACCATGTATCCGAACCTGATCGCAAGTTTGGTGCGGGTCACTCATGTGCCCCTGCCTTGGGTTCTACTGCTGCTCCAGGTCGCCTCGATCTTCCTGCTGCTGGTCGCCACCAGGTCCCTGGCGGCAGCTCTATTTGAAAATGAAATGGCGCACTGGGCCGCAGTCGCGCTCATGGCCGCACTGCTAACCCTGCCTGTCGCCGGGACCGCTCTCTACGTCATGGACCAGTATCCGAACCCGCGAAACTTGGCCGCATTCGCGGGAGTTTTTGCGATAGCGGAAATACTCCGCCGCCGATATCTCGCCGGAACCCTCTGGCTCGGCTTCGCTGCGCTCGTTCATCCCCTGATGGCGGCCTTTGCGATCGCGTTTTGCGCATGGCTCATTGTGCTTGATCGATATCGTCCCCGGTTTTTAGGTTTCGCAGCTGCCCTTCCTTTTGGTCTTACGCTCGACCCTCCGCCGCCCGCATACCACCAAGTGGCGCTGCGGCAGCCTTATTTCTATATCCAGCGCTGGCAGTGGTACGAATGGCTGGGCCTGATCGGCCCGGTGATTCTGTTCTGGATGATCGCTGGCTTTGCAAGGCGTCGCAAGATGAACAACCTGGAACTGGTTTCGCGGGCAGTCGTTCCCTTTGTGCTCGTGGCTACGGCTGCGACAATCGTATTGTCGATTCCAGCTCGATTCGAGGCCCTGGCCCGGCTCGAGCCTTTACGTTGCCTGGCGCTGACCTACATGCTCTTGATCGTCATTGGCGGAGGTTTGCTCGGCCAGTACGTCCTGCAGGCCCGCATCTGGCGCTGGCTGGTGTTGTTCGTCCCGCTCAGTTTGGGAATGTATTCTGCGCAACGGCAGTTGTTTCCTGCGAGCGCTCACGTCGAGTGGCCGTGGGCGCAGCCGCGCAACCAGTGGGCACAGGCTTTTGAGTGGATTCGCGGGAATACACCGGTGGACGCGTTGTTTGCGCTGGATCCCCGGCATATGGAACTGCCGGGCGAGGATGAAAATGGCTTTCGCGCTCGCGCCGAGCGCAGCATGCTGGCAGATCTGGTCAAGGACAAGGGAGCGTGTTCAATGTTTCCGCAGCTTTCAGTTAAGTGGCTGGAACAAGTCGAGGATCAGAAGAATTGGAAGCAGCTCGGCAAAGCGGATTTCGAACGGCTGCGGCAGAAGTACGGCGTTGCGTGGGTGGTGCTGGCACAACCTGGTCCTGCGGAACATGGTCCGCCTGGGATGGAATGTCCTTATGAGAATTCGGCGGTGCGAGTGTGCCGTGTAAACTGAGTCTTTCTCAGCGCCGCCGTGACGCGGTCGGAAGTCCCCCCTCGTAGTAAGCGTCGGAACCAGCCTCAAGAGTCTTGCCCTTTTCGCTGAAGATCGGGTTGTGAATGATACCTGCGCGCTGGAGCGCGAACTGCAGAGTGGTTTGCAGAACCTCGAGACCGTACCGAACACTGCGGCGGAAATTGATGGAAGATGCTTCCTTGAAATATTTCGTCGGACAGGAAACCTCGCCGATGCGGAAGCCGAAGTACACGCACTGCGCGAGCATCTGGTTGTCAAAAACGAAATCGTCGCTGTTTTCTCCGAGAGGCAGGCGGGTGAGCACCTCGCGGCTGAAGGCACGGTACCCCGTGTGATACTCGGACAGCTTTACACGCAGGAACAGGTTCTCAAAAGCGGTGAGCAGACGGTTGGCAATGTATTTGTATAGCGGCATACCTCCGCGCAACGCGGTGCCGCCAATGATGCGCGAGCCCAGCACCACGTCATAAACGCCATAAGCAATCATGCTCGCCATGGCGGTTACGAGCAACGGCGTGTACTGATAATCGGGATGGACCATGATGACGACGTCGGCGCCCGCGGCCAGAGCTTCGCGGTAGCAGGTCTGCTGATTGCGGCCGTAGCCGTAGTTGCGGTCGTGAACGAATGTCTGCAAGCCGAGCCCGTGCGCAATTTCGAGGGTGCGATCGGAACTGTTGTCGTCGACGAGAATGCGGATATCGACCAGATCGGGCAATTCCCGTACCGTCGCTTCCAGTGTCTTCTCCGCGTTATATGCGGGGAACACGACGGCAATGCGTTTGCCGTTGATCATGCAGTATTTTCCTCGATATTTAGTTGTTGGACTGCTTGAATCATAAACGGAAACGCAGACTTCCGCTGGAGTGATTCCGTCCGTGTGGGAACGGGCGCCCAAGGGTTGCGTAGGGACAGCCGCCTGCGAGCAGAGCAACTCTCGCGAGTGTGCAAATGAAAAAAAGCCGGAGGACGAACCTTCTCAGGCGCATGCGTTGGTAAACTATTAACTAGAACCTGCCGCATCGAGACTCCGCGGCAATAACTGAAAATATGCCTCCTCGCACTCTGTTTGAGAAAGTCTGGGATTCGCACGTGGTCGCTGCTCCCGAAGAGCAGTCGGCACTGCTCTTTATCGACCTGCACCTGGTGCACGAAGTGACTTCGCCGCAGGCCTTCGAGGGATTGCGAGTCTCGGGAAGAACGGTACGGCAGCCTCTGCGCACGGTGGCGACGGTCGACCACAACATCCCGACCACTCCGCGGGGCTCGCCGATCACTGACCCGATTGCGGCGAAGCAGATTGAAGCGCTGCAGAAAAATTGCCGCGAATTCGGCGTTCCCTTATTCGACATGGATTCGGCGGAGCAGGGGATTGTCCACGTCATCGGCCCGGAACTGGGCATCACTCTGCCAGGGATGACGATTGTCTGCGGTGACAGCCATACCTCGACGCACGGCGCATTCGGATCGCTGGCGTTTGGTATTGGAACGTCGGAAGTGGAACACGTACTGGCGACGCAATGTCTGCCGCAGAAAAAGCCGAAGACGATGCAGATCCACGTTAGCGGAAAGCTGGCGGAGGGTGTCACTTCCAAGGACCTGGCGCTCGGAATTATTGGCCGCCTCGGCACCGATGGCGCCACCGGACACGTGATCGAGTACGCCGGGGATGCGGTGTGCGCATTGTCGATGGAAGGCCGCATGACGCTGTGCAATATGAGCATCGAGGCAGGAGCGCGGGCGGGACTGATCGCGCCCGATGAGACAACGTTCGCGTATGTCAGTGGCCGGCGCTTCGCTCCGAAAGGAAAAGACTGGCAAGAAGCGGTCGCGTGCTGGCAAACGCTGGCAAGCGATCACGGAGCGAAATTCGATCGCGTGATTGAAATTGATGCGGCATCGCTGGCGCCGTTCGTAACCTGGGGAACGAATCCCGGCATGGTGGTGTCGGTGACCGCGCGCGTTCCCGAGTTAAAGAGCTTCGCGCAAGAGGCCGACCGGCGCGCGGCGGAACAGGCGCTCGCCTACATGGGCCTGAATCCCGGAACGCCCATCGAAAATATTGCTGTCGACCGGGTGTTCATCGGATCGTGCACCAACTCGCGCATCGAAGATCTGCGGGCTGCGGCGCGAGTGGCGAAGGGCCAGCACGTGAATCCGAAGGTGCGTGCCATGGTGGTGCCGGGCTCGCAGGCGGTCAAGCGCGCGGCGGAGCAGGAAGGATTGGACCGCGTCTTTCTCGATGCCGGCTTTGAATGGCGCGAGTCGGGATGCTCGATGTGTCTCGGCATGAATCCCGACATCCTGCAACCGGGGGAGCGCTGCGCCTCAACCAGCAACCGCAATTTCGAAGGACGCCAGGGCCGCGGAGGACGCACTCACCTGGTCAGTCCAATGATGGCGGCAGCAGCCGCAATCGCCGGACACTTCACCGACATAAGGAATTGGAAGTACGAATAGAAAGGTCTGCAGAAAATGTCTAGTAGAGACGGGGTTTGCCCCGTCTCAGCCTACGGAAAAACTGATGTTTCGTATTTGAGGTTTCGTATCAGGGTATCGCTTTAGCGATACCGTAAGTTCTGCAAAATCACGCGCCCCTTTAGGGGCTGGTCGCCGACATCGAGCAAGTGCGAGGATGGAGCATGCAACCGTTTCGCAAACACACCGGCATCGTGGTCCCCCTCGATAAGGTGAATGTGGACACCGATCAGATCATCCCCAAACAGTTTTTGAAGCGCATCGAGCGCACCGGGTTCGGCGAATTCCTCTTCTACGACTGGCGCTTTTCGGCAGAAGGAAAACAGCGCGGAAAAAAGACCGGCGATTTTGTGCTCGACGCGCCTCGCTACGCGAAAGCCTCGATCCTGGTCGCGGGAAAAAACTTCGGCTGCGGGTCCTCGCGCGAGCACGCCGTCTGGGCGCTCGCGGATTTCGGCTTCCGTGTGGTAATCGCGTCGTCGTTTGCCGACATCTTCGCCAGCAACAGCCTGAAGAACGGCCTGCTGACGGTCCAGTTCAACGAAGAGCAGATCGCGGACCTCACGCTCCGTTCAAGAGAGATCGAAAACTACCAGCTCACCGTCGATCTCGAAACCCTGCGCGTGGAAGACGCCCAAGGATTCGCCGCGACCTTCGCGATGGATGAATTCTCTCGCCACTGTCTGCTGAACGGGTTGGACGATATTGCTCTGACACTCCAACATGAAGCCGAGATCGAGGTGTATGAAACAAAGCATCCGGTGCGCGCGGAGATGAAGTCAATTCTGGCGGGTTGATATGACTTTAGAGAACCCGACACGATGGAGTGACGGGCGCCCCGCCCGTCCTACAGCCAGCCAGGCAACCAATCCCTCTGACGCGAACTCCTTCCAGGTTGTACACTTTTGAGTTTCACTGCCAGCGCGGCGTTGGGTCACACCTCATGCTGAATCGGAGCACGTTCGTGAAAAACCTTCTCTTCGTCTTCACCAGCAACCTGTTGGTACTGCTTTCCGCGGCGCGCGCCCAGACCGCTGCACCTCAGACCATTGCGCCCGCCACACCGAAGCAACTCACGATTGAACAGATCTTCGCCGAGGGCGGAGTCACGGGACGCGCTCCGGAGACAATCAAGTGGAGTCCGGACGGCACCAAGGTATCTTTCGTGCAGCGCGATGATGCTGGCGAACATGGCGAACTCTGGTATGTGGACGCGGTGACGGGCGAGAAAAAAATTCTAGCCAGCGAAACCAAGCTATCCCAGCTTGCCCCTCCCGTGAGCAAGATCAAGGACGAGCGCGAGAAAGAGCGCGTGACGCGGTATCACGTCGCCGCCTACACCTGGTCGCCCGATTCCAAACACCTGCTCTTCGATTCGCAGGGACAGCTCTGGTATTACAGCC
>Ga0193751_1001684_pt1 | contig 13925 bp, 20 predicted proteins | sample L1c2metaG_FD_143050 | JGI IMG/M metagenome (GOLD analysis project Ga0193751, IMG submission 143050) | Soil microbial communities from a riparian zone of the East river system, Colorado, United States - L1c2 | ecosystem: Environmental > Terrestrial > Soil > Riparian zone | place: USA: East River... | reverse complement strand
TCCGGGTCAATCTCGTCATTTTGACGGTGCCCAAACCAATTCCGATCTACCCCTGATAAGCGGACATCGCCAGAGCCGGTGGGCATGTCTCAAACGTGCCACTTCCGGACTCATGCAGTGCAACAAAAAGTACCCTCACTCGATCAGGTCGTTGGCGCTGGACTGGAAATCAGGTGAGATCGCCAGCCCGAGGGCGCGCGCAGCCCGAAGATTGACCACGAAATCCAATTTTGAAGATGCATTGATGGGAAGATCACCGGCTTTTTCACCTCGTAGAATCCGATCGACGTAGCCTGCTGCTTGGCGGAAGTGGTCTGGAACGTTGGCCCCGTATGCGATGAGGCCGCCGTCGTCTGCGTACTCCCGCTCCGGGTAAATGGCGGGAATCCGCGCTGCGGAGGCAAGGGTGATGATCACGGCCCGATTATTCCAAAACATCCCGTCGGCGATGACAGTAAGGCCGTCGGATACAGCCAGGCTAGCCGGCTGTAGCGCGCGCAGCTCGTCGGGGCTGCCGACCGCGATCGGGTTAATGGCGATACCGAGGAGTTTGGCTGCTTGCTCAGTAGCGCGCAGGCCCGGCGGCCCGACGGCGCTCGTTGGATTGAACAGGACCGTCACGCGCGTAATAGCGGGAAATGCATACTTGAGGAGCTGCAAACGTTTGGCAGCGAGCGGAAGAGATAAAAGCAACATGCCGGTCACATTGCCGCCAGGCTTGTTCAGGCTTGCCGCCCACCCGAGTGCAACTGGATCACCACCGCTTGCTGCCATGACAATTGGAATCGTGCGAGTGGCGCTCGCAGCTGCTTGTGTGGCGCTGGTTGTATCCGTGACAATTACGGCGACCGGAACGCGGACCAGTTGCAACGCAAGTTCGGATAACACATCTAAATTTCCGTTCGAGAGGCGGAAATCAAGTATGATCGTCACGTCCCCGACATAACCGAGGTCACGAATCGCCTTGCGAAAGGCGACCAGCGAAGCTGCTGATTCATCGGCGGCGGGAGAGAGGATACCTACTCGCGGTACCTTGCCTGATTGCTGTGCGGCAAGCGGCCATGCTACTGCCGCACTTCCAATCGCTGCAATGAACTCGCGTCGCCTCATCGACTTCGCCCTTCGACCGAGGAAAGCAATCTACCATATCGTTGATGAAGCGCAGCGGCCTTGTCACTGCAAAATGGCGTGCCCGACTTCCGCCTTGGGGTCAAACCCGGAAGTCGCCGCTTCATTCGATCACCTCATCGGCGCGAGCGAGTAGCTTATCGGGCACGGTGAGGCCAAGGGCCTTGGCCGTCCTCAGATTGATAACCAGCTCGAATTTGGTCGGCCGCAAGACCGGCAGATCCGCAGGGTTTTCGCCCTTCAGAACGCGACCGGTGTAGATGCCGGCTTGGCGGTATCCATCTGCCACGCTCGCCCCATAGCTGATCAGACCCCCTGCGGCCGCGGTTGCGCGGGTTTCATATGCGGCGGGAATCGCGATCTTCGCAGCGAGCGCCACCAATAAGTCGCGGCGGCTGTCCAAAAACGGGCCGGGCCCGACCAAGAGTGCGTCAGCGCGGGCCTGAGCCAAGTTCGTGAAGGCGGCATCGGTCTCGCGTTCGTTGTTCGTCTGCAGAACTTGAATCGCAACCCCGCGTGCACGTGCCGCGGCTTCGACCTCGACCTGGAAACGCGCGGAAGGCCCAAAGTCCGGGTTGATGAGTACGGCTATAATCTTTGCATTTGGAACGAGCTCGTGCAGGAGCTCGAGCCGCTTGCCTGCCAGCTCGAAGGAAAGAATCGTCACCCCGGTGACATTTTCGCCCGGCTTGTTGAAACTCGCGACGAAGCCCAGCCGAACGGGATCATCACCCAACAAGAAAATAATCGGAATCGTCCTGGTCGCCGCGATGGCGGCGGCGATCGAAGGACCATTCGCGAAAATCACAGTTACCCGACGACTCACCAAATCGGCGGCAAGTGCGGGCAGACGGTCGTATTGATTGTTTGCCCAACGATATTCGATCGCAACGTTGTTTCCCTCGATATAGCCGGTCTCCTTCAAACCCTGTCTAAACGCGTCCGCCATCGCCGCGTACCCCACGGTGGATGCGCTGTTGAGAAATCCGATCACTGGCGAAATCGTCAGCTGTGCCTGCTGTGTATGACCGGTTAGCGGCCACGCCACCGTCCCACTAACCAGCGCAATGAACTCCCGCCGCCTCATCGAGGGGCCCCCAAGGCTCAGATCAAGCTAAGACCAGACCGGAGGATAGCACATCCTTGCATGACCAAAATGCATCGCCTGCTTCTCCCCGATGTCCGACTCGGGTCAATCGCGTCACTTTGACCTCGCGTCGCTGACTTCCGGTCAACCCCAATGAACGGACATCATCAGTTCGAAGGCCTGAGTCCGAAAAGTGCCATCTTCGGACTCACCAGTAAAGCGTATCTCTATTCGATCTGCCGCCGTCAATACCATCGAGTTGCTGATCGATGCCGCCCGCCCCACACCGCGTCGAGGGGATGGCCTGTCGTCGTTGCGTCTGCTAGCTTCCGAACGTCCTGAAAATGCTGGGAGGCGAGCTATGCTTTTACCCGCGCAATACGTTTGGTTTGAGCCCGTGCTCATTGCAGCCATCGTAGTATTCATCATTGATTTAGTCGGCAACTCGATCGGTTTCGGCAACCGCTTCCTCAGCGCCCTAATGAGCGCAATCGTGTTCGCCCTCGTGTTCGGGACCCTTGTCTATTTCGGTTACGGCAGCGTGTCGATGTCAGTGACGACGACGCCGAGTGCAACTGCCCCCGCTCAAACGCAAAAGTAGGCAGGCCAAACAGAAATGCTGGCTCGCTGTTGCAGCTGTTCGCCGCATCTTGTCGTTTCGGTGGAGTGGGCTAGCTCGGGCGATCTGTGAAATGAGCCACAATCTGCACGACTACGAAAGTCCGCTGGTCAATCGCGTAATTTTGGCTGTCGGCTGACAACTTCCGGTCTTCCCCGCTAAGCAGACATGCCAAGCGGCGGCTGGCAAGTCTCAAAGGTGCCAACATACGACATCGCGATCAAAGATTAGAAAAGACCCCGGCGGGGCCTCTCAATTACATTTGAGTCTTGCCAAAGCCTCTCTACTGGCCCAGTCTCATCTGCGACAAAACCAGTCATCTGGTGAATGTCGGATACGTTTCTTCTAATTCGAACAGCATACAGGGAGTTGATGCTGGATAGATGAATTGCTCCATAAGGGGGACGGAAAATGCGACATATCTGTTTAGCCGTCGTTTTTGGTTTAATTTTTTCGACATCCGCTTACGCCAGCAAAGAATGCAAATCCACTACCCTAACCCCTTTCTCGCTAGGCGCAAAAGTTGGGTCTCAAGGGTCAGTCGTTAAGAGAACCAGTCACGGTAGATTTGAATTCAAAGCGGAGCGCACTGGAGATTCTGCCGTGCGAATGAGATTCAAGCTTGGTGGTCGCGAAAGGGCCAATACCCCTTTCGAGCTCATGCGACCAGAGGCTAAAGCCTGTTTCTCAGAGAAGCTTCAGCAAGTCGGTCATAAGAAAGGACACTTCCATTGTTATGTTTTGGGTGAGCCTTGGTGCGATAAGACGCCGCATGGTTATTGTTATGCCATGGCTTGTTGCGATCTCCCCGGAGGAGGCTCAGTATGCGATGGTGGACAGGCGCCATTTTGAAGTGATTTCGCCAAGGCCCCCTCGGCCCGTTGCTGACAAAGGTTGCTATAGCCGATAACAGCGCCGACATACGGCAAACCAAAAGCCCCGGCATCGTCCGGGGCTTTTCTCTGTACGCGATGCCAGTCGTTCTCAAACCGTCGCAAACGATGTCCGGGTTGGGTCAATCGCGTCATTTTGGGGCGGTCGGCAATCACTTCTGGTCTACCCCCAGAAGCAGACATTTTCCTTTTGCTTCGGCATGTCTCAAACGTACCAACAGCCGACTTGAATTCATGTTTCAAAATGGGGTGCTGCAAGAGTAAAGCTCCGTACATAGTCACCTGCCTACGCTACGAATTTATAGTCCTTCCAGCATAATCATTACGTCAGTAGCGGCGCTTCGGCGCAACGCGATGAGTGGCTGATATTCCGGTGCCCGGTACCAATTTTTGATCGATGCAATATCGGGAAATTCGATGATTACCACCCGATTGGGCCGCCAATCCCCCTCCAAAATTTCGTGTGAGCCCGCCTTTGTAAGATAGCGGCCGCCGAAGCGCTCGATCATCGGCACCACTTTCGCAAGGTAAGCGTCAAACAAGGTAAAATCAGAGACTATGTGCTCACCGATGTAGTGAGCGGGCATTTAAACCTCCATCGAGGGTAAGAGAGAAGTACACACCAGCGGCTAGCGCAGTTGCGACGTCCGCTTTTACCCCAGTGAACGGACATCGTCAGCCTGGCCGCTCAGGTCCGAGAGGTTGAGCCCTTCATCTCAGGGTTCCTTGACATCGCAAATGAAGGCTAGCCCGTGTCTGCGAGATTCGAGCCGTTAGTTCGCAGCACTTCCACCGCAAAGGAATACAAGCCGCCATCGAGCGACAGGTTGTGATTTGTCAGCAATAAGGCCCCGCCGTGTGTCTATAGTCCCTCACGTGTTCGGCGGGTACAATGCCGACCAGACATGGCCAGCCGGAGGCTTGAACGAACCACAAGCGCAGTCCGCTGAGGATGATCGCATGAAGCGCAGAGACTTCATTGGTATTCTTGTCGCCGCAGGTCTGCTCGGTGCAGGGGCTCTGGTCATCCGCGAGTCCGCGGTATCGCCGCAGGCCATCGCTTCGTCCGTGACACAAGCACCTGAGCTCGTAGAGCGCGCGTGGCGCTTACCGGTGGCGACCACATTCAACCGGCAACTCATCTGGCAATCAAATGGGTCACGCTGCGGGCCCGCGGCCGTTGCCAACGCGTATCGATCTCTGGGAGAGGCGGCAAACACAGAGGGCAAGGTGCTTGCCGGCACGGGCCGATGCTGGACAGGCCTGTGCATCCTTGGTCTTACGTTGGACGAACTGGCTGATGTCGCGCGGGCCAATACGGGTCGGAAAATCACGGTCCTGCGTGACCTGAGCGAAGAACAGTTTCGGGAGCATCTGCGCCGCTCTAACGATCCGGGCCGACGCTACATTGTGAATTTCAACCGCGAGCGAATATTCGGGGCCGGGGTCGGACATCATTCGCCGATTGGCGGTTATCTCGAAACAGAGGACCTGGTGTTCATCCTTGACGTAAATCGGGACTACCAACCGTGGCTGATCGAGCGTGATCGCCTGTTCGCCGCCGTAAATACCCTCGACGGCGACAAGAAGCGCGGGCTGTTGCTGATCGAATAAAAAAGCCGATACCTTGGAGTGTCGGCAAAGTCGTTTGCAATACGCTTGGCGACCGCTTCCGCTTGAACCGTCAGCCCTTAAAGGTCGGTTGGCGCGGGTGCACGCAGTCCTTAAAGTCATCGAAATCCTTCCACGCGGGCTCAGGTGGGTCACAGCCCGACCGTGGCGCGTAGATCGAAGCGTCCATTAACTGCATCGTCGGAATGTAGCGCGGACAATTTGGAAAGATCGCTCGCGCCGTTACACGGACGATAAGCTGCGCGCCGACGGTCCGGGTGAGGAGCGGATCTTCGCGACTGACCGTTGCCGTTCCGTTGACGCGCAGGCGCTGAGGTTTTCCATGCATGGCGATGAACAATACGCCGACTTCCGCATTTACCAGAATATTGCCCAGGCTTTTAAACATGCCGTTGCCGTCGTAGTCGGGGAAGGCCAGCTCGGACGGCCCGGTGATAGCCACGAACCCAGGCAGGCCGCCCTTAAAGGAGCAATCAAGCCGTCCCTTGGCATCTGCTGTCGCTAGAAAGAAATACGGCGCGCTCTCGATAAATGCCTGATCCTCGGGTGTGAACTGCGTGCGTGTAAATTTTTCTAAGCGGTCGGAGATCCGGCGGCTGTCGAACTGATCCTGCAGCCGGCGGTTCCCCTCATGGTACATGATGCTATCGGTCATCAATTCTCTCTTCGTCACACTTCAGAGGGCAGATGTTCGACATCCTTGACCTAGGTATAGCACTGATTGCGACTTTTTCCTTCGCGGGGATCGCTCTACCATTTCCGAAATGGGTCATTCCCGACCGAATTTGGCATTCCGCGCCATGTCCGGTTTACCCCTGATAGCGACCGTAGAGCTGACATCCGGGTACGGCAGCTTCGTGCCAATTCCGGATTAACAGTAGTTCTTCACACCTCGTCGGAGTGCACTCGGGCAAGTGCTTCGCGATCGCACCAGGCGACGCCTAATCGGGTAATGGCTAATCGACCGCGCTGCTTGGCGCACTCCTCAATTCAAAACCGCGTCACGATACGTTGTGCAAGAGTCTTGAGGTCGAGATTAGCGCACGCCTTGTGTCAAGAGCTGGCTGCAATGTCAGGCCGACTGTTCCGTTACCGGCTCTTTTTAGCAAGGCGCTCGTTGAAAGAACGAAGATCGATCACAATTCGCTGGTGGGTTCCGCTGCCGATCTCCTCATTGCCGTCGCTTGCCGACACTTTGAAGTCGACTCGTTTTCCCTCGACGTTGACTACCTCGGCCGTCGCCCGCACCTCGTGGCCTACAGGTGTGGCAGCGAAGTGTTTCACATTTACTGAAGTGCCGACCGCGCTTTCACCTGCGTCCAAAAACGGTCTGATTGCATTGAGCGCGGCATTTTCCATGATCAGAATCATCACGGGCGTCGCAAGCACTTGCGGCAATATGGCGTCCTTGAATCGGTTGGCAAGATGTTCGGGTTGCACCCGCAATGCCGATGTTCCTCTGGCTCCCAACGGAATCTGCCGCATTCATTCGTCCTATATCTCAATGTAGACGCGTAGACCGCTTCGCCCCCAACCGCAGCACAAAGGCGGACACCTGGCTAGGTCAGAGTTGGGGTCATTCGCGTCGATTTTGGCATGTCCGCGGCATGTCCGCTTCCACCCGTTAGCGACCACGGAGCGGACATCGCAGGATGTCTCAAACGTGCCAGAAGCGGTAGTGGCCCGGCTTCCGCATCATCAATATCTTCTGCCGTCTTTGTGTGTGAATTGCCACTTGCCGTCGGGGCCAAGCAGGGCTTGGATATCGTCAGCAGGGTAGCTCCCTTCATCGCCAGGCGTTCTGTCACCGATTTCGAGATACGTGACGTCGCTTTCTGTGCGATTCAGCAGGTGATGTGCGATGCCCTGGGCCGGAAAACCTGCGCACATGCCGGGCGAAAGCACAACCTCACCCTTGTCCGTCACCAAAGTTGGGTTTCCCTGAAGTATGTAGATAAACTCATCTTGTTTACTGTGACGATGAAGCAGTGCGGACTCACCGCCGGGATGCAAGGTCGTGAGATTGATACCGAAGTTCTTGATGCCAAATACGTCACCCAACGGACGCTTCTCGCGTTTCAGCATCCGACTAAAGAATGGTTCTGGATAATTTGATGGCTTTGAACGGACTGGTGCTGAGCTTGCTTCGATTGCAATATCCTTGACACCTAGCTTTGTACTCATCGGCATCTCCGTTCAATGCTTTCGGTACCTAGTGGATTGAATCTAACACTTGGTGCCCTCGTTTGACAGCGGCGATGATCTTGTTGGGATCCTTGGTCCAGACAAAGGGTTTTGGGTTTGCGTTGGTGTCGTCGAGGAAGTGGTGGATGGCATCTTTGAGTTCCCGCAGGGATCGGAATACGCCGCGCTTGAGACGCTTCTTTGTGAGCTTGGCAAAGAAGCCCTCAATGGCGTTGAGCCAGGAGGCGGATGTTGGGGTGAAGTGGAAGACAAACCGCCGATGTTTTTCGAGCCACTCGATGACGTCGGGATGTTTGTGGGTGGCATAGTTGTCGACAATGACGTGGATCGTCTTTTTCTTAGGCACTCTCGCCTCGATGACGTTTAGAAACCGGATGAACTCCTGATGGCGATGGCGCTTCATGCACTGGCCAATGACCTTGCCTTCAAGGACGTCGAGCGCTGCGAACAAGGTGGTGACGCCATGGCGCTTGTAGTCATGGGTTATGGTGCCAGCGCGCCCCTTTTTCATCGGCAGACCCGGTTGGGTGCGATCAAGCGCTTGAATTTGGCTCTTCTCATCGACCGACAAGACAATGGCGTGGTCTGGCGGGTCGACGTAGAGGCCGACGATTTCGTGCAGTTTGGCGGCAAACTGCGGATCGTTGGACAGCTTGAACCGGCGTACCCGGTGCGGTTGGAGGCCATGAGCACGCCATATCCGCTGCACCGAGCTGACGCTAATCCCGGCCGCCTTCGCCATCGCCGAACCTGTCCAGTGACTGGCCGCCGGCGGCGGGCCGGCCAGCGTCAGGGTGACCACGCGTTTAGCAACCTCGGGGCTGAGTGGTGGAATGCGCGACCGCCGCGTCTTGTCCCGCCAAAGGCCAGCGGCTCCTTCTTCGCGGAAACGTTGCTGCCAGCGCCAGATCACCGTCTTGACCTTGCCGGTGGCATGCATGATCTCGGCAGTGCCGCAACCATTGGCCGTCAGAAGCACGATCTTTGCCCGCCAAACGTGCTTCTGCGGGCTGTTGCGATTGGCGACCACGGCTTCAAGCCTGTGACGGTCGGCTCGGTTCAATTGAATTTTCGTTCGCTCGTGCATGCCATAGACTCGCACACGCGAGCCCTTTGGGGAATCCCCAAGCGAATCGAAGTGTTAGATTTGGTCCACTAGCCTATAATCTGACACGGGTCATGAACATCGTCGGGATCAAGCCGCTGATCGCTGCGATCGCGGCCTGAGACCCATTCAGGTTTTTGCTCCCCGTACTGACGTCCTCTCAAGCCGTTTTTACACGACCAAGATCCTTAGCCGACCTACGCAATGGGCAAGCTTGCCGCTTAACGATCGACCATTGCGCGGGGCTTCGGTCCCGCGCTCGTGAGCAACGAAATGAAAAAGGCCGTCGACTGTGGCGGCCTTACTTTCCTATCAAACTCAAAATTGCGCGCCCAGTCGCCTCGCTGTAACGCGCATCGTTCAATTCAATATCCGCCATCCAAAGCACGACGATTGCTATGATTGCCACGACTATGCCTTTCATCTGAAAATCCTGGCGCAGGCTCAGGTAGATGATCCACCTCATGGGTGTGCCCCAAATAATACTTGGCCCCGCTGATTAAAGCTGCATTCTCCCGGTATATAGCTAGGGTTAAACAAGCAAGCGTTATCGAGGCTACTGTCCCAACTGCCGCGCTGTCGCCATTTGCTCCAAGCGATGTAATCGCAATACTTGCTGTGCGGATTTCCCGCTTCCCTGGTCGCACAAAAGACGCTCTGGGCGGGGTGGCCTGGGCTGGAGATTACGTGCCGGGCCATCACGGGTCCTGCCAGCACAGAAAAAAGGACTGCAGCAGCGCCAACCAGTCTGAATCTCGTCATAGGTTCCTCCCTTAGGTTCCGGTAACGCAGATCACCGAGTATGCGTGAGACTTCCGCTCGTGGTTCCTAAAAGATATTTGATTCAGCCGTAGCCTCTCGCCCGGTTTTCTTTTCTCGGACCGTTGCGCGATCCGCCGTGTATCCGCGGCAGCGACATCCTCGACCCGGATGGCGATGACGTCACAGCCACGAAGCTTGCTGTCGATCGCCAAGTTGAATATGGCAAGGTCCCGATAGTTTTCTCATCTCCTGATGCAGCCAAGGGTCGAACAAATTTGCAATATATAGAATGGTCTGTAAAGATATAGAATAGTCTGTAAAAGGTAACGCGAGCCGATGTCTATTTTCCAAGCCTGGTTTACGAGGGAGAGCATCCGGTTTCGGGTTCGCGCGCTTAAGGCACTGCTGCGCGATGAGAGAGCGGAGTTCGTCGCAATCTGGCGGCATCTCCGGCCAGGCGATATCGCCTGCGACATCGGCGCCAACAAGGGCAGCTTCATCTATTGGCTATCGTGGTGGGTCCGGGATGGCAGGGTGGTCGCGTTCGAGCCGCAGCCGGAACTAGCCCGCAATCTTTTGAACGTCTGCCGCGTGATCGGGCTCGACAACGTGACGGTTGAAACCGAGGCGGCCTATTCGCATTCTGGCGAACAGGACCTGTACGTACCAGCAGGCCATCAGCCCGGCGCGTCGCTCATGCACGGCAAAATGGAGGCAGAAAATCTTACTACGTTAACGGTGCCGGTAGTCGCGCTGGACGATTACTTTAAAGAGGATGATAAAATCGCTCTACTCAAGATCGACGTTGAGGGCGCCGAACTGGGTCTGCTAAGGGGCGCCGAGCGGATGCTGCGCAGCCAGTCGCCGCTGCTAGTTTTCGAATGCGAGAACCGACATCTGGCGCCCGGCAATGTTGGGGAAGTATTCTCGTATCTCACCGGCCTCGGCTACGAGGGAAGTTTCGTGTGCCGTAACCGGCTTCTCCCAATCTCGCAATTTAATGCCGCTGTACATCAGCGCCAGGATGGCGATTGGTTCTGGAAGAGCAAGGACTACTGTAACAATTTCATTTTTCGAAAACCAGCGCGGGAGGGGTGATGCTGCGTGTTGAAGTGGTCGGCGATTTCCGATTTTGGCACGTTTGAGACATGCCGAATGCATCGAGCAATGTCCGAGTTTGAGGGCAAGGCGGAAAACATATGCTCGCACTGAGTCCTTCTCAGTTTGACCCCTTTTCGGACATGCGTGCCGAGTCCGAACCGCATTGGCGAACTGGCTATCTCGAGAAGCTGATGTGACCCAAGCCCGCGAGCGGGCTCCGGGGTCGTTCACGGGTATCCCTTTGAAGACGCGGCAGACGCCAAGATTGTGGCACATCTCGTCGGCTTGTTGCGGCGCATGGCTAGCCGCAGTTGAAAGTCGAGCGGAGCTGCCAGAAACATCGCGGACCGAAGCAATGGAGTTCGCTTTGGCCGCGCGTTTTCGAGATCGTAAACCCTCTCTGGCACTGGCGTCGCCGGGCTCTTCTTCTCGCCTTTAGGGCCTCTTGCCGCCCTCCGTGGTCGACGTTCCCCAGGGGAGTGTCGTGATTGGCGGAGCATATCCTTCGGCCAGATATCTCGTTTCAGACAACCGGAAGCCCATACCAGCAGCGGTGACCCAAACACCGTCCTCAATGCCTTCGGGGTTTTTAATTCGGTGGGTACCGTGAACCGTCATTCCTGACTCCCAAATGGTACTCTTTCGCGGTGGGCTGAATACGCGCTCGACGTGCCGGTTCAACGCCCGCATGACGCCGATATGCGCAAACATCGTTGGGGCCCCCGAGTGCGCCGCGGCGCCACCCTGCCGTCGCGTGACCAGCCCACACGGCCTCTTCAACAGCCTCGGCAAATCGACGAAATCATCTTGTCGACCTTCGCTTCTTCACGGTCGATGGCGGGATTGGTGCCAAGCAGCGGCCCTTTCATCGGGCGGCCAAGGCCGGATGACGAAAGCGCCGTGCCCAAGGAGTTGGTGCCGGGCGCAGCAGGGCTGGTGCCAAAGGCGCCGCCAGTTACGGACATGTGCGATCCCATGCCGCCGCCCCGGGCAAACGCGGCGGTGGTCGAAAGGCTAACGCAAAGGACGATGCAAAGAACGGAAAGTTTTTTCATGCCGAGACACTCCTCGCACACGTGATCACGTGACGGTTGATCGCCGATGCGCGTGAAGCCGAGGTAGGTTCGCAATCCGCCGACACCCATTAAATTGAATTTTATTCGGTGCGGCCGTCTCGGCCTACTTTGGCGAATCCTTCACTTGGCGATCTGAACCGAGGTGGCGGTCGACGAAGCCGCCCGAAGACGGCTTCGCAATTTTCTATCCCCTATCTAAACGGAGGCCCCATATTTTGGTCGATACTGCCCGGATAGTCACCGTCGCCATACGGGCCTCCCCACCCTGAATGATAAGTTGGACGAGCTATGCCGAAGTCAAAATGGTTAAAGTCTTGCGCGGGCATTCTATGGATCATTCGGCGATAGTGCTCGTTATCAACGCGGTGCATTCCATAGCCGCCATTGCTAGCTGCCATTGCCGGACCCGCGAGTACAAGCGAAAGTGCGGCGGCTCCGATAATTCTGGAATTCGTCATAACAGTTTCTCCTTCCTCACTATCTAATGACGGAGGCCGCCTTTGGTAGCGCGTCAGAGATGCCTTCAACGGCATTTAGAAGGCGCTTCCTCCTGAAAACATTGGGTTACGGGCGCAAGCATCGTCGCCGCGACTATCCCAACCACCCCTGGCTCGCCAGCCGCTCCAGGCTTCGTAGTCGTACACCGGGGAATAGGGATTTCCCGGTTCAATTGTCGCGCAATAGATGCTCCGGGCGTAGTGGCCCGGGTGGGCTGTCACGTGCTGAGCCATCGCGGGTCCTGCGAGCAAAGAAGATAAGGACTGCCGCAGCGCCAATCGACCCGAAATTCGACATGCGTTCCTCCTTTTGGTTCCGGTAACGCGAATGACCAAGCGTTGGTGCGAACGCAGGTTCCGACCTCGGTTCCTAAAAGATAATTGAGTGTTCAACGCACATTTTCGGCCTTCATATAGGCCGTCTCGCTGGGTTGATGCGGATTAAGTCCGCGGGCGATGCGATGCAGCCTATCGGCCCGACTTATGGTTGCCCTCAGGCGAATGAGACGAATGCTATGTCCAGTGCCGAGTCTCCGCGCGAGGTGCCAGCGCTAAGATGCGAGATTTGCGCTGCCCCGATGGAATACAGGGGCAATCTGCCAGCAACGCTGACTAAGAAGGCCGCAAGGTTTTTTCGATGCTCCCGATGCGACTATTTTAGCGTGGAACCGCTGTAGGGCCGTAAGCAAGGATGTCCGCTGCTCGCAGATTTTTGTTGTTAAAGTCGGTGGCTATTTATGGATCAAAAGATATTGGAACGCATGAGACTTATTGCTGTTCTTGTGTTTCGGCGCGCAATTTCCGTATGCGGAGGCAGGCGGATTGATGAGCTATGGCGCAAATCTTCCCGACGCATTTCGCCAATGCGGAGTTCATGTTGGAAAGTTACTCAAGGGTTCAAAGCCGGCAGACCTGCCGGTTCTGCAGCCGTCAACTTACGAACTTGTCATCAACCTCAAGACCGCGAAGAAGCTTGGCATTACTGTGCCACCCACATTGCAGGCGCTCGCCGACAAGGTGATAGAATAGCCCGTTCAATTCCGCTCTTGGCGCGTTTGAGACTGCCGACGGACTCAATAGATTTGCGGGGGCGAGATGAGATAGGCGGTTAGGCTACACGATGGGAGGAGGCTATGATCATCGAAAACATTCTGAGGCGGAAGGGCACCGACGTCACAACAATAGCTCCGGAAGCCAGCATCAAGAGGGCGGCAGACTGGCTCCGCGCAAAGAATATTGGCGCTCTCGTGGTGACGAGTGAGAACGCAGTTCTTGGTCTCATTTCCGAACGTGAAATCGTTCATGCATTTTCTCGCTATGGCGAGACAGCCGGGTCGATGTCTGTGAAGGAAATCATGCAATGCGGTGTGACCACCGCAGCCCCGAAAATCTCGCGAAAGTTGATTTTTGAACATCTCTGCCGCTGCGTCGCTTTTCAGCGCCACTAGGAAGGTCCGTGGTCGATTTTGGCTGAATCGATATGGTCCCTCACGTCGCCGCGCGTAAAACGCATTCAGCGGCTCTAGAAAATTTTTGCTCCTCACCCCAAAAAGACTTTTGCAATAGTATCGGCGCCTTTGAGACATGCCAGCCGCCGCTTGGCATGTCTGCTTAGCGGGGGATAGTGTTGCAAAAGTCCCAAAAGGCACAGCGGCTAATTTCCCGCCAAAGAACGAAAAGAGCGACACTCGCTCATCAATAGAGCCTCAAACCCGCTACCAGAATCGCCTGTGAGTTTGGCGCATGACGACGTGGTCCCCCACATCATTCATTCAATCGTCGTGCCTACGGCTCGGAGAATATGAGACCCGTGCCGCAAA
>Ga0193751_1001683_pt1 | contig 13926 bp, 9 predicted proteins | sample L1c2metaG_FD_143050 | JGI IMG/M metagenome (GOLD analysis project Ga0193751, IMG submission 143050) | Soil microbial communities from a riparian zone of the East river system, Colorado, United States - L1c2 | ecosystem: Environmental > Terrestrial > Soil > Riparian zone | place: USA: East River... | reverse complement strand
TCGCCGACTGGCAGTCGCGCGGAACCATGCAGCGCTTGTGGCAGCGCGATGCCAGCCTCTGGACTGGAAGCGACGAAGCCAACTGGCTGGGATGGCTCGATATCGTCGACGAACAGATTGCGCAACAGGATCAACTGCAAAAGTTTGCCAAGGAAATTCAGACGCGAGGATTCCAGCATGTGTTGCTGCTGGGCATGGGCGGTTCGAGTCTGTGCCCCGAAGTTCTGCGCATGACATTTGGCAGAATCACGCACTTCCCCACTCTGCATGTGCTCGATTCCACGGATCCGGCGCAGGTCAAGACGTTCGGGCATCAGATTGATATTCCGAAGACGCTGTTCATCGTTTCCAGCAAATCGGGCAGCACGCTCGAGCCGAATATCTTCAAACAATATTTTTTTGAGCGAACCAGACAGGCGGTCGGCGCAGTGAAAGCGGGCAGCCACTTTATCGCGATTACCGATCCCGGGTCGAAGATGCAGCAGGTGGCGGAGGCGGATCACTTTCTGCATATTTTCTTCGGACGTACCTCAATTGGCGGACGTTATTCCGCGCTTTCGAATTTCGGCATGGTCCCAGCGGCGGTCATGGGCGTGGACACAAAGAAGTTTCTCTCCCGCGCAGCCGAAATGGTTCGCGCCTGCGGAGCCGGCGTGGCGGTCGAAGAAAATCCCGGCGCAGTGCTGGGCATCATCCTTGGAACCGCTGCGAACGCTGGGCGCGATAAAGTTACGATCATTACTTCTTCCGGCATTTCAGATCTGGGGGCATGGCTGGAACAACTGCTCGCAGAGTCGACCGGTAAGGTCGGTAAAGGGATCATTCCAGTCGATCGGGAGGCTCTGGCTGCGCCCGAGGTCTACGGCAGCGATCGGGTATTCGTCTATGTGCGGTTAGAGTCTGGCGCGGACGCGGATCAGGATTCAAAAGTCGCTGCAATAGAGAAGGCCGGGCATCCGGTGGTTCGCATCGCGATGGCCGATACCTATGACCTGGGCGCGGAATTCTTCCGCTGGGAAATTGCCACGGCTGTAGCGGGCTCGATCATTGGGATCAACGCCTTTAACCAGCCGGATGTTGAAGCCAGCAAGATCGCGACTCGGGACTTGACCTCCGCGTATGAGAAAACGGGCGCCCTGCCTGCTGAAAAGCCGATCGTCGAGGATAGCGGTATCAAATTATTTACCGACGATAAAAACGCCGCGGAACTCGCCGGCGCCGCCGGCAGCGACAAATCCCTTGCTGGATATCTGAAAGCGCATCTGGCTCGCATCAAGGCTGGCGACTACTTCGCGGTGCTGGGCTACATCCAAATGAATGCTGAGCACGAAGCCGCTTTGCAAGCTTTGCGGCATCTGGTGCGCGACAAAAAGCGCGTGGCCACTTGTTTGGGATTCGGTCCGCGCTTTCTCCATTCGACGGGACAGGCGTACAAAGGCGGACCGAACTCGGGAGTGTTTCTGCAAATCACCTGCGACGATTCCGTCGAATTGCCGGTGCCCGGCCAGAAATATACGTTCGGAATCGTGAAGGCCGCCCAGGCGCGCGGAGATTTCCAGGTATTGGCTGACCGAGGGAGACGAGCGCTGCGGGTTCATCTGCCGAGCAATCTGAAGGCAGGGTTGGCAACTTTGCAGGCGGCGGTTCAGAAGGCTCTCTGAGATTCTTGGGCGGATAAAGCGAGGGCGCAGACGTCCTCGCGACAGCCGGCGGGACGCCGGCGCTACTAGGAGCAACACAATGCAATTGGGAATGGTGGGATTAGGTCGCATGGGCGCGAATATGACGAGGCGACTCATGCGCGGCGGACATCAGCTGGTGGTTTCCGATCTAAGCGCGGATTCGGTAAAGCAGCTTTCGGGCGAAGGCGCCACTGGATCAGCGTCGCTCGACGATTTGGTTCGCACGCTGACGCCTCCGCGAGCGGTCTGGATCATGGTTCCCGCGGGTGGTCCCACTGAGGCGACTGTGCAGAAGCTCTCCGCGCAAATGCAGGCGGGCGACGCCATCATCGATGGCGGCAATTCCTATTTCAAGGATGACGTGCGGCGGGCAAACGAACTCAAGGGCAAAGGCGTTCACTACATCGACGTGGGAACCAGCGGCGGGGTGTGGGGACTGGAGCGCGGTTACTGCATGATGATCGGCGGTCCCAAAGAAGCGGTACAGAGGCTCGATCCCATTTTCAAAACTCTGGCCCCGGGCAAGGGAGACATTCCGCGAACTCCGGGAAGAGAGAAATTGGCGGGCACCGCTGAAGATGGTTACATCCATTGCGGCCCCTCCGGTGCCGGGCACTTTGTGAAGATGGTGCACAACGGTATTGAGTACGGCATCATGCAGGCTTACGCCGAGGGGTTTGACATCTTCAAGAACGCGACCAGCAAAGATCTGCCAGAGGACATTCGATACGACCTGAATCTTCCGGATATCGCGGAAGTGTGGCGGCGCGGCAGTGTGGTCAGTTCGTGGCTGCTCGATTTGACGGCAATGGCGCTTACGGAAAATCCCACGCTCTCGGAATACGAAGGATACGTGCAGGATTCGGGTGAAGGCCGCTGGACGATCCAGGCAGCGCTTGACGAAGCGGTACCCGTGGATGTGCTGAGCGCGGCGTTGTTTGTACGTTTCCGTTCGCGGCAGCAGCACACGTTCGCGGAGAAGATGCTTTCCGCCATGCGGCAGAAATTTGGCGGGCACGTGGAACAGGGCGCGGCCAAGGCCAAAAAGACCGCTTAGAGATTGAAAGCTTTTAACCGCCAGGTTCGCTGAGAGTTTCGCAAAGTACGCAGAGAAAGCTTAACTGGCACCCGGGTGTTGCGTTTTTTTTGTAACGCATTTCAAAAAGGGAAGCATTCATGGCTGAGTTAGCGGAACATCCGGCGGCGGTGCCGCCGCGCATCGGCAAGCAGGGAGATCCCTGCGTAATGGTGATCTTCGGCGCGGCCGGGGATTTGACCGGACGCATGCTGATTCCGGCACTCTACAACCTCGCCCGGGCCAATCTGCTTTCGCGCGAGTTTGCGGTAGTAGGCGTGGCACGCGCACAAATGTCGAACGATGAGTTCCGAAAAAGAGTTCACGACGACGTCAAAGCGTACTGCGGAGAATGCGTGGACGACGATCTCTGGGAGTGGTTCGCCCAGCGTTTTTACTACTTCGCAGGAGATTTCAACGACGACAAACTGTATCCGCAACTCAAGGATTTTCTGACCAAGGTGGATCAGGATCATTCGGCCCATCAGAATTTCTTTTATTACATGGCTACCGCGCCCAGTTATTTCGGCCCGATCGTGCAGAAGCTTTCCGATGCCGGCTTGATGGAACAAACCAACAGCCATTGGCGGCGTGTGGTCATCGAAAAACCTTTTGGTCACGATCTGGAATCGGCCAAAGCGCTGAATCAGCAACTGTTGAAAGTCGCTGACGAAAAGCAGATCTACCGCATCGATCACTACCTGGGCAAAGAGACGGTACAGAACATCATGGCGTTCCGCTTCGCCAACGGCATTTTCGAGCCCGTTTGGAACCGCCGCTACATCGATCACGTGCAAATCTCGGTGGCCGAAACCGTGGGAGTGGAAGGTCGCGGCAGTTATTTCGATCAGGCCGGTTCTTTGCGCGACATGGTGCCCAACCACATCATGCAACTCATCAGCCTCACCGCCATGGAGCCGCCCATTTCGTTCGACGCCAATGCAGTGCGCGACGAGCAGGCCAAGATTCTGCACGCCATTCAGCCGATGAGCGACGAAGAAGTGTTGAGCCGCACCGTGCGCGGCCAGTATGGCGACGGAACCGAAGACGGCAAGCGTGTCACCGCCTACCGCGCCGAACCCGATGTTCCTCCCGATTCGCGCACCGAGACATTCGTCGCCATGAAGCTGCTGATCGACAACTGGCGTTGGGCGGATGTCCCGTTCTACCTGCGCACTGGAAAGCGAATGCCAGTGCGCAACACGCATATCGTGATACAGTTTCGGCGGGCGCCCTTCGTGCTATTCCGCGACACTCCCGTCGAGCACCTGATGCCGAATCAACTGGTGCTGCATATCCAACCCGAAGAAGGAATTTCGTTGCAGTTCGCGGCCAAGGTTCCCGGCCCGGTCATGCGTCTGGGCACAGTGGACATGAATTTCGAATATCAGGAATATTTTGGCAAGCAGCCCAGCACCGGGTACGAGCGGCTGCTTCATGATTGCATGATCGGCGATCAAACCTTGTTTCAGCGCGCCGACATGGTGGAAGCAGGCTGGTCTGTCGTCAATCCGGTATTGGATCTCTGGAAGGCGCTCCCACCCCGTAATTTCCCTAATTACGCGTCGGGTACCTGGGGTCCAAAGGAAGCCGACGATCTTCTGGAACGCGACGGCCGTCGCTGGAGGAATTTCGAGAAATGATTCTGGCCGGCGATATTGGCGGCACTAATGCGAGGCTGGCCTATTTTCAGCCCCAAAATGGGCACCTGCGGCTGGTATCTGAGCGCGTCTTTCCCAGCCGCGAGCACAGTGAACTCGGCGAAATTGTCACCCAGTTCCTCGATGATTCCAAGACGCTCCCCGAGGCGGCGTGTTTCGGGATCGCAGGCCCAGTCCGCAATGGACGGGTCGAAACCTCGAATTTGCCCTGGGTGATCGAGCAATCGATACTTGCAAAACAGATTCATCTTCCAGCGACGTTGTTGATCAACGATCTTGAAGCTAGCGCGTGGGGAATCGGAGCGCTGGCCGCTGGAGACTTAGTTCCGTTGAACCGGGTCAGCGGGCCTGCAGTGGGCAATCAGGCCGTGATTGCTCCAGGAACTGGATTGGGAGAGGCCGGATTGTTCTGGGACGGAAGCCGGCATCAAGTGTTCGCTTGCGAAGGGGGGCACACCGATTTTGGACCGCGGGGAGATTTGCAAATCGAGTTAGTGCGATTTCTCGCGGTGCGCTTCGGGCACGTGAGCTACGAACGCATTCTTTCCGGTCCCGGCCTGGTGAACGTCTATGAATTCCTGCGCGACCGCGGATGCGGGCAGGAGTCTTCGGACTTCGCCTCCGCACTCAAGAGCGGCGATCCGGCCGCAGTGATTTCCCGAGCAGCACTCGACGGAACTCAAAGTCTTGCAGAGCAGGCGTTGGACTTATGGATCTCGGTCTATGGAGCGGAAGCCTCCAATCTGGCGCTGAAGGTGATGGCCACTGGAGGCTTGTTTTTGGCGGGAGGCATCTCTCCTAAGATTCTGGCCAAGCTCAAGGGCCCGATTTTTATGCAGTCTTTTCTCGAGAAGGGCCGCCTGCGTCCGCTGCTGGAATCAATTCCGGTGCAGGTCATCACCAACGATAAGACTGGACTGCTGGGAGCGGCGCGTTGCGCGGTCGTCCGCAGCAGCCGGCGATAACCTTAAGCTTCGCGCAAAGGCATGAACCGATCCACGATCCAAGTCGCGTGACCTCCTCAGTGGAAATTCGAACCCTGACTACCCCGCAGGAGCTATCTGCCGCGGCGGCGGAAGAGGTAGTGCGGACAGCCAAGGAAGCGGTGGCGCAGCGCGGACGCTTCACCATTGCATTGTCGGGCGGATCGACCCCCAAGAATCTCTACAATCTACTGGCTACAAATGCCCGCACGGCCTTGCCCTGGGATCGCATGTTTTTCTTCTGGGGTGACGAGCGCCATGTGCCGCCGACCGACCCCGACAGCAACTACCGGATGGCAGATGAGACCATGCTGTCGAAGATTCCAGTGCCGACGGCGAATGTCTTTCGAATCCCCGCGGAGAATCCCGATGCTGCGGCCGTGGCAGCCGATTACGAACAGACCCTGCGGAAGTTCTTCCAAGTGCAAGCCGGCCAGATTCCCGCCTTCGATTTGATCCTGCTTGGCATGGGGCCCGACGGACATACCGCGTCGCTCTTCCCTGGTACCAAGGCGTTGCAGGAGAAAACGCGGCTCGTAGTCGCCAACTGGGTCGAGAAGCTGAAAGCCAACCGCATCACCCTGACTCTTCCTGTTTTGAACGCAGCCCGCTGTGTCACTTTTCTGGTAAGCGGAACCGATAAGGCTTCCGTACTGCGGGCGGTGCTGGAAGAGGATGTTCCGCCGGAACAGTATCCCTCAAAATTGATCCGGCCGAGCGCAGGTAAGCTGATTTGGCTGGTAGACCGGGCCGCAGCCAGCGCGCTCTCGACCAAAGGTTAACCTTGCGGGCTTAAATGCGCCAGTCGCCGATTTCCTTCAAACCCTTTCCGCGGGCGTGCTCGAAAAGCCGTACGAAATGGCGGCCGTGCTCAAATTCGTGGATGTCAGCCCAGACCTCGGCCTCCCAGTTTTTGTCGTGGACGGCAGACGCGCCGCAGGTGGCACAACGGGTATGAAGGGTGACCGGAACGGCTTCGAGACCAACTGGAGTTGCCCCCGGTAGTTCCACGAAAATACAGCGGACTTCCTGAACCTCCTCGGCCTCACCCAGAATGTGCTCGTAGCGCAGGAGGTAGCCAAAACCGAGTTTACGGGCCTCAACTTCGGCCTCGGTGCGGGTGTGAAACGGGCCGTACTCCGCCCTTAGCTGTTCGGTGGAGTCGCACGTCATCCAGAAAAACTCTTTGTAGGCCATCGCAGGATTCGCCCCGGGGTCGCGAAGCCGGCTCATGGTTGCTGTTGAGCCCGCACTTAGCAGATCGCCTTCTCCCGATGCAATTTTCCTGCCGCGCTTTACTAGCGGCAACGTATTGCTCCACATAGGTTTACAGCAGCGTAGCGTTTCGTGTAACGCCATCGCCGTGAAAGACTTTGCAGATTTGGGGCCAAGTTTGGCGCTGAGCTAAGAAGTAGAGGCGTGGGATCGCCCCGATCTCGATTAAGAAACCGGGGATGGTTGACGCTCCGAAACTTGCAGCCCGACAGGCTAACTGTGTCTAACTGGCGCCGACCGCATGGCTGTAAGGCAGGCTCCGGCGTTCGGTTTGGGCAGGCCAACTTTTCCCCCCGTGGCTGGCCACGTACATGGCTAGTTCCAGTCGGCTCCAGACTCCAAGTTTGTCAAAGGCACTGCGCAAATGGTTCTTGATCACTTGTTCGCTGGTACCGACGATCTTGCCTATTTCACGATTGGTGAGACCTTCCCAGACCAGAATTGAGATCTGAATTTCCTTAGGCGTGAGACGTTCGCAGGGTGTGATCACTGTGCCTGCTCCTTCGAGAACATTGCGATAGCGAGTTTCACGCGCTTTCGGCCTTCGCGGATTCCCGCGCGGAGGAATAGCGTGCGCAGGTGCTGCTTCACTGTGCGCGGGCTGATATGAAGCTGGCCCGCAATTTCCTTGTTGCTGCAGCCCTCTACCAGCAAGTTCAGAACCTGCTGATCGCGGGGCGTAACTTTAACTTGCGCAAGGTTAATCATGGCTTTGGTTTCTCCTTGGGAGGATTCAATACACTCTTCTCATTAGCACGGCTTTCGCCAATTGTTCGCAGCTGCTCAACTTTGAAGGTAACTACATATAGTGAGTAGCACTTAGGGATGACGCCTACCGTTTTCAGGTGGCTTTCAGAAAGCCCGTGGTAGGCTAGCCCAGTTCCGTATTGGTCCAAGCACGTGACTCATGGCGGTGTCCGCGATCCACTTGCTCTTCCATTCTGCTCCGCCAGCGATTCGACACCGCAGCGAGGCGCCTCTCCGCAGCGATTTCATTTTTTTGCAATTCCCTTTGTGGGCAAGGGTTTCATCGTTATCATTGTCCGCCGTCCTTTCGAGGTGATTCCGTGAAGACACGTCAAAACAATCTGCTTGTGCTGAACGAAAGACTTTCCCTTATTGGAAAGTGCGCGAAACGCTTGTGTTCCATTTTGGTTCTGCTCGCGCTGGGGCACCCGGGTTTTGCACAGGTTGAGCTGGCAGCTCAGGCCCAAAGCCCGACTGCAACCCCGACTGGCGGCGCTCCACTCACAATCACGTTGCAGGACGCCCTTCAGGGGGCTCGCCAGAATGATCCCCAATACCGCGCGGCGATCACCGATCTGGGTCTGGCCCGCGAAGACCGTGTGCAGGCCCGCGCCGCACTCCTGCCCAACCTGAACTACAACACTTCATATATCTACACCGAAGGCACGGGCCGGCTTCCCTCCAATTGCGCGACCAGCACCGTGGGATGCCCGACGTCTAAATTCATCGCCAATAACGGTGTGCATGAGTACATCAGCCAGGCGGATGCACATGAAGCCGTCTCGCTGACTAATTTTGCGGACTATCGACGTTCCGCGGCTGCTCTGGCGCAGTCCCGAGCTAAAGCCGAGATCGCGACCCGCGGGCTCGTGGTCACCGTGACCCAGTCCTACTATGGGCTGGTCGTGGCCCAACGCAAGTATTCGACCGCGCAGCGCGCTGCCGCCGAGGCTGCACGTTTTCTCGACGTCAGCCAGAAACTGGAGAACGGAGGCGAGGTTGCCCATGCCGATGTCATCAAGGCACGGATCCAGAGCCAGCAACAACAGCGCGATCTGCAGGAGGCTCAACTCGCCATGGAGCGCAGCCGCTTGGATTTAGCTGTGCTCCTATTTCCGGATTTCAATCAGGACTTCGCCGTGGTCGATGATTTGCAACCTCCGGAGGCGCTGCCCACTTTTGCCGAGGTCGAAGCGGCAGGTAAGAAGAACAATCCTGATCTGCGGGCGGCGCTTGCGGCATTCGAAGTTGCCCAACATGAGGTGACGGCGGCATGGGGTGGTTTGTTGCCGTCACTAAGCCTCGATTATTTTTACGGCATCGATTCCAACCAATTCGCCATCCGAAGCAACGGAGTGCGGAACCTTGGGTATTCCACAGTGGCGACATTGCAGATTCCAATTTTCAGTTGGGGCGCGGATCGCAGCAAACTGAAGCAAGCTGAGTTGCGTCGCGATCAGGCGCACGTCGAATTGACCTTCGCGCAGCGGCAACTTCTCGCCCACTTGCGCCAGTTTTATAGTGATGCCCAGACTTCGCGCCTGGAAATGGACTCTCTGGCAAGTTCCGCCGAACTGGCAGCGGAGAGCATGCGCCTAACCACGTTGCGCTACCAGGCGGGAGAAGCCACGGTTCTGGAAGTGGTTGACGCACAAAACACCCTGACCCAGTCCCGCAACGCATACGATGACGGCCAGGCGCGTTTCCGCGTCGCAGTGGCAACCTTACAAACTCTGACAGGAACCTTCTAGCCGAATGCATTCCAATCACAGTTTCCACGCCCAGCCAGGGAGTCGCGGACGCGGTTTCTTCCTCTCCCGCATTCTGGCCGTAGCCAGTGTGGCCGCTGTGAGTGGCATTTTGTTTAGCGTGGCCTGCTCGTCTAATAAGGGCGATCAAGAACCGACGGTCGCGGTGCAAGTCGTCCCTGTCGAAAAAACTACGATTCAGCAGACGATCAGCACGCAAGCGATCCTGTTTCCGCGTCAGCAGGCTGCGATTGTGCCGAAGATCAGCGCTCCTGTGAAAAAGTTTCTGGTGAAGCGCGGCAGCGCGGTTCGCCAGGGACAACTGCTGGCCGTTCTGGAGAACCGCGATTTGAGTGCAGCGGCACAGGAGAATAAAGGGAGCTATGCACAGGCCCAGGCCAGCTACGAAACTACGACCGCTGCCAGTCTGCCCGAGGAAATTCGAAAGGCCGAGGCCGATGCGCAGCAGGCGCAACAGGTGCTGGACGCGCAGGAGAAGGTCTTCCAGAGCCGCCAGGTACTTTTCGAACAGGGTGCGCTGCCTAGGAAAGAACTGGACCAGTCACGAGTCGATGTGACCCTGGCCCGCAACCAGGCTGCGATTGCCAAGAAACACCTGGATTCGCTCATGGCGATCGGCAAGCAACAGGAACTCAAATCCGCCGCCGGACAATTGGAATCGGCCAAGGGGAAATATCTGGGAGCAGAAGCTCAGCTCAGCTACTCCGAGATTCGCAGTCCGATGAACGGTGTTATTACCGATCGTCCACTGTATCCGGGCGAAATGGCGGCGGCCGGCACTCCTTTACTGACCGTGATGGATATTTCTTCGGTCATCGCCAAGGCGCACGTCCCGCAGAACGATGCTGCCGCTCTGAAAGTCGGAGACAAGGGAACCATAACCGTGCCTGGAATTGAAGGAACGATCGACGGAAAGGTCACGGTGGTGAGTCCCGCGCTTGATCCCAACAGTACGACAGTCGAGGTCTGGCTGGAGGCCAAGAACCCGAAGCACGAACTGAAACCGGGGACGAGCGTCCAACTCTCTCTCACGGCGCAAACTGTGAAAGATGCTCTGGTCGTCCCATCGAGTTCGGTCATTACCACTCCCGAGGGAGCCACGGTGGTCATGCTGGCCGGTGGGGATGGGCGCGCTCATCAGAAGGCGGTCAAACTCGGAATCCGCAACGGCGACGATGTCCAGATTGTCGAGGGCGTCACGGAAAGCGATAAAGTCGTCTCCAGCGGCGCCTACGGACTACCCGACAAAACGAAAATCAAGATCGAAGCCGCGGAGGCTCCGGCGGAAGGATCGCCCGAGGGGTCGAAGGAAGACTCCAAGGAGGGCGCCAAGGAGCGTTCCAAGGAAGGATCCAAAGCTCCGAGTGGGGGATCCAGTGAAAAATAACCACTGCGGAGCACGTGCGTGAACTCACCTATAACCGGTCGCCCGCGTGACGAACATTCGAGCGACGAACAGTCCCACTCCACCGAGCAGCATTGGATTGCCCGGCACTCCAGGCCGGTCATCTTTCTTATCCTGACCTTCGGACTACTGGGCGCATATCTCGCCTTCACCATCCCGGTGTCGGTATTCCCTGACACGAATTTCCCCCGCGTGCTGATTGCGGTCGATAACGGCGTGATGCCCATCGATCAGATGACCGTCACTGTAACCCGTCCCATCGAGGAGGCCGTGAACAGCGTTCCCGGATTGCTCACCGTGCGTTCCATCACTAGCCGCGGATCGGCTGAAGTCGATTTGTATTTCCGCTGGGACGTCGACATGTTCCAGACGCTGCAATACGTGAACGCCGCAATTTCACGAGTGCAACCCGAGCTTCCGGCTACGGCCAAGATCGAAGCCCACCGCCTGACCTTCGCCGCGTTTCCCGTCATTGGCTACAGCATGACTTCGGACAGCATGCCTCAGACCAAATTGTGGGAGATCGCGACCTACGAGATGAAGCCGCGGCTCAACCGTCTGGAAGGCGTTTCCACCGTGATCGTGCAGGGCGGACAAGAACCTGAATTTCACATCACGCCTGATCCAGCAAAGCTTCTCGCGGCCAGCGTCACCGTTTCCGATATTCTGGACGCGGTGCGGCGCACCAATCTTGTCGATTCACCGGGACTGCTGGAGCGCAATCATCAGCTCTATCTCGGTTTAGTGAACGGCCAGGTCAAGACGCCGGAAGAAATCGCGAATGCGGTGATCAAGAACACACCTACCGGAATTCCGGTGCGCATCGGGGATGTTTCCACCGTGGCTCCCGGCGTTAAACCCGTCTATACCGTAGTGACGGCGAACGGAAAGCCAGCGGTTCTGCTGAACATTAATCGCCAACCTGACGGCAACACGGTGCAGGTCGCGCAGGAAGTTCACGACGAGATCGACCGGCTTCGCAAGACGATGCCACCCGGAGTTCAAATTCAGCCCTTTTACGATCAGTCCATCATCGTAGGCGAGTCCATCAAAAGTGTGCGCGACGCCATCCTGTTGGGTTTGATCCTGGCATCGATCATCCTGGTCGTATTCCTTCGCGACTGGGGAACATCGCTGGTTGCCGGGTTGGTGATTCCCGTCACGGTCATGGTCACATTCATCGCGCTTAAAGTGATGGGGCAGACCTTCAACCTGATGACACTTGGAGGCATGGCCGCAGCGGTGGGACTCGTCATCGATGACGCCATCGTAGTCGTGGAGAACATCGTGCTGCATCGCGATTCCGGGCAAGGACGTTTGGAGGCGATCCGCAGCGCTCTGAGAGAAATCACAGTTCCGCTGATCGGCTCGACCATCACGCCCGTGGTGGTTTTCATTCCTTTGATTGTGATCACTGGAGTCACCGGAGTTTTCTTCCGGGCGCTGGCGGTGACCATGACTGTGTCACTGCTCACATCGCTGGCGCTGGCGGTAACGTGGACTCCGACTCTCAGTCAATACTTCATCAAGGGACGGCGCGAAAAGGACGGCCATCACGGCGAGGAATCAGAGAGTTCTTCGCCCTCTATGACGCATTCCGAAAATCACAGTGAGCCGGCCGACGAAAAAGAAAATGCGATGACGCTACTCGCCGCTGAAGAGAAACATTTAAGCGGGTTCTTCCTTCGGGTCGTCAACTTTCACGAACATTGGCTGCGCCGCGCTCTCGAACGCCCGCTGCTGCTCGTAATCTTCAGCGTCGGGCTGATCGTCGCTGCCTATGTTTGCTACACATTTTCAGGCTCCGACCTGCTGCCGGAAATGGATGAAGGCGGCTTTGTCATCGACTACATCATGCCCGCGGGCAGTTCGCTGGCGGAGACGAATCGGGTAGTTGGCCACGTCGAGCAGATGCTGCGCGAGGTTCCCGAGGTGGAAAGCACTTCGCGACGCACGGGATTGCAACTGGGCCTGGCTTCGGTCACGGAAGCCAATACAGGTGACGTGCTGGTGAAATTGAAGGCGAAACGCAAGCGGGCGATTGACGACATCATTTCCGACGTTCGCGCCGACATCAAACAACAAGAGCCCGCTCTCGACGTTGATTTCATACAGGTTCTGCAGGATATGATCGGCGACCTGACCTCAGCGCCGCAGCCCATCGAGATCAAACTGTTTTCGCAGGATCCGAAGCAATTGGAAGCCTGGGCGCCGAAGGTAGCCGACGCGATCGGCAAAATCAAAGGCGTGGTGGATATCCTGAATGGGATCGATAATACCATCAGCGGGCCTGCGGTCACTTTCCGGGTCGATACCAGCGTGGCCGCTCGAGCCGGATTCACAGCCGAGGAAGTGGCGCTCGACGCTTCAGCAATTCTCGAAGGCGAGCCTGCGCCCACACCGGTGGTGACCAACGATCGCGCGTACACCTTGCGGGTACGCTTTCCTGCCGCGAACCGGGCATCGCTCGAGGCCATGCGCGATACCTTGCTGGTCAGCAGCAGCGGGCACACGGCTACGTTAGGCGCGCTTTCATCCGTCGTGGAAAGCCCTGGGCAGACCGAGGTGCGCCGCGAAAATCTTCAGCGCGATGTGGCAGTCACCGCTCGACTGGAAGGCCGAAGCCTGGGCAGCGGCATGGCCGACGTACAGAAAGTTGTCGCCGGTTTGCACATTCCTTCCAGCATTCGCGTGGTCTACGGTGGCACGTATGCGGAACAGCAGCGTTCATTCCACGACCTGGTAATTGTGCTGATCCTTGCCGTCCTGCTGCTGTTTATTGTGTTGCTGTTTGAGTTTGGAACCTTCGCCGCGCCGGTCGCAATTCTCTCGTCGGCATTACTCTCGACGTCCGGCGTTTTCATTGCCCTGCTGATCACTCGCACCACGTTCAACATTTCCTCCTTCATGGGAATGATCATGGTCATCGGCATTGTGGCCAAGAATGGCATTCTGCTGCTGGATGCTGACCAGAAAATGCGGCATTTGGGCTTCGATACGGAGAAGGCGATGCTTCAAGCGGCGCGCCGACGGCTGCGTCCCATTGTGATGACCGCTCTGGCTACGGTCGCCGGCATGTTGCCGCTGGCTTTCGCCATCGGCGCCGGATCGCAGATGCTGCAGCCTCTCGCGATCGCGGTCATCGGCGGCGTTCTCATCTCCATGGTGCTTTCCCTCATCATCACTCCGGCGGTGCACTTCTATCTCAGCAACAAGAGCGAATCTGGTACGGAGGCTCCGGTTCGCCGCGCTGCATAGAAAAATTCCCGAGCTGGCGTGCACATTTTTTCAATAATGTGGTTACCGAAGGTTACCGGTTCAGCCCAACC
>Ga0193751_1001682_pt1 | contig 13929 bp, 13 predicted proteins | sample L1c2metaG_FD_143050 | JGI IMG/M metagenome (GOLD analysis project Ga0193751, IMG submission 143050) | Soil microbial communities from a riparian zone of the East river system, Colorado, United States - L1c2 | ecosystem: Environmental > Terrestrial > Soil > Riparian zone | place: USA: East River... | reverse complement strand
GATATCCGGTTGAAAATAGTCCCGAATCGCGCGGATCACGAGGCTCGACTCCTGGTAGATCAGGAACGCGCCGGACTGCGTTTTGGCAGCGCCGTCGATCGCCAGCCACAGCTGCATCAGATAATTCAGGTCCCACTGCAGCTCTTCGAGCGAGCGCCCGATGCCGGCGGTGCGTGCAATGACGCTCATCCCGTTCGGCACGTCGAGCTGGGCGATGGTGTCTCGCAACTCGTTGCGATCCTCGCCTTCGATACGTCGCGACACGCCGCCGCCGCGAGGGTTGTTGGGCATCAACACAATGTACCGGCCCGCAAGCGAGATGTAGGTCGTCAGCGCGGCGCCCTTGTTGCCGCGTTCGTCCTTGTCGACCTGAACGATGAGCTCGTGGCCTTCCTTGAGCTGATCCTGGACTCGTCCCTTGGGGCCTTCGCTGTCCCGGAGATACTCGCGGCCGATTTCCTTGAAAGGAAGAAATCCGTGGCGGTCGGCGCCGTAATCGACAAAGCACGCTTCCAGGCTGGGTTCGACGCGGGTAATGACGGCCTTGTAGATATTGCTCTTGCGTTGTTCCTTGTTCGCCGATTCGATATCGAGGTCGATCAGCTTCTGGCCGTCGACGATGGCCACCCGAAGCTCTTCCGCCTGGGTGGCGTTGAACAGCATGCGTTTCATGAGTATTCCCCAGCGCCAGTCCGGGCCGGGTCGTGCGGCGGGTGAAGCGGAACGCCCTTTCGGACGTTTAGACTGAAGCGGCGGGCGACGACAAAGGAAACCACTCAGGCAGCAAAAGTTGCCTGGCTACGAGAAGTCGGATGCGGGTATATGGCATCGGGGAGCGGCCGCTCATCGGAACGTACAACCCGGATGAGAGCGTGCCTGTCTCGGGAGCGTGGTGGTGATTTTTCGTTTTCGCTCAAACAATCTGATCGCTGCATTTCCTACATCTTCAGGGACCCGCCGTGCGGGCCGGGCGATGCAGCCAAATCCAGAATTCGTTGCGCTAACTATCGTGTCGCGCGCCGCGCGTCGTACCGCTTTACTTCGGCCACAGGCCGGTGCGTAGACTGCGCTATTCCATTAACATCGCTACTTTTGCGGGGTTGCAATGCCCGCACGGTGAGCCGAACTAACCGATTTCCCCTTTTTCGGGGCCATTGAGCGGGCGGCTCCTGCATTTCTCGGGTGTCGCCACGGCCTGAGAAACCGCCGCTCTAAACGACGCTTTCCCGAGCTCTCGCCCACGGTTGCTTGCTGCAATTATAAGGAAATGAAGGATTTAAGCAAGGACGCGGTCAATGAGCTCACCGTGGACGAGGCGGGGCAGGGACAGCGAATCGACAACTTTTTGATGCGAGTCCTGAAAGGCGTGCCGAAAAGCCACATTTACCGCATCCTGCGAAGCGGCGAGGTACGTGTCAATCGCAAACGCGCGCGCCCGGATGTCAGGCTTGCCGTGGGAGACTTGTTACGCATTCCGCCCATCCGAACCGGCACGCAATCCGATGTGCGCGAACGGCTCGCAAGGCCGGCATCATTTCCGATTCTTTATGAAGACGACGCGATCATTGCGGTCGACAAGCCGGCCGGGCTAGCCGTGCACGGCGGCAGCGGCATCGCATTCGGACTGATCGAACAATTGCGCGCCAGCCGTCCGAACGCGAAGTTTCTCGAGCTCGTGCATCGCCTTGATCGCGATACGTCGGGAGTGCTTCTTATCGCAAAACAGCGTGCGTCGCTGGTCGCGCTACACAAGGCGCTGCGGGAGGGCCGCGTCGACAAACGATATCTCGTGCTCGTAAAAGGGAAGTGGCGCGACGCCAAGAGGCAGGTCGAGCTGCCATTGACCAAGTTCGTCACCTCGGACGGCGAGCGGCGTGTGCGCGTCGAGCGCGATGGCGGCAAGACCGCGCGAACCGTGTTCTACCTGCGCGAAGTACGAGCCGGCAGCGAGCCCACCATGACCCTGCTCGAAGCGGAGCTCCATACGGGGCGCACACACCAGATCCGGGTGCACCTCACTCATCTTGGGTTCCCGTTGGCCGGCGACGACAAGTACGGCGATTTCTCGTGGAATAAAACGCTCGCCCGCCAAGGTCTCAAGCGGATGTTCCTTCATGCGTGGAAGCTTGCGGTTGCGCATCCAACCGAAGCGCGGGAGCTCGTGCTGGAAGCGCCGCTTCCGGATGATCTCCAATCGTTTTTGGCACGCGTCGATGCGCCGCAGCGCGCCATTGCATAATCTGCCGCGCCGCTATCGCCTCCTGGCATTCGACTGGGACGGTACCTTGGCCGATTCGACGGCTCTCATAACCCAGGCCATTCAGCAGGCATGCCGCGACGTCGGTTTGACAGCGCCAGCCGACGAGGCCGCAAGGCACGTGATCGGCCTTGGGCCCCACGACGCCATCCGCCACGTCGCGCCTCTCCTCGACCCTACGCGCCACGCTGGCTTTTCCGAGCGCTTTCGCGTCCATTATCTCGCGGGCGACGCTGCCATCCCCTTGTTCGATGGGGTGCGGGAAATGCTTGAAGAGCTCGACGATCGAGGTTTCCTGCTGTCGATCGCAACCGGCAAGACTCGCGCGGGCCTCGCGCGAGCGCTTGCACAACATGGCATTGCGCATCGATTTGTGGCGTCGCGCTGCGCCGACGAAGGTTTTCCCAAGCCCAACCCGGACATGCTGCTGGCGTTGATGGAGCGGCTGGGGGTCGAACCTGCGCAAACGCTGATGATCGGTGACACGTCGCACGATCTCGAGCTCGCGCGCAACGCCGGCGCCAGCGCCTTGGCGGTCGCGTACGGTGCGCATTCCCCCGACGCACTGGCAAGGTTCTCGTCCGTGGCAACCGTGCACTCAGTTTCCGAATTGCGATCGTGGCTCTCGGCGAACGCCTGATCTGTGCCGCAGACGATCTCGTCGAAGGCGGTTCGGGAGTGCGGTTCGAAATCGCGCAGAGGGGAGAGAACCTGGCTGCCTTTGTCGTGCGTTGGCGAGGACTTCCGCGGGCGTACGTGAACGAATGTCGGCACCAGTCGAGCGAGCTCGACTGGATGCAGGGAGATTTCTTCGACGAGACCAAGCTATACTTGATTTGCGCGACACACGGCGCGCTCTATGCGCCCGATAGCGGGATCTGCGTCGCCGGCCCCTGCCGGGGAGCCCGGCTTGCCCCGGTGGAGGTCGTCGAGCGCGAAGGCAAAGTGTTCTGCATCGAGGAATTCGAGGAATAATGGAAGACAACTGGGAGCGGCGAGTTCTCGAGCAACTCGCTTCCGAAGGCCTGCGCGAGCAGCGTCTGGCCCGGCGCTGGGGAATCTTCTTCAAGCTCCTGACGTTCGGGCTTCTCTTTCTCGCGGTTCTGGCTGCGCTGGGAACGCTCGCCGGCAGCGAAAAGATCTGCCTGGACAAATGCACCGGGGTTGTTGATATTCAGGGTGCGTTGGAGACCAGCAGCCGCGCAAGCGCGGAGAACGTGATCGCCGGCCTGCAGGCGGCGTTCAAGAACAAGGGAACGCGCGGTGTCGTGCTGCGTATCAACAGTCCCGGAGGCAGCCCGGTGCAGGCGGGCGAGATCAACGATGAAATCCGGCGTCTGCGGGGCAAATACCCGGATACGCCGATCTATGCGGTCGTCGAGGAAATCTGTGCTTCGGGCGCGTATTACGTAGCGGTGGCGACCGACCGTATTTACGTCGACAAGGCCAGCCTCATCGGATCGATCGGCGTGATTCTCGACGGCTTCGGATTCGTCGGAACGATGGACAAGCTCGGCATCGAGCGGCGCGCCCTGACCGCGGGAGAGAACAAGGCGTTTCTCGATCCGTTCTCACCGTTATCGGAGACACAAAAGCAATATGCGCAGCAAATGCTCGATGAAATTCATCAGCAATTCATCGCCGCGGTAAAGGAAGGACGGGGCGATAGGCTCAAGGATTCGCCCGATATTTTTTCGGGGCTGGTCTGGAACGGCAAACGCGGGATCGAGCTCGGCTTGGCCGACGCCCTGGGCAGTGTCGAGTATGTGGCACGCGACATCATCAAAGCCGAGGAGTTGGTCGACTTCACTCCACAGGAAAACATCGCAGAACGCGTTGCGAGGAAATTCGGCGCCACGATGGGCCGCAGCTTTGCGGCGATGGCGGGCGGGGCCTGGCGGTGGCGGTGATGCATTACTGAGTCTTACGGCAATGGTTGACGACCATTTCCGTCACGATGCTCCCCTCCAGCCGATCGTTCGGCGAAGCCGCACGAATCGCCCCTCTCCCTATGGGAGAGGGGCGGGGGTGAGGGAGAGAGGCGGGGGTGAGGGAGCGGGAGAGGGGGAAGGGGTGAGGGTGGAGCTTTGCCGAGCCCGTAGGTGCGAATTCATTCGCACGGGCCGCTTCTTCCACCAGTGCGGCCGAATGAATTCGGCCCTACAACCCGTCATTGGCAGTCATTTCCGCAAAGCTCAGTAGCTCCGCCGCCATAAACTGCTCATCGGACCGCGAGCCACGGCAATTGCAGTTGCTTCATTACGGCGATGGGTCAATTTGGTGATGAAATAAAAAATGAATTGATCGTGCGCTAAGCGGCTCCAGCGTCGGCGGTGAAAACTCGTTATTCCCGCGCGCGTGGAGCGTGATCAAGACCCTCGACTCGATCGCCTGCACCAACGCCGCGTTCCGCGAACCAGCCCTTTTTCATCTCCAGCGCATATTGAGCGGGACCCCGCGACGGATGAGGGGTATCGGTTTGCGGCGACATGTCCTCGATGTTGAGGATTTTGCCGTCACGGCCGATAAAGGCGATCGATAACGGAATAAACGTGTTCCTCATCCAGAAAGCGAGCGCTTGCGGTGTGCTGAACACGAACAGCATCCCATGACCCGGCTGGAGGCTGAATCGATGCATCAATCCGGTTGTTCGAACCTGTTGAGTGGCCGCGACCTCGGCGATCACGGGGTGTCCCTTGACCGAGAGGTGTATTGTGGGAAGCTCTTCAGCGAGACTGGTTGGCGCGCTCGCCAACAAGCAAATCAGAAAAAGTACTCGGCAGGATTTCATTGGCCACTGAGCCCTTGCGATTCCGGGTCGCGCGGCAGGGGGCCTCGCGACGAGCAGCTAGCGTGACTTTTCCCTCCGTTACAACTCATAGTCTTCCGACTCGCCGCGCAAGGCAGCTTCGATCACCGACCGGTCGAAGCGAGGAGCAAACAGAGCGATGAAATCGAAGACGAACCCGCGAAGGTAAATCCCTCGCCGCAACGCAAGTCGCGTCGTACTCGCGGCGAAGAGATGGGCCGCGTCGATCTTGTCGAATTGCGTGTCCCGCACCGGGTCGAAGGCGAGCTGTGCGACGATGCCGACACCCAGGCCCTGCTCGACATAGGTCTTGATCACATCGGAATCGAGCGCAGTGAGAACGACGTTGGGTTCGAGTCCCTTGGTGCTGAAGGCGGCATTGATTTGCGAGCGTCCGGTAAACGAGTAGTCGTAAGTGACGATCGGATAGCGTGCAAGCGCCTCGAGCGTAAGCGGCTTGACCTTTGCCAACGGGTGGCCCTTGGGGACCAGCACGCAGCGATTCCACGTGTAGCAGGGAAGCGTGACCAGCTCGGGAACGTCGGCAAGCGCCTCTGTCGCAATGCCCACGTCCACTTCGGCGCGCACGGTGTTCTCGGCGACCTGCACGGGGTTGCCCTGACGCAGCAGCAGCCGCACCTTCGGATAGCGTTCGGCGAATCGCTTCAGCACCGGCGGGAGAACGTAGCGCGCCTGCATATGGGTCGTCGCGATCGCCAGGGTGCCGGTGTCCTCGCTCTTGAACTCTGCGCCGACGCGTTTTAGATTATTGAGCTCCTGCAAGGCGCGCCGCGCTGTGGCAACGATCACTTCGCCGCCCGCCGTAAGCGCCGAGAGGCGCTTACCCTGGCGGATGAAAATCGGAACGCCAAGCTCGTCCTCGAGCTGGCGAATTTGCTTGCTGATTCCGGGCTGCGACGTGAAAAGTGCGTCGGCGGCGACCGAAACGTTGAGGCCGTGGTCGACGACTGCGCAGAGATAACGAAGTTGTTGCAGGTTCACCGAAGTCCATATAACTCTGCGTTAACATTGGGGCGAATTATATAATGAGAACAGCAGGCTGCGCCGCCCCGACGGCCGCGTAGCTCTCGCGGAGTCCCAATGGCGCAGTATTTTTCTGTCCATCCGACCAATCCACAAGCCAGACTCTTGCGGCAGGCCGCTGCGATTCTGCGTGCAGGCGGCGTGATCGCGTATCCCACCGACTCGAGCTATGCATTGGGATGCCGTGTGGGCGATATCGCCGCGGCACAACGCATTCGCGCGTTGCGCGGCATCGATGACAAGCATCATCTGACCCTGGTGTGCCGCGATCTCGCGGAAATCGGACGCTACGCGGTTCTCGACAACTGGCAATTTCGCATCGTCAAGCAGGGCGTGCCCGGCAGTTATACCTTTCTCCTGGCGGCTACCCGCGAAGTTCCACGCCGGCTCAAACATCCGAAGCGCAGCACGATAGGCGTGCGCGTTCCCGACCATGCCGTCGTGCAAGCACTGCTAGCCGAGCTGGGCGAGCCTCTCGTTTCCTCGACATTGATACCAGCGGGCGCCGCTGAGCCCCTCAACGATCCCGAAGCTATTCGATCGCGCTACGAGCATTCGCTGGAGCTGATCGTCGATGCCGGTGCGTGTCCGATGCAGCCGACCACCGTGATCGATCTGGCAGTCATTCCTCCGACTATCGTCAGACTCGGTCGCGGGGACCCGTATCGTCTCGGGCTGGAACCAGCGACCGCGTGGTGAACACGCTTCGGCTCGATCGAACGAGCAATCAACGAGGGAGCGGGCGGGGCTTATTCAGGAGTTCCCTAACTGGTAGAATAGCGGCTTGATGGATTTGTCGCTCGCGACCATCGTGCTATGGGCGGTGCCGGTGGTCTTTGCGATCACGTTGCACGAGGCGGCTCACGGATACATCGCCATGCTTCTTGGCGATCGCACCGCCTTCATGCTCGGCCGCGTTACGCTAAACCCGCTGAAGCATATCGACCCGGTCGGAACGATCGCGGTACCCGGATTCCTGATTGCAGTATCGGTGCTGACCAAGGCACCTTTGTTCATTTTTGGCTGGGCGAAGCCCGTCCCGGTGAATTTTGAAGCCTTGCGCAACCCGAAGCGCGACATGTTCTGGGTCGCAGGCGCAGGCCCGACAGCGAACTTCGTCATGGCTCTTGCATGGGGAATTCTGCTGAAAGCGACGCGGCCCGATGGCGCGTTCCCCAGCGACGGGTTGCTTGAAATGTCCGAAGCAGGTGTACAGGTCAACTTGATGCTGATGGCGCTCAATCTTCTGCCCATACTTCCGCTGGATGGCGGGCGAATTCTCGTAAGTCTGCTTCCGCGCTCACTCGCCAACGGCTACGCGCGGCTCGAGCCTTATGGGTTCATGGTCGTCGTTGCTCTGCTCGCGACCGGCGTCCTCGGCGTTCTGATGCGCCCGCTATTGTTTGGCGGGCAATACGCCATCAGCGCGCTGCTCGGCTTGTAGCGCTCGAACACGGAATTCGCCGAGCATGTTTGCTGACCGCGTATTGTCGGGCATGCGTCCTACCGGGCGCATGCACATCGGACACTATCATGGTGCACTGAAGAACTGGCTCCGCTTGCAGGAAGAGTATGAGTGTCTGTATTTCGCCGCGGACTGGCATGCGCTGACGACGCATTACGAAACACCGGAGCATATCGAAAATAGCGTTTGGGAAATGTTCATCGACTGGCTGGCAGTGGGCATCAATCCCAACCGGGCCACGATCTTCATCCAGTCCCGCGTGATCGAGCACGCCGAGCTGACGCTGATGCTGGGGATGATCGCGCCGGTCGGTTGGCTGGAGCGCGTCCCAACGTACAAGGAACAGCAGGAAAAGTTGTCCGATCGTGACCTCACGACATACGGATTTCTCGGATATCCCGTGATGCAAGCGGCGGACATTCTCATTTACCGCGCCAATATGGTTCCCGTGGGGGAAGACCAGGTTTCGCATCTCGAGCTCGTTCGCGAGCTTGCGCGCCGCTTCAACCACATTTACGGTCGCGAGCCCGAATTCGAGGAAAAAGCCAAAGCGGCCATCAAGAAACTCGGCTCGAGGCGCGCCAAGCGATACCAGCAGCTCCGGACCGCATTTCAGGAGCAGGGAGACGACGCGGCGCTGACGGCGGCCCGTGACATGCTCGATGAAGCGCAAAATCTGGCGCTTGGCGATCGAGAGCGCCTGTTCGGTTATCTCGAGGGCACGCGCCGCATGATCCTGCCGGAGCCGCAGCCGCTCCTCACCGCGAACCCGAAAGTTCCGGGTATCGATGGCCAGAAGATGTCGAAGTCGTACGATAATGCGATCTTCCTGCGCGAAGACCCGGCGTCGGTCACCAGGAAAATTCGCACCATGCAGACCGATCCCGCGCGCGTACGGCGTTCCGACCCCGGGACACCGGAAAAGTGTCCGGTGTGGCCCTTGCACCAGATTTATTCCGATCAGGCGACGCGCGACTGGGTCCAGAAAGGATGCACGACCGCAGGCATCGGTTGTCTGGACTGCAAGCAGCCGGTGATCGACTCGATCATTGCCGAGCAGGCGCCGTTTCATGAGCGTGCGCAGAAATACCTCGATGATCCGTCATTGGTTCGTGCGATTGTCGCCGATGGCTGCGAGCGTGCGCGCAAGCTGGCCGACGAGACGATGCGCGACGTCCGCGAGGCGATGGGGCTGAGCTACACGTGAGCGCGGACCGCTCGGAGCTGCCGGTGATCGATCTTGCCCAGGCTGCAGGCGCGCCGGTGGCGAGGATCTATGGAGAGCCGCTGCTCGAGCTTCCGCACGATCTTTATATTCCGCCGGAAGCGCTGGAGATTTTTCTTGAGACTTTCGAAGGCCCGCTGGACCTTTTGCTGTATTTGATCCGGAAGCAGAACATCAATGTTCTCGACATTCCGATGGCAGAGCTCACCCGCCAATATCTCGGCTACGTCGAGATGATGCGCCGCACGCAGCTCGAGCTCGCGGCGGAGTACCTTCTCATGGCGGCTGTCCTTATCGAGATCAAGTCACGGCTGCTGCTGCCGAAGCCCCCTGCACGGGATGGCGATGAAGGCGAGGACCCGAGGGCCGAGCTGGTTCGGCGTCTTCTCGAATACGAACGGATGAAGGCGGGTGCGAGGGCGCTGGACGAGATGCCGCTTGCCGAGCGCGACTTCGCGCTGGTGCGGGTGTGGCTGGACAGGGTCTCCGCGGCGAGACTGCCGGACATCGACGCGGATGACCTGAAGACAGCATGGGCCGGATTGGTTGCGCGAGCCCGCGTCAACCGCCATCATCTCGTTACGCGCGAGCAGTTGTCGGTGCGAAGCCAGATGATTCGACTGCTGAAATTCCTCGAGCCCGGACGCTATTTCGAGTTCAGCATGTTGTTCGACGATCGCGTCGACGTCGCTCGGCTGGTAGTGACGTTTCTCGCCATACTCGAGCTCGCCCGTGAACAATTGCTCGAAATCGCGCAGGCGGAACCCTATGCGCCGATCTACGTGCAACGTCGCGGCGATCCCGCGTTCGCGCTGGAAGCCGACACCCAATCCTGACGATGGATGAATTGAAGCGCATCAGGTCGATACTCGAAGGCGCGTTGCTCGTCGCCGGCGAGCCGTTGGCGCTGCCGCAGTTGGCGAAGCTCTTCGACCCGCCTCTCGAGCCGGACCTCGTACGCAAGCTGCTCGACGAGTTGCATGCGGATTGGGCCGAGCGAAGCGTCGAGCTTGTGCAAATCGCGAGTGGCTGGCGGTTTCAGGCCCGTCCGGAAATGCAGCCGTACATCGATCGGCTGTCGCCTGAAAAGCCGCCGCGCTACTCGCGCGCCGTGATGGAGACGCTGGCGATCATCGCCTACCAGCAGCCAGTAACGCGCGGCGACATCGAAGCGATTCGCGGCGTCGCAGTATCGACGAACATCATCAAGACGCTGGAAGACCGGCAATGGATCGAGGCGGTCGGGCATCGTGAGACGCCCGGCCGGCCGGCGCTGTACGCCACCACCAAGACGTTCCTCGATGACTTAAGCCTGCGTTCGCTGGCTGAACTGCCGCCGTTGGCGGAACTCGACACTTCCCACCTTCTGGAGCTACCCGATGCCCCCGCAAAGGCCGCCGAGGCCGAACTCGCGCTCGCGAGCCCGATCCTCGACCAACCGGCACTCGCATCCGGCGACCTCGTCGCCTCCGATGCGCCGGACGGACGATCGAAATCGTCCAAATCAAGCCCGACGTTCCACTGAGCCCGTCTTCACCGAGCCGCAGCGCCTGCACAAAGTGCTCGCGCAGTGCGGTTACGGATCGCTGCGAGGGCTCGAGGAGCTGATCATCGCCGGTCGCATCACGGTCAACCGCCAGCCGGCCGAGGTCGGCCAGAAAGTCGGCCCGAACGACCAGGTCCGGATCAACGGCGAGTTGGTGCGGATCCGTTTTGCCGCGCCGCGCGTGCGCGTCCTGCTGTACCACAAGCCGGCGGGCGAAATCGTGAGCCGATCCGATCCGGAAGGCCGTCCTACGGTGTTCGACAAGCTTCCCAGAATCGGCGGGGCGAAATGGGTTGCCGTGGGCAGGCTGGATTTCAACAGCGAGGGACTGCTCATGTTCACGACATCGGGCGAGCTTGCCAATCGCCTCATGCACCCCCGCTACGAGGTCGAGCGCGAGTATTCGGTGCGCGTCATGGGGACACTTTCGCCCGAGCAGGAACGAAAGCTCCTGGAAGGCGTCGAGCTGGAAGATGGCGTGGCCAAGGTGCTGTCTCTCGCGGACGGCGGCGGGGAAGGCGCCAATCATTGGTACAAGCTGACGCTCCCCGAGGGGCGCAACAAGGAAGTGCGCCGGATGTTCGAGGCAGTCGGACTGATGGTGAGCCGCCTGATTCGCACGCGGTACGGCGTGGTGAGCATGCCGCCTCAGCTCAAGCGCGGGCAAACTCAGGAGCTCGAGCCCGACGAGCTCGGGCGCTTGCTCAAGGCAGTGGGCATGCAGTCAGGTGACTCGCGCAGCGAAAGCGGCGCAGGTACGGAACGAAAGAATACGCACGACGATCATCGAGAGGGCGTCGAAACCGAGATCGACGGAAATCGCGTTGGCGCCCCGCCGCTCGAGGATATCGAGATCGACGAGGTCGACGGAAATCGCGCGCCACCACCCGCATCGACGCAAGCGCCCCGTCCCGCTGCGCACAAGCGGAATTTCGTTCCCGGTGCCCCCAATCCAGGGGGGCGGCGCGGAGGCCGGGGGGGCCGCGGCGGACGCGGCGGGCAGGGTGCGCCGAGCGGGGGACGCCGCTGATCTACAGGGTCCGGTGCATGATCAGGACCGGCACCGCACCCAGCGTGTGGTGCCGGAACGCGCCTGGGACTTCGCCGACAACCGCGAAGCCGTATTTCTTCCATAGGCGCACCGCCTGATGGTTGCTGGCGACAACAAAGTTGAACTGCATCGCGGTGAATCCGCGTGCGCGTGCAGTAGTCAACGAGTGCTCGCACATGCTCGCCGCTACGCCGCGGCGCCGCGCTGCAGGATGCGTCATGTAGGCACAATTGGCGACATGATTTCCCAGCCCGGGCTGGTTGGGCTTAAGCGAGTACGTTCCGACGATGCGGTCCTCTTCCTCTGCGACGAACGCTTCTGCGGGAGCGTTCATCCAAACGCGGCGGGCCTCCTCGGTGGTCGTCTCCGGTCCGTAAGCGTACGTGTCGCCGGCTGCGACGATCGGCTGGAAGATGGTCCAGATCGCCGGGAAATCCGTTGTCCTCGCGGATCGTATTTTCAACATGTCTTCGTCGAGCGCGCGTCAGGCTCCGCCGAAGCGCGGTGGCCGCTTCTCGATGAACGCACGGATTCCTTCCGAGAAGTCGTCGGTCGCCGCGCACGCGCCGAAGCTGATCGCTTCCGACTCGAGCTGGGCCGAAAGCGTTTGCGACCATGACTGGTTGAGCAGTCGCTTGGCGTTACGCATGGCCATCGCGGGCCCGCTGGCGATCGCGGCGGCGATGGCGGAGGTCGCGCTCTGCAGGTCGGCCGCGGCGACAATGCGATTGATCAATCCAAGCCGCAGCGCTTCCCGCGCGTCGAAGCGCTCTCCCAGGAGCAGGATTTCCATCGCCTTCTTCAGCCCGACAAGACGCGGCAGGGTGTACGAAGCCCCGCCATCCGCTGTCAATGCGATATGCCGATACGCCGATGCGAAGTAGCTTGTGTCCGCCGCGATCGCAAGGTCACACGCGCACATGAGAGACATGCCGAAACCTGCAACTGCGCCGTGAACGCTTGCAATGACCAAGTGCGGCATCCGCTGCAGATTCTCTATCGCGGCGTGTACGCGGCGAACCATCTGGGTGAAATGGACCTGACGCCCCGCCATCGGAAGGCCGAGCTCCTCGGCAAACGACTTGATGTCGCCGCCGGCCATGAAATGCGTGCCCGCGCCTCGAACTACGATGCAGCGGAGACGATCGTCCGCAGCGAGTTGCGTCGTATGCGCAACCAATGCATCGACCATGGTCAGGTCGAGCGTGTTGAGCGACGACGGGCGGTTCAGCGTGAGGGTCGCGATCGGGCCATCGCGATCGACGAGCACTGAATCGTTGGCGGGCTCAGTCATGAATTATCTGCGGCACCGTCGCGGAGTCAGGACTCGCACGGGCGAACGCCGGGTCCTTGAACGGACTTGCCGATTCCAGTTCGTTTACCGTTCGTGCGACATCACCGCGCTCCTCGCGGACAAATGCATCGATGGCACGCGCGAAATCCGGATCCGAGACGGAGTGCAGCGAACGGGTCGTCACCGGCAGGAAACCGCGCGCCAGTTTGTGGGAACCTTGCGCACCGCCTTCAAAAAGCTCGATGCGGCGCTCTATGCAGAACTCGATGGCCTGGTAGTAGCACGCCTCAAAATGAAGGCCCGAAATGTGCGACAGCGTTCCCCAGTACCGGCCCCAAAGCGTGCCGCCTCCATAAAGATCCATGGCCGCGCAAACCGGCTCGCCGCCGATCCTCCCCATCACCAGAAGCACGCTGTCGGCGAGTTCTGCTCCCAGGCGCAGAAAGAATTCCAGCGAAAGATAAGGCGTTGAATGGTGTTCGCGATAGGTCTTGGCGTAACAGCGGTAGAAAAACGCCCAATCGGACGCCGTGGCCTCGCGGCCGGGGAGGCGGCTGAATACGACGCCTGCATCCGTGAGCCTGCGCCGCTCCTGCAGAATTTTCTTGCGTTTGGCGTGGTTCATCGTCGACAGAAAATCGGCAAAGTCGCGATATCCGGGATTGGCCCAGTGAAATTGAATACTGTCGCGGCGAATCATGCCGGCACGGGTGCATTCTGCGACCTCCCGCTCTTCGGGGAACAGGATATGCAGCGAAGACAGGCGTTCCTCGGCCAGCAGGGACAACGCTTTTTGCAGCAGCATCTTCCGCGTCAAGGCGTCGCCAGCGATGAGACGCGGTCCGGCCGCCGGTGTAAATGGAATCGCAGCAACCAGCTTCGGGTAGTAGCGTCGTCCATGACGCCGGTAGGCGTCTGCCCATGCCCAGTCGAAGACATACTCGCCGTATGAGTGCGCTTTGCGATACAGCGGCATCGCGCCGATGAGGTCGTGACCCTTCCAGGCGGTGATGTAGGAGGGCGTCCACCCGGTTTGCGGTGACGCGCAGCCGGTCTCGTGCAGCGCATGCAGAAATGCGTGCGACAGCAAGGGCCGCGCGCCGACCAAGGCATCCCATCGAGAAGCCGGGATAGCGGCAAGCGAATCGACGACGTGAAGCGTAGCGGAAGTCATGCGATGCGCCGATTGTGGCGGTTGCCGCCGTTCCCGGCAAGAGATGAACACGCGCAGGCCGCGG
>Ga0193751_1001681_pt1 | contig 13930 bp, 10 predicted proteins | sample L1c2metaG_FD_143050 | JGI IMG/M metagenome (GOLD analysis project Ga0193751, IMG submission 143050) | Soil microbial communities from a riparian zone of the East river system, Colorado, United States - L1c2 | ecosystem: Environmental > Terrestrial > Soil > Riparian zone | place: USA: East River... | reverse complement strand
CGATACGGCGCCCATTTGGCACCGATCTTCTTTACTCTCTCCGGTGTTGGAAGCTTACGCAAACGGTACGCCCGCTGAATCCCCTTTTGAACTCCGAGGTCCAGGTCGGGCAATACATCTGGTCGACCGAGCCGGAACATCATGAACATCTGGGCCGTCCACCGGCCGATGCCTTTGACCTGGGTAAGCGCAGATATGACCTCCTCATCGGTCAGCTCGTGAAGCGTCTCGATCGGCAACTCACCCGATGCGACCCTGGCGCCCAGGTCCTTGAGATACGCCGATTTCTGGCGCGACAACCCGACCGCTCGTAGCTGCTCGTCAGAAGTGGTTGCCAGCTCCGCCGGAAGTGGCGTACGGCCACCGTACAAGCCCTGAAAGCGTCCGTGAATCGTGCTCGCAGCCTTACCCGACAGCTGCTGAAAAACGATCGAACGGGCGACCGCGTCGAAGTGAGTGCCGTTGCTCGCCGGCCACCCCTTGTAAACACCGACCTTGTCGATCACCTGTGCGAGCACGGGGTCGACTTTCTTGAGGTGCGCGACGGCTTTTCTGCCCAGCGCGCTGGAACCAGCAGACTTCATTTTTTGCCGTAGTGATAGTGACTCGCGATTGAGTCTCAGCTCGATCGGAGTCGTTGTGAAAGATCATACCCCGTGGATCAGCACAATCGGATTGCGGGGCCATTCGCGCAAGTATAGGGTCGGCACGAGCCCGTCTGTCACGGGTGGAAACTCTATATTTGTGACGATGAACCCGACGCCGCAGCAGCCGCTGACGCAGGCCGAGCAGTCGATGTCGCACAAAGTGCGGCCTGTCTCCGATATGTCACCGGCTGAATTCCGAAAGCACGGTTATGCGGTGATCGACTGGATAGCGGACTATCTCGACGCGCCGGACAAATGGCCCGTCCTGCCAGCGGTCCGTCCCGGTGACGTGCGCGCCGCTCTCCCAATATCCCCGCCCGAGCGGGGAGAATCGATGGAGGAAATCCTAAACGATTTCCAAAGGCTCATCGTTCCCGCCATCACGCATTGGAATCATCCGGCCTTCATGGCTTACTTCGCCAACTCCGCGACCGCCGCCGGAGTTCTCGGGGAGACACTGACCGCTGCGCTCAACGTCAACGCCATGCTGTGGAGAACAAGTCCGGCAGCAACCGAGCTCGAGGAACTAACTCTGGATTGGCTGCGGCAAATGCTCGGGCTGCCCGACGGTTTCTTTGGCGTCATTGGCGACACCGCCTCGTCGAACACCCTCTACGCCCTGGCGGCCGCACGAGAGATGCACCCCGAGCTTCGGATCCGGGAGGAGGGAATGTCGGGGAGGGCCGATCTGCCAAGGGTCGTCGTCTATTGCTCCGAGGAAGCGCACTCGAGCGTCGACAAAGCATTGATGACGCTCGGTTTCGGGCTCGAGGCCCTGAAAAAAATCCCCACCGATTCGGCACTGAGGATGGATGCGAAAGCACTGGCCGCGGCCGTTGAAAACGATCGGCGTGCGGGACGCGTGCCGGTCGCCGTCGTCGCGACGGTGGGGACGACTTCGACAACGGCGATCGATCCGGTTCCAGCAATCGCGGAGATTTGCGGGCGCCACGGGCTGTGGCTGCACGTCGATGCTTCGTACGGCGGAACCGCGGCGATTCTACCTGAGATGCGGTACGTGCTCGACGGATGCGACCGCGCCGATTCGCTGGTAGTGAATCCGCACAAGTGGCTGTTCACCCCGATGGACTGCTCGGCGCTTTACACACGGCGTCCGGATTTGCTGAAGCGCGCATTTCAGCACATTCCCGACTACCTGGTCGTGAGCGAAGGCGATGCCGTTGCCAACCTGATGGATTACGGGGTCGCATTGGGGCGCCGTTTTCGCGCGCTCAAGCTCTGGTTCGTGATCAGGAACTTTGGAGTCGACGGCCTGCGATCGCTGATCAGGGAACACATTCGGATCGCTCGCCAGTTGGGGGAGTGGATCGATGACGATCCCGAGCTCGAACGAATGGCGGAGATAAACTTTTCGACCGTCGTATTCCGGCACTGTCCGCCGGACATGAAGGGGCGCGATCTCGACCAGCATAACGCCAGACTGGTCGAGAAGGTCATCGCGGACCGGGAAGTCTATCTATCGCACACGCGGGTGCGGGGGAGTTATGCCCTTAGGATCGCAATCGGTAACATCCACACGACTGAGGCGCACGTTAAACGGGCGCTGGCGCTCGTAAGAGAAGCAGCCGGATCCGGGACGCGCGCCTAACCGCATTTTGGGCGGATTTCGGGAGGAATGGAGGATAAGGAGCGGCGGCGAGGCAACGGGGGAACGATAGGTGCGGGGCGGTATATTATCGGACGTATTTTCAGCCCCCCGTCTTCTCATTTTACGAATCAGGGAGATCCTTGATGAGAGTTACTGTGACCAGCATCGCGGCCGCTTTGTCGATCGGCGTCGTCGCCGTATCGCCGCTCTCGGCCCAGAATGCTACGAGCTGCGATCCCACCGCTAACACAAAGGGTGACATCGCGAAGGCCCAGTTCTCGATGGCGCGCGCCATCTCTGCCTCGGAGAAGGGAAATCCAACCCGGGATCTCCAGGAAGTGCTCAGGCTCGTGGACAACGGAAACGACAACCCAACCGCGCGCAATTACCTTCGCGGTCAGGCGTACATCATTTATCTGATGCAGCCGAACGCTCAACCGGTCGTTCAACGTAGCACGCTCGGAATGACGACCAATCCTACGGCAACAGTTGACCTGTACGCCGCGGCCGATTCCGCATTTTCGATCGTCGAGAAGGCCTCACCGGAGTGCGTAACGGTGGTCTCTCAGTGGCGTCAGCAGAAGCCCTGGCTCAACGCGCTCAACGGCGCAATCAACGCGTTGAACGCCGGTCAGCTCGACTCGGCGGAAATGCTGGCGAAGAGATCCCTGGTGCTGGACCGTCACGCGCCGTACGCCTATTCGGTGCTTGGCTCGGTCGCGCAGCAGCGGAAGAATTCGGCGGCGGCGATGGATTACTGGAAGCAGGCACTAACCGCCGCTGGAACTGACACGATCTACGCGGATGTTCGCACGAAGACAATGTACGAAATCGCGTCGGCCGGTTCCGACAGGGCAGATGCCGCCACCGGCGCCGCGAAGCGCGCGGCAGCAAAGGAGGCGATCAAGCCGTGGCAGGATTACATGGCGGTGGCCAACAACGATCTTCTTCTCGCCGACGCCATCGATAATGAGTCGCGCATGTACGTGGACGCCGGCGACAGTGTGTCCGTGCCCGCGGTCTATGCGCCGATGATTGCCAACCCATCCAAGTACGGGGAAATCAGTCTGGTTCACGCCGGCGTGGTCGCGACCCACAACGGACATCAGGCGGATGCGGTCAAGCTTTTCGATGCCGCCCTCGCATTGAATCCCTACTCACGCGACGCGATCAACAACCTGGCGGCGACGTACATCCAGAATAACCAGTTCCCGAAGGCGTTCCCGTTGATCGATAAGCTCAACTCGCTCGACCCGAGCAATCCGGACAATCAGCTGCTCTACGCCTTCGCGTATCAGGGTTTGTACAAGGGAACGAAGGACAAGAAGCTCCAGAAGATCTACACGGATTCGCTCGTGTACTTCAACAACAAGTCGGAGAATATGCCGGTGAAGCTGGCGGTAACCGAGTTCACGCGCCGGCCGGACCAGACGCTACTGGCCGGAACGATCGAGAACCGCGGGACGACGCCCAAGACATACTCCGTTAGTTTCGAGATCCTCGACAAGAGTGGGGCAGTGATCTCGACGGAGACCGCTTCGGTGGGGCCCGTTGCGCCAAAGAAGTCCGGGACGTTCAGGATCACGTCGGCGAAGGGCGGGGCGTACGGGTATAGATACAAGCCGGTCACCTAGAGTTTCTTAACTGCAACAGAAGACAACCTGCCCGGGGCTATCGGCTTCACAGTTGATGGCTCCGGGCATTTGTCTTCAGGCGCAGCTCCGACTCGGATTTACAAGCTGCGCGGCAGCATTAACGGATCCGTGTCTACAACGACGCCGAAAATCCAGAAGCGCTTCCCATCGAACCAGAAAATCGCTACCTGTTCCATCTCACGCGCGAGGTCGATGGCTTTCTCTTGAGGCATCGCCACGGCGACGCTACGCTCGCAGTGCGAGCGATCGGGAGAGCACGCGTCTACCCGCACGAACCTGTAGCCCTCCGATGTCAGTCGTCGATCCAGGTAACGCCTTCGCTTTTCATTTTCCGCTGTCGTGAGATCGCGTCCATGCGGATCGAATGCGGTGAGTATAGCAAATGGATCCGCGAATCCCGCTGCATGCAGCTGTGCGAGGGCGCCCTCGGATGGAATTTCGCGCAGGTCGACTTCCACCACCGGCTGCGTCGAGAAACTGAGAATTGTCTCAGGGTAGCGCGGCCAATCAGGATCGTGTCGCTCAGGATTTGATCGCATGCCGGAGCCAGCTACAAGGTTCGCACCAGAGGTGCGCGCCATCTCAATTCGGGAATTGGTACACTCCTTGACCTGTTTCCGCGCGTGAAGCCAAACCAGATCTGGCCGCACCTCCTCTATATCGTCCGCCACGGTGAATCAGCCGGGAATGTGGCGCGCGACGCGGCGCTGGAGGCGGGCGAGTCGGTGATCGACCTCCGTATCCGCGACGTCGATGTCCCACTCTCGGAGCTCGGAGAACGCCAGGCGATCGCGCTCGGCAACTGGTTCCGGACATTGCCGCCGGAGGATCGCCCCAACGTCGTACTGACCTCTCCCTACCTGCGCGCGCGCCATACCGCTGGCCTCATCATCAAGACCGCGGGAATCCCTGAAGACTCCTACTCATTTCTGGTCGACGAGCGCTTCCGCGAGAAAGAGTTTGGAATTCTCGACCGGCTCACCCACATCGGAGTCCAGGAGCAGTTCCCCGAGCAGGCCGAGCACCGCCGCCTGCTCGGAAAGTTCTATCACCGTCCACCGGGAGGAGAAAGCTGGTGCGACGTCATTCTCCGGCTGCGCAGCGCGAACGAGATGATCACGCGCGACTATCGCGGTCAGCGCGTCCTCATTGTTTGTCACGCGGTGGTCGTGCTCTGCATGCGCTACATACTCGAGCACCTAACTGAAACAGAAGTGCTCGCCGTTGACAAGAAGGCGGAAATCGCAAACTGTTCCGTGACTCTTTACGAGCACGATGAGACTCTCGGACCCCGCGGTAACGTGCGTCTCAAGTTCTACAACTTCGTTGCGCCCCTCGAGCAAGCCGGCGCTCCCGTGACATCGGAGCCGGACGCGACGTTTGGCGCGCGCTAGCAAGAGGCCGTCGAAAGCGGTCGAGCTAGACGTGAAGCGCGGGAACGGGATTCGTGGGTGTCGTCGGCGTGTCGCGACGCCGAATCGTCTCGCCCACCGGCGCCTTCATCGGTAGCGTCAACAGAAAAGTCGTGCCCACTCCCACCTTGCTCGCGACGGTTACATCACCGCCGAGCAGACGAGCAAGTTTGCGCGTGACACTCAACCCTAATCCAGTACCGCCGGTTTTCCTGGTGGCGGTCTGCTCGGCTTGCCAGAACGGCTCGAATACTTCCTCGATGTTCTCTGCCGGAATCCCGACGCCGGTGTCCGCTGTGCTCACCTCCAGAGTTCCGCCGCGGACCGACAGACCGACCCGGACTTCACCTCTTTCCGTAAACTTGATTCCGTTGGAGAGGAGGTTCACGAGCATCTGCCGCAGTTTCGTGCCGTCCGTCTGGATCGCCTGATCTTCGTCGAGCAGCTCGACGATGAAGTCGATGTTTTTCGCGGCAGCCATCGGCTCCACGAGCGCGGCTGCGTCGGCGAGCGTGTGGTTGCACGACATCGACTCATACCTTACGCGCTCGCGCCCGATATCCACTCGGGCAAAGGTGAGAATCTCGTCGATGAGGCCGAGCAGATGGCGCGCGCTGGCGTTGATTCTTCCGAGCTGTTGCCGCTGGAGCTCTGTCACGGGTCCCGTGATGCCGTCGGAAAGAAGCTCCTCATATCCCATGATCGCGGTGAGGGGAGTTCGCAGCTCGTGCGACATCACTGCGAGAAAATCCGTCTTGCTGTTGTTCGCACGCTCTGCCTCCGCGCGGGCGGTTTCGGCCTCGCTTCGCGCCTTCTCGGCGTGAGCGCGCGCCTGTTTCTCGAGCGCGAGCAAATCGACGCGCTCCTTGTCGGTGTTGCGGAGTACGCGGGCTGACCATAGCACCAGCCCCACGAACGTCAGGATGCTCGCGACCGCGAATAGCGATACGCCGAATTCGTTCTCGTAGAATCCGGATGATTCGCCGAGTATTCTGATGACGCCGAGCAGGATCGGTGCGAGTACGGCGGCGGGAAGGAGTCTCCGCGTGAGCACGCCCCCGGGACCCTCGTCCAGCAACAGCTGGGCGACGCCACGATCTCGCACCGCGACGAGAATTCCGATTCCGAGTATCAGCTGCCCGACCGCTGTCCACAGAGCCATGCCCGACGACTGTGACAGGCTGTACATGCCCTTGACGCCAAAGAGATATCCGAGGATCGCGAGCAGCGCGATCAGGAGAGCCGGCGTGGCGAACATCTGCGCGCGCAGATCGTGCCTTCGCTGATCGTGGGGGATCGAAAGAAGCGCCAGCGCGAAAAGCAGAAGACTGCCGGCGCTATTTATCGCGATGCGGCCGGGAGGATGGTTGGATACCTGCTTGATTCTGTCTCCGAAGAGCAGCAGGTCGAACCCGGAATCGCTGCCGCGAAGGTATTCGTACAGCGTGAGCCCGGCGATCGTCGCGACGAGCGCGGCGAGGGTTTGCTGAACCGCGTCCAGAGTTGCAGTTCGATGCGGGCGCACAGACATCGTTAGCGCGCCGCCGGCCAGAACAAAGCAAACCGCCATCAGCGGAAGTATCGGATATCCGCCGGTCGTTATTGTCGTGACAAAAGGAAGATTCAGAGCCCAGCCTACCAGCGCCGCGGCGCCGATGATGGCTACAGCGCTGCCTGCTATGATGGGCACCAGCTCAAAGAAACCGATCAGCGGGCTGTGACGTCCCGAGGGACTGAGTGCAACTGTGGGGTTCGCCATGTTACGCGGTGACCGAAAACCTATTCGCGAACATTGGCGAGTGCAATTCTACCACGGTATTGCTTTGCGATCGCGGAAGAAGGCGCCCGTTGGCCCGTTATCAGGAGCAGTCGCGAGCCATACGACAGTCTCGGCACCTTTCTTAACAGTTCGCGTGGCACCGCGCCCGCCCATGCCCGTCTGTACCCAGCCAGGGTCAACCGAGTTTACCAGGATACCCATCCCTTCCGTTTCAGCTGCGGTCACTCGAGTCACTACATTGATCCCCGCTTTCGACAACCTGTAGGCGATGTATCCCGCGCCCATTTCTGCTAACGAGCCCATACCGCTCGAGAGATTGACGATTCGCCCGTAGCGACGGCTCTTCATGATGGGTATGGCGAGGCGGGAAAGCAGAAATGGACCATACACATTGGTCTGCATCGTTTCGCGAATGATCTCGATTTCTTCCATGGGATCGGCGTCGCCTTCCTCGATCATGATCCCGGCATTGTTCACCAGGATGTCGAGACGTCCCACATCGCGACGCACCCAGTTCATGCATTCGCTGATGCTCTTCGCGCTTGCAACATCGAGCTGACGCGTTTCAACCGGCAATCGCTCCGCGACCAGCTCTCCCGCGGCGGCAACTCCCCTCGCCGCATCACGTGATCCCAGGATTACCCTGATACCAAGACCCGCGAGCTGGCGGCAGACCTCCAGCCCAATTCCGCGGTTGCCGCCCGTTACAAGTGCGATTCTCTGTTCGGCCATTCGTGCATGTCTCGGATGCAGGCGGTATGTCAGGAGCGTAGCGCTTCATCGACGGGCGCCGTAAGTAGCTGTTGGAGTTGAAGATCGGGAATCGGGGGACGGCGCGCCAGAATATCCGCAGGTGCTTTCGGCTGGCAAGTTTCGGGTCCTGCGGTAACATTGCATTTAATTGCCGGACCGCGTTTGTCCTTCCATGACTGCATCCCGACACACAATACCCGAACCCTCCTCCTCCTCTGCTCCTCCTTCAAAGCAGGAGATCGCGAACCTCCTTAGCGAGGCGCGCGAGAGGACGCTCCTGCTTATATCGGGGCTTTCCGACGAGGATCTGCATCAGCAGCATGATCCGCTGATGAGTCCCATCATTTGGGACGTTGGCCACATCGCGCACTTCGAGGAGCTCTGGCTCACGCAGAATCTCGATGGCCCGATCAAGTTCACCGAGATGCCTGGACTCTACAACCCGTTCGAGCATCCCCGCGCGACTCGCGCCTCGCTCGCGCTTCCGACTCTGGCGGAGATGATGGAACGGCTCCGGGAGATTCGCGGCCGCGTGCTCAAGTGCCTCGAGTCCGTGGAATTCAAAGATCAGAATCCGCTGCTGCGGGACGGGTATGTCTACAACATGGTCCTTCAGCACGAGTACCAGCACAACGAAACGATTCTTCAGACCCTGCAGCTGAAGAAGGGCGAGCCGTATCACGCCCCGCGAAAAGTCTCTTTCGCGGCGCGCACAACCGCGTGGCCAGAGCTCGTGTCATTCGCCGGTGGTCGAGTCTCGATCGGGACACAGGACCGCAGTGAGGCTTACGACAACGAGCGACCGGAGCATGCGATCGATCTGCCTCCGTTTATGATCGATCGTTTTCCCGTGGCTAACTGGCAGTACCTGGAATTCATGAGCGACCGCGGGTACGAGCGAAAAGAGTTCTGGTCCAGTGGCGGCCAGCGGTGGCTGGCGGAAACCAGGGCAGTGGCTCCCAAGTACTGGAGCCGTTCGGGCGACGGATGGGTTACACGGTCGATGGACATCACACATCCGGTCGATGCCACGCACCCTGTGTGTCACGTCTGCTATTACGAGGCTGAAGCGTTCGCGGCCTGGGCGGGCAAGCGGCTCCCGACTGAACTCGAGTGGGAGGTCGCGGCTTCCTGGAACCCGTCGACACAACGCGCCCAGAAATTCCCCTGGGGCGATTCCAAAGCCGACTCGCACTCCGCGAATATCGACCAACTTGCCTTCGGCACCGCGCCGATCGATGCCTTCCATCGGAACGTCTCCCCACTCGGCTGCTGTGGAATGATCGGTGACGTATGGGAATGGACATCGAGCGATTTCAACGGCTATCCGGGCTTCAAGAGCTTCCCGTACAAGGAATACTCGGAGGAGTTCTTCGGTTCCGAGTACAAAGTCCTGAGAGGTGGCTCGTGGGCAACCCGGCCGGGAGCAATCCGCAACACTTTCAGAAATTGGGATTACCCTCTCAGACGGCAGATCTTCAGCGGCTTCCGTTGCGCGCAGGACGGATGAAAAACGGCAATCGTGGTTCCGTTGTCGGCGGGGTCACACCGCCCTATACAGTGCACCGCTCCAGGCAGCAGATGGTGCGCGACGTCCGCCAGGGCCTGTTGAAAACACCTAAGCAGCTGTCGCCCAAATATTTCTACGACGAGCGCGGCTCCGAGCTGTTTGAGGAGATCACGCAGCTTCCTGAGTATTATCTGACCCGCGCCGAGAGGACACTGCTGGAGCAGCGGATCGCCGAGATCATCGCAGCCGTGCGCCCGTGTTCTCTCGTCGAGCTCGGCGCGGGCAGCGCGACCAAAACACGCATCATTCTGGATGAGATGCGCTCGAACGGATGCGCCGAGTGCTACGTGCCGGTCGACGTCAGCAAGGAGTTTTTGGAAGCCGCAGCCCTTCAGCTCCGAGCCGATTATGTGGACGTCCAAGTGATGCCGGTTGTATCGGACATCACCGAGCCTTTCGCGCTTCCGCCGGTCGCGAGTCCGACGCTGGTTGCTTTCCTTGGTAGCACAATCGGAAATTTTCCGCGCGATGAGGCGATCCAACTGCTATCCCACATCGCGGGCGAGATGGGTCCGAGCGATCGCTTCCTGCTGGGCGCGGATCTGATCAAGGATCCCGCGATCATTAATCGGGCGTACAACGATTCCAGTGGCGTGACCGCCGCTTTCAACCTCAATATTCTCGAACGCCTCAACCGCGAGCTCGGTGCGAATTTTCCTGTAAGCGACTACCAGCACCGTGCATTCTATAGTAGCGCGAACCACCGGGTGGAGATGCACCTCGTCGCGCGGACCTCGCATAAAGTGACAATCCCGGAGATCGGCGAGATCTCTTTCGAGAAGGGAGAAAGCATCCGGACCGAGCTGAGCTACAAATACGACCGCCCGATTCTGGAGGACATGCTCTCGGCGTCGGGTCTCTCGATCGACAAATGGATGCCGGCTGCTGACGCGTCTTTCGCTCTCGCGCTCGCCCGCGTGGAGGGCTGAGCCAGCCTCGTGAGCCTCTCAGAGGCGGAGCTTTTGGAGGATGTCCGGCAGCGACTGTTCGCTCCGACCAGATCCGCAAATCCTTATACGATCGGCCTGGAGCTGGAGCTGATTCCAGTTCACAAAACAACCCGTACGCGCGCACTCGCCACCGGCGACGCACGCGCATTGACGGCGGAAGTGCTGTCACAGTTGGGGCGACGCGAAGGCTGGAGTGAACAGTCGAACGACAGCGACCCACCAGCGTGGAAACTGCCGGATGGAGCGTACATCTCGTTCGAGCCGGGTGGACAGATTGAGATCAGCACTGCTCCCAAGCCGTCTGCGTCAGAGGGCATCGACTCGACGCAGAGTCTGGTGAAGATGCTGCGCGATGCAATGTCGAATGCAGGAATCGACCTCCTCGCTCTGGGAGTCGACCCGTTCAACGCCATCGATTCGGTTCCGCTCCAGCTTCACCGCGAACGTTACACGGGAATGACGCGCTACTTCGAGTCGATCGGGCCATCAGGCGTCAAGATGATGCGACAGACCGCGGCGCTTCAGATGAATATCGAGCGAGGGGAGGATCCGAAATCCAGGTGGCGGCTTCTCAATGGCCTCGCGCCAATCGTGGTCGCGCTTTTCGCGAACTCGCGGCAATACGAGCACAGGCCGACGGGATGGGCAAGCTATCGCGCACAGCTTTGGCGGACTCTCGATCCTTCGCGAACAGGCATTATTTACGACGAAGCCGCGCATGTCGAGCGATACCTGAGTTTCGCGATGGATGCGATTGCCATGCGTGGCGGCGACGGGTCGGCGTTTCGCCCATTTCGCGAATGGATCAATGAGCCGGCCGTGAAGAGGGAAGACTGGCTGTTTCATCTCTCGACGCTCTTTCCCGAGGTGCGCCCCAAGGAGTTTTTCGAGTTGAGATCGGCCGACACGATCGAGCCCGATGCGCTGGCCGCCCCGGTGGTGTTCGTGACCAGCCTCGTCTACGACGAAGAGAGCGCCCACCAGGCGGCCGACTTGATCGGCGCGCCCAGCGAGAAGCTGCTAGAGCGCGCGGGGCGGCTCGGGTTGACTGATCCCGAGATCCGTCGAATTGCATCACGACTTGTAGTGCTGGCGCTGGACGGTGGCCGCCGATTGGGTACCGAGTACATCCGGCGACCGCATCTTGCGGCTGCATATCAATTTTTTGCACGGGCTCTCTCCGGGACCCACATTTGAGCCGATGACTGTCCGGCTCGGATCTCTTTCGTTGATCTTCGCGCAAGTCACCGCGGCAGCACCTGTTCCGGCGGTAATCCGCATCAACCAACTAGGATACCTTCCGGAGGCACCGAAGGTCGCGGTTTTCTGTTCGCTCGCGCAGACCGAGCTTCGAGATTTCGTCGTCAGTGACGCCACAGGTAAAGCGATTCTCGAGCGGCCAGCAACGCTCGCCAAACCATTTGGACCCTGCGTCGCCAACTATCGCCTCGATTTCTCGTCGATCAGAAAACCTGGCGAGTATCATGTATCTGCCGGCGGTGTCACTTCACCCATCGTTCGCATTCGGACGAATGCCTACGCTGGCGCGGCCGATACTCTGCTCTACTACATGAGAGAGCAGCGCTCAGGATTCAATCCGCTGTTCAAGACTGTGGTCCACACGCGCGACGGGATCGTGGTCGATGACTCCTCGCGCGCCGGCAAATTCATTCCAGTAACGGGCGGCTGGGCGGATGCGTCGGACTATCTGCAGTACGTGATGACATCCGCGAACGCGACATTCGTGATGCTGATGGCGTACCGCGATCATCCCGCGTCCTTTGCCGATCGCTTCGATTCGCGCGGGCTCCCAGGAAGTAACGGCGTTCCCGACGTGCTTGATGAGGCTCGGCACGGCCTCGAGTGGCTCGTGCGCATGTTCCCGTCCGACTCGGAGATGTACAATCAGCTCGGCGACGATCGCGATCACACCTACTGGGATCTTCCCACCACCGATTCGGCGGACTATGGCTGGGGAAAAGGCAAGGAAAGACCAGTGTATCCTTGTACCGGAAAGCCGCAGGGACTCTTCAAGTACAAGAACAGGTCTAACGGTCTCGCATCGACCGCCGGCAAGTACGCATCAGCGTTTGCGCTAGCGGCAGCGATTTACCGGAAGACCGATCCGATCTTCGCCGGCAAGCTGCGTCAGAAGGCTCTGTCCGCGTACGCCATCGGGAAGAAATCCCCTGGCGTTTGCCAGGGAGCGCCCGGCCACGCTCCCTACTATTACGAGGAAGACAACTGGGCCGATGACATGGAGCTCGCCGCGGCGGAGCTTTATGCGCTCACGCACGACCGCAGCTATTTACGCGATGCACTGGAATACGCGGCACGTGAGCCCGTCACTCCATGGATGGGGGCAGACACCGCCAAACATTACCAGTGGTATCCCTGGCACAACAACGGGCACCACGAAATCTGGCGTAACGCCAACGGAGGCGATCGGAGAATCGTCGCCGAGTATTACAGGAAGGGACTGGCCGCGGTCGTGAGCCGCGCTGACAACGGATTCCGGATCGGGATTCCATTCATATGGTGCTCGAACAACCTCATGGCCTCCTTTGCGACGCAGGCGTACCTGTATCGCCGCATGACTGGTGACACCCAGTTTCAGGAGTACGAGCAGGCCGCGCTCGACTGGCTGTTCGGGACGAATCCGTGGGGAGTCTCGATGGTGATCGGTCTTCCGCACGACGGAGTATTCGCGCGCGATCCTCATTCGGTTGTCGCGAAGGAGATGCACGTCGAGCTGACCGGCGCCTTGCTCGACGGTCCCGTCTATTCCTCCATCTACAGGCATCTCCTCGGCATCAGCCTTCACGATCCCGATGAATACGCGCCATTCAATGACGGATTCATCGTCTATCACGACGATGTTGGAGATTATTCGACGAACGAGCCGATCATGGATGGGACGGCGAACCTGACCTACCTGCTTGCCGCACTGGCTGGTCCGCCGCCGGCAAGCCGAAAGTAGCTGGGCGCGATCTTATAGATGCCTGAGTTGCCGGACATAACCGTCTATATCGAGGCGCTCGAATCCCGCATTGTGGGACAACCGCTCGAGCGCACTCGCATCCCCAAGCCATTTCTACTCCGTTCAGTCGATCCACCCATCAGCGCTGCCAATGGGAAACGGGTTCTCGGTGTGCGCAGAATGGGAAAGCGCATTGTCCTGGAGCTCGAAGACGATCTCTTCCTCGTCATTCATCTCATGATTGCCGGCCGGCTTCGCTGGGTGCCCATCGGAACGAAAGTGCCGGGCAAGATCGGACTCGCGGCGTTCGACTTCCCGAACGGCACGTTGATTCTTACCGAGGCGGGTTCGAAACGGCGCGCTTCGCTTTGGCTGGTGAGGGGTGAGCAATCGCTGGAGCAGTTCGAGCGAGGTGGCCTCGAAGTCCTCGATGCAGATCTTGCGCATTTCACCGAGCGTCTGGTTCAGGAGAATCACACCCTCAAGAGATCTCTGACGGATCCGAGACTGTTCAGCGGGATCGGCAACGCCTACTCGGACGAGATACTCCATCGCGCCCGACTTTCGCCCGTCA
>Ga0193751_1001680_pt1 | contig 13947 bp, 9 predicted proteins | sample L1c2metaG_FD_143050 | JGI IMG/M metagenome (GOLD analysis project Ga0193751, IMG submission 143050) | Soil microbial communities from a riparian zone of the East river system, Colorado, United States - L1c2 | ecosystem: Environmental > Terrestrial > Soil > Riparian zone | place: USA: East River... | reverse complement strand
TTTGAGGTCTAGTAAGCGCCGAGCGACATTGAGGCAGTCGCAGTGGCAGGAGAGCTGCTTTATAGCAATTATGGTAGATCCGTCGGTCGACGCCACTGTACCAACAGAGTTAAAGAGCCGCCGACGGTCGATCTTCGGCCGCACCGGCGACTGGCTTTTTAGTCAGCGGCATTTTCATCTCAAGCTGCTCTCCGGCACAACCGTCGGCGTCGTGGTCATCATTTTTCTGGCGGGTGCTTTCCTGCTCGTGACCTTGCGCAACCATTATCAGGACGCCCTTCGCACTCACACCATCGAAGTTATTCGACTCAGTAGCTTAATTGAAAACGACATCGCGAGTCTCGAAAGTGGCCACCGCGGATTCTTGTTAGGTGGGAGCGAGGATTACATCACGCCATTCGAAAAGAAGCGCGACCTCATCAAAAATCGGGCCGAAGACTTGACCGCTCTGATTCTCGATAGCCCGACGCAGCGCAAACGCGTGATGAAAGTCCAGGAAGTTGTGCAGCAGTGGCTCGACACCGTGGCGACCCCGGAAATCAACGCGCGCCGAGCCAAAGGCCGCGCGCCAAGCGCCGCTGAGACAACCGGAGCCGGATCGTTCGCTCTCGGCAATTCATTACTCGATCAGGCACGTGAAGTCCTTCAGTCGTTACAAGACGAAGCGCAAATCGTGCTCAATCAGCGCATGCAAGATCAGGAGTGGGCCACTCAATCCGCGCAGATTCTGGACTTCCTGCCAAAACTCGAGCGCTCAGTCATTGAAATGGAAAAGGAAAAACGCGGCTACTTGCTCACGGGTGACAATAGTTTCGCCGAAGCATATAAGCGCGCAGTCGTCGATTTTTATACTTACAATGGTTATCTGTCGGTTCTGGTCGCGAATTCTCCGGCTCAAGCCGAGCTCCTGGCCGAAATTCGCTCGAACGTCGAGCGGTGGATTAACAAGTCAGCCGTTCCGCAAATCGATGCCAAGCGTGCGGGCAAAGACGCCGGAGCGCTCGCCTTGATCGACCCCGGCGAGAGCATGATGTCCGACATTCGCCAGATGCTGACGGATTTCGAGAAAAACGAACTCAATCTTTACGAACTGCGGGCGAACGCAGCCACTCGTCAGAGAATCTTCCGAACCTCGGCGTTAGCTTTCGTCGCCTTTTTTGCGGTGGGACTGTTAGTCGTTTCGAATAGCTATGGTTTTGTTTTGGTGCGACGGCAACTTGCCAAGCTCGAAGGCGCCGAAACGCATATTCGCTCTGTAATCGAGAACATTCTCGACGGCATGATCACGGTCGATGACAACGGCGTCATCCGCTCAATGAATCCGGCAGCCGAAAAAATGTTCGGCTGTCGCGACAACGAAATGATTGGGCACAATTTCACGCGGCTGGTGCCGAAGCGCTACGAGAGCGAACACGATGCGAAGCCGGTCGTTTGTAACTGGACCGAGATCATGCGTCGCACCGGCGGTAGCACACTCGCACTGGGTCGAACACGCAAGCACGTCACCTTCCCGGTCGAAATGTCATTGAGCGAAATGATCATCGACCAGCAGCGGCTCTATGTCGCAATGGTGCGCGACGTCACCGATCGGAAACGCTTCGAACAACAGATCGCGGCTGAAAAAGAAAGTCTCGCGGTCACACTCCGCGCTATCGGTGACGGCGTTATCACCGCTGACGTTAACGGCAAAGTGATCATGTTGAACAGCGAGGCCGAGAAATTGACCGGCTGGAGTTCTCAAGAAGCGATCGGCAAGCCACTCAAATCGGTTTTTGAAGTGACTGTCGATCTTGCCGCACAAGCGAAAGTGCAGAAGAGCGGTTATCGCAGCGAAGCGCAATCGATTCTGCTCAATCTCCCCGAAAACGTCACCCTCACCTCGCGTGACGGAAACGAGCGCGTGATCGAACAGGTGGCCTCACCGATTCGCGACAACAAGAATGAAATCGCGGGCGTCGTTCTCGTGTTCCGTGATATTACCGAGCGTCAGCGCAACGAAGCCGAACGCCGGAAGGCCGAAACACTCGAGCAACTCGGACTTCTTGCCGGCGGCATTGCGCACGATTTCAACAATCTTCTCACCGCGATTATCGGAAACATTTCCCTCGCCTCATTGCTTCTTCCGCCGGACGCCGAAATGGCGGAGCGTCTGGAGGACGCTAAAAATGCGTCGCTGCGGGCGCGTGATCTTGCGCAGCAGCTCCTGACTTTCGCTCGCGGCGGGGCACCAATCAAAAAGACCGCGTCGATTGGAAAATTAATTCAAGACACCGTCAGCTTTTCGCTTCGTGGCAGCCGCAACCGCAGCGAATTCGAGTTCGGAGCGGATCTCGCACCGGCTGAAATCGACGCTGGCCAGATCAGTCAGGTCATCGCCAACCTTGTCGTCAATGCGGACCAGGCGATGCCAAACGGCGGCACGCTTCATGTCAGTTGCGACAATTTCTGCTACGACGTCGACGACGCAGTGATCCCCGATCTTGTGCCTGGAGATTATGTTCGTATCCGGATACGCGACGAGGGCGTGGGCATACCCGAAAAATACATGAAGCGCATCTTTGATCCCTACTTCACCACCAAACCGAAAGGCAACGGGCTCGGTCTGGCCACGGCCTACTCCATCATCAAGAATCACAACGGCCTAATGACAGTCGAATCTGAAGTTCACGTCGGCACGACCTTCACGATTTATTTGCCAGCGGCACAGTATCAGGAAATGCCAGTTGAAGCACCGCGGACCCTGACTCCCGCAATCTCGGGCACTGGTCGCGTGCTCGTAGTGGACGATGAAGACGCTATTCGCGATTTAGTTGAGTTCACTCTAACGCGACTCGGTTACGAAGTCTCGCAAGCCGCGACCGCGCTCCAAGGCGTCGAGATTTATCAGGAAAAACTCAAAGCAGGCAGACGATTCGATGTCGTGATTCTCGATCTTACCTTGCCTGGCGGCATGGGCGGAAAAGAGGCGCTCAAAAAATTAATCGAGATCGATCCGACGGTGAACGCGATTGTGTCCAGCGGTTACGCGACCGATGCGACGATGAGTCGTTATCAAGATTTCGGTTTCCGCGGTGTCATCGCCAAACCGTACGAAGCGGCTGAGCTCGGCAAGATTGTCTACGACGTGATTGAATCGAGTCGCGTGAACGTCATTAGCCTTAATTATCCGACGCAGGCCGCCGGCTGATCCCTGCCGCGCCGTAGTCCCGCGACTGCGGGACGAAGGCAGGTTGATCTAATCGGCCGGCAGCGGCAGTTCTTTCACGAAGCGGAAGCCGTTGCGCGCGTAGCCAGCCGTTTCGTAAAACTGGTGGGCGTCTTCGCGTTCGAATCGCGCGTTCACAGCGATGCGCCGAATATTCTTTTGAGCGAGATGTTTTTCCGCAGCGGCAATGAGCGCATGGCCAACGCCACGACCGCGCATCTCTTTTGAGACGACCAGCGCCAAAATCTTGGTCGAGGCACTATTATGTTCGTAAGTGTAACCCGTAAACGTGCCGATCATCCCACAAACTTTGCCTTCGCTGATCGCGACGAACGTCGCGTAATTCTTGTTCGCGAGAATCGGTTCCATGCGCATCTGCATCTCGGATGCGCGTGTCTCGTAGCCGAGTTGCGTCATTAATTCAGCGAGCACCTCCGCGTCGGCAGCTTCCGCCGCGCGAATCGTAAGATCGACATCATTTGAGTCAGGCATAATAGGTGGATTGGCTCCTTCGAAGACGATGGCAAATAAATGCGGCTTTCCTCACTAAATTAAACATTGCGTTCAGAACAACACGATACACAACCGAAATTTTGGCTTCATTCGCTGCGCTCTTCCGGTTTTAATCGCGGCAACAACCCTTCAAGGATTAGGCCCCAAATTGGGCATTTCTCTTGAAACACCCAAAAATTGGGCCGAATTCTTGTCGGAGGTATTCATTCGCGCATGAAATTAGACGGACGTGATCAAGCTGATTTCGTGTTGCTCGGGAGCTATCCGCCGCGAGAAGCCGCCAAGTTACTGGAACGATTTCACCAAGCGGGAATTGCCTTTCGCACTCAACCGAGAAGTCCTCCTCCGGAGCCTGCGCCGACGGTCGTCATCGATATTAGTGTGGACTCAACGCGAGCTAGCGAAGTCGCTCAGATTCACCGCGATCTTTTTGGTGATGGACTGCCGAATTATCTCTCATCTTTCTTTCGTGAGAACCGCAACGTCTAACCAATCGCTGGGAGCCAACCGGTTCGGCTTCCTAATCCGCCGCGCGGTAGCAAATAAAGCGCGCCGTGCCACCGCCTAGGTGGAGTTCGAATCAGGCGCCGCGACATTGATTCCGACGAAGCCTTCGCGTTCCAAATGCAAAATGATCTCCTGCGCAGCTTCTTCGGGTGACCGCTCCCCTGTGTCCACCGTCACTTCGGCGTCCGTCGGCTCTTCGTAGGGATCCGATATTCCGGTAAATTCCTTCAAGATCCCAGAACGCGCTTTCGCGTAAAGGCCTTTTCGGTCGCGCTGCTCGCAAACTTCTACCGGCGTGGAAAGGTGCACCAGGATGAAACCGCCGAATGGCTCGATCATCGCGCGCACGTCCTTGCGCGTAGAATCGTAGGGCGCAATCGGCGCGCAGAGCGCAATACCGCCGTTTTTTGTGATCTCGGAAGCAACGTAGCCAATGCGGCGAATGTTGATGTCACGGTGTTCCTTCGAAAAACCGAGCTCTGAAGAGAGGTGTTTGCGCACGAGATCGCCGTCGAGCAGTGTCACCGGACGGCCGCCCATTTCGAGCAACTTAATCATGAGCACGTTGGCGATCGTCGATTTACCTGCGCCGGAAAGACCGGTAAAAAACACAGTCATTCCTTGTTTGTGCCGCGGCGGGAAGGTACGTCGCAGTTCGCGCGAGATTTCGGGAAAGGTGAACCAGCCCGGAATCTCGCGGCCGTCGTTGAGCCGGCGCCGCAATTGTGTGCCCGAAAGATTGAGAACGCGCGAGTCCGGCGGTACTTCATTGTCGGGGAAATATTTATCCCGGTCTTCTACGTAGACCATCATCTGGAAGGGCACCATCTCGACACCGATCTCGGCTTCGTGTTTGCGGAACAACTCCTGCGCCTCGTACGGTCCGTAGAATGGCTTGCCATCGGCATCGTTGCCTGGGCCCGCGTGATCGCGGCCGACAATAAAATGCGAGCAGCCGTGATTTTTCCGAATGATCGCGTGCCAGATTGCTTCTCGCGGTCCGCCCATGCGCATTGCCAGCGGCAATAACGCGAGCTTGACCGTGCCGCGCGGATATTTCGAGACGAGCAGCTGATAACAACGAACGCGCGTGAAGTAATCCACGTCGCCAGGCCGCGTCATGCCAACGGAAGGATGAATGAGAAGACTGGCTTCGACCTGGCTCGCCGCGCGAAATGTCAATTCCACGTGCGCGCGGTGCATCGGATTGCGCGTCTGAAATGCGACGATCCGGCGCCAACCCAGGCGCACGAACTCCCCCCGCAAATCTGACGGTGTGAGCCGCAGGGTCCGGAAATCGTAATGGGTGGGCAGTTGCAAAGCTTCCACGCGCCCGCCCACGTACCAGCCATGTCCTCTGTTGAGGAGATAATCGACACCGGGATGGACTATGCTCGTGGTCCCAAAAACAGCTTGCGCTTCGGCCTTGCGATCGGGTTGCCAGACATCCTCCACATACAACACCGCCAGCATCACGCCTTCGGAATCACGCAACGCGATCTTGCTGCTCCCGGGTTTGAGTGATTTGGCAAACGCCTCCGGCACATCGAGCGTGATCGGGATTGGCCAGAGCAGATCGTTGCTCAATTTCATCTCATGGCACACGCGCTCGTAATCCTTCCGATTCATGAAGCCACGCAGCGGCGAGAACCCGCCACTCAACAGAAGCTCGAGATCACGGATCTGCCGACTGGTAAGGTCCCAGGACGGAAAATCTCTGGAGTGCGCCTTGAGCTCGGCAGCGTTTTCCGGGTCGAGCTTAAGGTCGACCAGTTCGCCGCCATGTGGAGCAACAAGGTGGCTGTGTGATTTTGCACTATCTATGTTCATAATGAAGAGCGCTTCTATACTATGGACAGGCAGTCGCCGCAACGGGGCCGCTTAAAACACCAAAACCCAGGCCCCAGGCTCCAAACAAATCCCAACTTTCCAATACCCAAAATGCGCGGCGAGTGTTTTTAAAAGTTTGGCTTTTGAAACTTCCCTGGGATTTGGTGACTGGGATTTGGAATTTCTCGATGTTGCATGAGCGATTCCAGACGTTACGCTTCTCAATGGCAGAAGAGCGTTCCGCCGCTTACGATTCAAAAATCGAGGGTAACGTGATCTTTACCCGGTTCGATGCCGCCTTCAATTGGGTCCGCAAAAACTCGCTTTGGCCGATGCCAATGGGCCTGGCCTGTTGCGCGATTGAGTTAATGGCAACGGCAGCGTCGCGGTTCGATATCGCCCGGTTTGGCGCTGAAGTGATGCGATTCTCGCCGCGACAATGCGACGTGATGATCGTTGCCGGAACCGTTACCTACAAAATGGCGCTGGCCGTGAAACGCATTTACGAACAAATGCCGGAACCGAAATGGGTCATCGCCATGGGAGCGTGCGCGTCCACCGGCGGAATGTATCGATCGTACGCTGTTTTGCAGGGGATCGATCAGCTGATTCCGGTCGATGTTTATATTTCCGGTTGTCCGCCGAGACCGGAAGCGCTCCTCGCCGGTCTGATGAAATTGCAGGAAAAGATTTCCGGCGAGAAATCGTTCGCCGCGCAGAAACCGGAGCTGACTAAGAAACTCGCCAGAGTAATTGCTTAAATGTCATTAAGCGCAAGACCGTCCGCCTCTCCCCTTCGTGAAGGGGAGAGGATTGAGGTGAGGGGTTTTACTGCGACGTGCGACGATCAACCCTCACCCTCCCCTCTCCCTTGCAAAGGGAGAGGCGGAAAGAGAGTAGGCACATCGCCACACCTGAATCACTTGCTCGGAATCACAAATGCTGATCGCTCAACTCTCAACCATCAACTCTCAATTTCTTAAATGACCGGACAGGAATTGTTCGATTCGTTAGGCAAACTGTTCGGACAAAAACTTCAGAACAAAACTGAGTTTCGTGGCGAGACGACTTACACGATTCGTCCGGGCGATCTGCGCGAAGTCGCGAAATTCTGCCGCGACGATCTCTCGTTCGATTATTTGATCGACATCACCAGTATCGACAACTTCGGCGAAGACCCCCGCTTCGAAATTGTCTACGAGCTTTACTCGATGACGCTGGCTGTTCATTTGCGATTGAAACTGAAAATCTCGGAAGACGAACAGGTCGACACCATTTCCGATATCTGGCCGACCGCGAACTGGCACGAGCGCGAGATCTACGACATGATGGGAATCAAATTTAAAGGCCATCCCGATCTGCGCCGCATTTTGATGTGGGACGGCTATCCGTTCTTTCCGTTGCGAAAAGAATTTCCGCTGGAAGGTTTGCCAAGCGAAATGCCCGACGTCGCCTTCACCAAGGCCGCGTCACTCGAAGGCGGCCCATTCGTCACTCGACCGAGCACCGCCACCGCCAAAGATCGCGAACCTCGCGCGCGTCCGCCTGAATTGTGACGATTCTCGTTAGGTCTTAACGCGATGTTGCGTGCGATACGATTCTGATGCGCTTGTCATGTCGAGAGCAATTGTAGGGCAAGCGCATCACTTGCCGTCCCATAATAATATCGGCAGGCGGAGCGCCTGCCCTACAATGTCGGAATGATAAGAACTACGCCGCTGAAACGGGCGGAGCGGAAGCTGGCTTACGCAGCGAGGCCATGACGTCCGGTCGAAACTTGTTGTCTTCCGTCGGCGTGAACTTCGATTCGTGTTTCGGATACGCGATCCGCGTGTGGAGCATGGTCATGAGGGTGAATCGAAAACGTTCCGCGATAACTCGCAGTTCGCCGAGAGTGAGGTCGCATTCATCAAGTTGGCCGTCGGCGATCCGTTCCTCGATCAGTTCATTGATCAGTTGCTCGATTTTTTGCGGAGTCGGCTTTTCCAAACTGCGCGACGCGCTTTCGACGATGTCGGCCAGACTGACGATCGCGCTCTCTTTCGTCTGCGGCTTTGGCCCGGTGTAACGAAAACTTTCTTCCCGAACTTCGGGAATGTCTTCCTCCCGAATGTTCATGATCTTCCCGCCGGCGCGCGCGTCTTCCTGCTGTTGAATGGCGCGCTGGTAAAAATAATAAACGAGCGACGTGCCGTGATGTTGCTGGATGACGTCGATGATCTGCTTGTTCAGGCCGTGCGTGAGCGCGAGATCAACGCCTTCTTTCACGTGCGCAATGATGATGAGTGCGCTCATGGTCGGGGCGAGATCGTCGTGCGGATTGCGCTCGAAGTTCATGTTCTCGGTGTAATATTCCGGCTTCACCAATTTGCCGACGTCGTGGAAATAAGCGCAGACACGACAAAGTGTCGCGTTGGCGCCGATTTTCTCCGCGGCGGCCTCGGCGAGATTCGCCACGACCAGACTGTGATGATACGTACCCGGCGCTTCGATTGTCATCCGTCGCAGTAGCGGATGATTGAGGTCCGATAGCTCGAGCCAGGAAACGTCGGTGGTGATTTGAAAGAGGTGTTCGAGCATCGGCAACGCGCCGCCGACGATCATCGCAGTGATAATTCCATTGCCTAGGGCAAGCGCGCTTTGCACTCCGATCATTCCCCAATCGTTGTCCATCGGCGGAAATAAATTGATCGCGATCATTCCGAAACTCAGCGAAGACAGCCAGATGGCGACGCCAACGCCGAGACCGGCGCGGATCAGCTGACCACGGCGTCGAACCTGGAGCGTGAGATAAACGGCGGTGAAGCCGCTGATCAAGCTAATGACGAGGAGCGGGGCGTCGATTCTTCCGAACAACACGCTGCTCCAAAGACTGACGAAGACGGCAGCGTAAAGTCCGTGATTACGCCCGAGCAAAACACTTAGGACCAACGGTGCGAACGCGTAGGGCGCGAGCAACCAGCCCATCTCGGGCGTGAGAAATTTAAACGCATGCTCGCTCGACAACACGAGGACGATCTTGGTCGCCGCGAGCTGGACAAAGATGCTCGCGAAAACGAGGAACACGCGGGAGTTTTGCGAAAATGTCCCCGGCCGGTTGATCCACAACTGCACGATGGCAGTCGCGAAAAACAACAGCGCGATCACGAAGTTTTTCGTGGGCTCGGGTTGCTGGCCGCTGAAGATCAACAGCGCCAGGCCGGCGATGAACGCGGCCAAGACGATCACCTTAACGTAACGCGCAGATTCGAGACTGCGAAGCAACTCATTGCGGGTGCGGCGACGCCTCGTTTTTTTCGAAGCGAGTCCGCGGCGAAGGAGGCGTCTACGTCTTAGAAAATCGAACATGTTAGTTTAGTGCCTGTCCGGCTCGGACTCGATTTTTTATTTGCGCGCCGACGGCGCGGGCGAACGGTGCTGTTGGTAAGCAGTTATAATAGAACGGACGAGTTCGTGCCGCACTACGTCGCGCTCGTTGAAATAGACGATCGAGATTCCTGGAACGTTTTTCAGCGCCTGCAGTGCCTCGACGACACCGGAGCGTTTGTTCGAGGGCAGGTCGATCTGGGTCACGTCGCCGGTGATCACACATTTGGAATGTGGGCCAATGCGCGTGAGCAACATGAACATTTGCTCGGTGGTGGTGTTCTGGGCTTCATCGAGAATGACGAAGGCGTTGTTTAAAGTGCGGCCGCGCATGTAGGCGAGCGGCGCCACTTCAATCGTTTGCCGCGCAATCGATCGTTCGATCTCTTCCGGCTCGAGCATATCGCGCAGCGCGTCGTAAAGCGGGCGCAAATATGGCGCGATCTTTTGTTCGAGTTCGCCCGGCAAAAATCCGAGCGCCTCGCCCGCTTCCACCGCCGGTCGCGTTAAAATAATTCGGCTAACCTGATCTTTTTTCAGCGCGGACACAGCCATCGCCACCGCAAGATAAGTTTTCCCGGTGCCGGCCGGTCCGATTCCGAAAACGATATCGTGTGTGTCGATCGCCTCGACATAATTCCGTTGCCCGGCCGAGCGCGCGACAATGGGCGGTTTCCGCGGCGACGTCATGATCTTCCTCGAAACGGCGTCCGTCAGATTGTCCTCCCGCGATTCGCTTACGGAGTTGAGCGCGTATTGAAACTCGTGTTTCTGAATGGGCACGCCTTTCTTTTGCGCCTCTTCGAGTTGATTGAACACGCGCTGCGCCTTGTCGATTTTCTCCGGCTCGCCTTCGAGTTTGACCCAGCCTTCGCGGGTTGTGACTTTGACGCCGAGCGAATCTTCCATGCTTTTCAAGAGCTTGAGGTCGTTCGCGTAAAGCGATTGCAACTGACGCGCGTTATCGAAATGCAACGTGCGAGTTTCGCTCATCAAAGATCGACCCGCTTTCGTCCCGCGGTCGCGGGACTACGGCGCGGCTGCGCAACCACTAGATCGACAACCACGCGCCGCGGTTTAACGGAAGCCATAAACCAGCGCCCAGTGCGTCCGTTCCTCGGGCGATTCCTCGACCGCGACAATGATAAAATAACTGCCGGTCGCTTTCGGGATGACATGGGCCGCGGCAAAGTGACCTTTTTCCCAACTGTCCGGCTGCTCGGCCAGTTTTCCTTCCGAATCATAGATGTGAACCGAAACCTTGGCGCGTTCGACTTCGGTCCCCAACCAAAACCAATATTCGTTGCCTTTGAACAACTGCTGTCGCACTGCCTTTTTTTCGCCGGAGCCGAGATCGCCGCCCCAATAATCTTCGCGCACTTGAAAACCTTCTTTGACATAGGGCTCGGCTGCCTGGAGCGCGAACGATTGCGCGTCATCCACCGTTCCGGCTGCGCCGCGTGGAAGGGCAAAGGCAACGACGAGACACAGACTCACTCGCAAGCCGATTTTTGTGAAGCCGTTCATTGGAGCGTCCTCAATCTCGTGTCACGATCCCGCTATCCAGCTTGTTGGTGATTTCGTTGATCTTCCGGACGGATTCCGGCGAAATGTGCGACGAGCCGACATCGACCAGCGGCCTCACTTCACCGAGCGCACTCTGAATGTCGCGAATAATCGGCAGATTAAATTCCGGCATGCCTTGAAGTTGTGTTTGAAAATGAACGAGCAAGTCGGGTTGATGAAGCAACTCGGCGCCGTCGGGCGAGAAATGTTTTGTCACCACCGACGTCAGTACCTGGGTGCCGCGCAACCAGCCGCCCAGACTGACAAGCTGCGATAATTTTTCGTCGTGCACTTCGTTCATCGCCGCTTGCACGCTGCTCTGGGTGCGATCGAGTTCCTGGCGGACATCTTCCCATTTTCGCTTATCGGCCGCCTCGGTGATCGCCTTGGCGTGGGGCGTGATTGAATTGCCGACGCCGATGCCCTTGGACAAATTCAAAACGCGCTGGCCGATTTCCTTGACCGCCGGCGCATCCTCGGCCTGAACGGCAATGAAGCCGTCGGCAATAACGGTGCCGAGAAGCAACGCGATCCGTGGTCGCTCGGTGAAGTTGCTACTTTTCTCGGTCCGAACGTACTCGCGCCAGTTGACCGAACCGAGCTTGTTCAGCGCGCCAAAGATTTCGTTGGGCAATGGCACGACCACATTTTCGACTTTTTTCGACATCTGTTTGACGTCGATCCGCTGTGGCGCCTGCGCGGCGTGAGCGCAGAAGGTCGCCCCGACCAGGACGACGGCACTGAATTTTAAACTTCTAGAAAAGGCTATCATCGGGAGCTTCGACTGTTGATTTCGGCTTCGTATTCAGGATTAATGAAGTCATTGTAAGCAGAACCTTGGTTCCACACAAATCCTTGCGCCTAACAATTTTGAGTTTCCGACACCAGAGTATTCTTTCCCCTGACCATCGCACTTCGTCCACGATATGGACTTAAAAAGGCTCCGACAAATTCTCGACCGCGCCGCGAGCAAGCGCATCCTGGTTATCGGCGACCTGATGCTTGACGAATTTGTCTGGGGGAAAGTCGGCCGCATTTCGCCGGAAGCGCCCGTGCCGGTGGTCGAGGTGACAGGCGAGAGTTTTTTCCCCGGCGGCGCCGCCAACGTCGCCCGCAATCTCCGCGAATTTCTCGATCGAGTTTCCGTGATCGGAATGATCGGAAAAGATCGCAGCGGCCAACAGCTCCGGGAACTTTTGGCCCAACGGAAGATCGACATCTCGGATTCAATCGAGGATGAAAAATTTCCAACGATCGTTAAGACACGGATCATCGCCCGCCATCAGCAGGTGGTGCGGGTCGACCGCGAAAAAATCGCCCGGCCTGCAACGGCGCAAATCAGAAAAGTCGTCGCCGCGGTCCGGAAAAGACTGCCCAACTTCGATGCAATCATCTTCGAGGATTACGGCAAAGGCTTTGTCACCCGCGACCTGGTCGCACAGATCGCGCGGGAAGCGCGCGCGGCAAAGAAAATTGTCACAGCCGATCCAAATCCTCAGAACCTGATCGACTGGACCGGAATGACCGCAGTCAAACCGAATCGAGCAGAAGCATTCCTCGCGGCTGGAATGCCGGCACGCGATTCAGAATTATCGCCAAAAAAAGATATCGATCTTGTCCATGCTGGAAAAGAGCTGCTCCAAAAATGGGGCGTGCAATACCTTCTGATCACACTCGGCGAACACGGGGTGATGTTTTTCGAAAAAGGCAAACGGCCACATCACATTCCGACAAAGGCGCGGGATGTTTTCGATGTGTCCGGCGCCGGCGACACGGCCATCGCGATGTTCACACTCGCACTGGTGTGCAACGCGACGCCGCTTGAAGCCGCGCAAATCGCCAATCACGCCAGCGCCGTGGTGGTCGGTAAACTGGGCACGGCAACCGTCACCCGCGACGAATTGATCTCGAGCTGCGAACATGACTTCGACTAGTGCGAAGTCACCCGCCGTCTTCATTGATCGCGACGGCACTATCATGCACGACGCCGATTACTGTTCCGATCCGAAACAAGTTCAGATTTTCGAAGGCGCCGCTGCGGCATTGACCCGACTGAAAAACGCGGGATACAAAATCATCGTCATCACCAATCAAAGCGGGATCGGGCGCGGCTTTTTTACCGAAAAGCAATATCGCGCCGTGGAGGCCGAAGTTTCGCGTCAGCTCGGAGACAACTTGATCGACGCGACTTATTTTTGTCCTGATCCGCCAGGGCAGCCTTCAAAATGCCGCAAACCGGCGCCGGGAATGGTTCTTGAAGCGGCAGGCGCCCACGATGTCGATCTTTCCCGGTCGTTTCTGATCGGCGACAAGGAGATCGACGCCGAGTGCGCGCACAACGCGGGAATCCGTGCGATCCGCGTTCGCACCGGGTTCGACAAAATGACAGACGGCAGTTGCGCCGACTGGGTCGCCGAAGATCTGCCGGGCGCCGCCGAAATCATTCTTAAAGCAACCAATGAATAAGGCTGTCGGCATTATTCCAGCGCGATGGTGTTCCACGCGTTTTCCGGGAAAACCACTGCATCTAATTGCAAACAAGCCGCTTCTCCGACGCGTCTGGGAAAGTTGTCGCCGGGCAAAGAAATTGGATACGGTCATCATCGCCACCGACGACATGCGGATCGCCAAAGCAGCTTTCGACTGGGGCGCGGAGGTGGCGATGACTTCACCAAGACACCAAAGCGGGACCGATCGCGTCGCCGAGGTTGCTCGCAAAGCCAGACAGTTCGATCTTATTATTAATATCCAGGGCGACGAGCCGCTTACCGAGCCGGCTCTGCTCGATCGCTTTGTGGAAACGCTGCGCTCCGATCGCAAGATCGACATCGTCACTGCGGCGCACCCATTCGAGAACACTGCCGAAGCTTCATCGCCGCATCAGGTAAAGGTGATTGTCGATCTTGATGGCAACGCGCTTTACTTTTCGCGCTACGCCATCCCCTTCCCTCGCAATCGTT
>Ga0193751_1001679_pt1 | contig 13950 bp, 15 predicted proteins | sample L1c2metaG_FD_143050 | JGI IMG/M metagenome (GOLD analysis project Ga0193751, IMG submission 143050) | Soil microbial communities from a riparian zone of the East river system, Colorado, United States - L1c2 | ecosystem: Environmental > Terrestrial > Soil > Riparian zone | place: USA: East River... | reverse complement strand
GCAGGCCTCGTCGGCCGCCGAGAGGGAGTTGATGATCGCGACGCGCGTCGGGTCCGCAAGCGCCTTGAACCGCGCCGCGAGCTCATCGCGCTCGGGCGCCGTCAGCGGCTCGGTCTCCGGGCCGCAGCAGATCGTCGGGAGGACGGCAATTGACTTCATCGACCTTTTTCAATATATAACATCGACGGATATCGATGAAAGGAGGCGAGATGGCCGGGTCCTGCGACTGCCCACCTGACACCTGTCCCGACGACTGCTGCTGATGATTAGACGTTGAAGCGAATGTTCAGGACGTCACCGTCCTGAACGACGTACGTCTTCCCTTCGAGACGCTGGAGGCCGCTTCGCGCGGCCTCCGCGTGTGAGCCGGCCTGCACGAGGTCCTCCCAGCGGATCACCTCGGCGCGAATGAACCCGCGGGCGATGTCCGTATGGATCGTCTCCGCCGCCTCGAGTGCAGTTCGTCCGCGTCGCAGCGACCAGGCCCGCGTCTCCTTGTCGCCGGCGGTGAAGAAGCTGATCAGTCCGAGCTCGTCGCTGAGACGCCGAACCACTTCCTCGAGCGCCGATGCTCCTTCCCGGAAAGCCGCGGCCTCCTCCGCGGGCAGCTCCGCGAGCTCGGCCTCGAGCTTGAGGTCGATCCCGCCGGGCCCGTTCTCGACCGCGAGCAGCGGCTTCGTGGTGAGAGGCTCGAGCCCCGACGGCAGCTCGGAGGGCCAGTCGGCCAGCGTTCCGCCCGCATCCACGTGCGCCAGGACGCGCTCGAGCTCGGCGACCTCCTGCTTCAGCTTCTGCTCGCCGGACTTGGCCTGCTTGGTGACCCGCTCGAGCCGGCGCTCGACGTGATCGCGATCCGCGACCAGCAGCTCGAGCCGCAGCGTTTCCAGATCGTCGGAGGGAACGCGCGTGCCGGAGAAGCCGTCCAGGACGACGAGCAGCGCATCCACCTGGCGCAGATTTCCGAGCAGTTCGGGGCCGGTACCGCGCACCTCGACGACTCGGATCGCGGCGGGCGTGACCTTGCGTGGGTGGATGACGCCGGCGATCTGGGCAAGCCGCGGATCGGGAACGCCAGCCATGCCGACGTCCCCGGTCGCGCGCGCCCCCGTGAGCGCATGGAACAGTGTCGACTTGCCGGAGCTCGGCAGCCCGACGATCCCGACCTCCAGTGCCAACCTCTACGGCTCCGGAGTTTGGGAGATCTGCTTCTGCAACGAGACGAGTGCGCGGTGCTGCAGCGATTTGACCGCGCCTTCGGTCTTGTCGAGGATCGTCGCGACGTCGGCGTTGGGCAGATTGAAGACGAACTTGAGCGTCAGGACCTGCTGTTGCTCCGTCGACAGCCCGTCGATCAGCTCGAGCATGCTCTGCCGCCCGATCGACTGCAGGGCCGTTGCCTCCGCCGAAGGCTCGCTCTCGCCCTCGGGCTCCGGCACCTCTTCTTCGGGCTGCCAGCGGCGGTTGGCACGGAAGTGATCCATGGCGAGGTTGTGCGCGATCCGGAAGAGCCACGCGGAGAACGGAGCCGACTGCCACCTGAACCGCTTGATCGATTCGAGCATCTTGAGAAACGTCAGCGTCGTCAGGTCCTCGGCGTCATGTCTGTTGCCGACAGTCATGTGCAGATAGCTGTAGATCCGGTCGAAATGGATCAGGTACAGCTCCTCGAGTGCTCCACGCTCGCCCTGCTGACCACGCTCGACGAGCCGCCGGATGTGAGCGGTCGAGTCCCTTGCCGGGCGCGCAGCAGCCTGGGTGGCTTCGTCGGCCATCAGCGTTGACGTGCCCGTGCCGGCAGAGCTTGTAACGCGGAGGCCGGCCTCAAGCGACGGCCGAGCCGAACCCCACACGGCTCTCGCGCGCGAACCGCTTCACGTAGACGACCCGCTTCAGGGCGATCGTGTAGCGGCCGTCCTCGGCCTCGAGCGCCAGCGCGGCCTCGCCGGTGCCCGCGCGAAGCTCTGCGGATCCGAGCGCCTGTTCGAGCGCGTCGGCTCCGGCCGGTGTGACGAGGGCGCCCATGATCTGGCCACCGTCGAAGGCAATCTCGATTCGTACCCGCTCCGGTTCAGCCACCTGCAACCACCTCCGAGAGAACGCCGTGGACGGAATCCGGATGGACGAACGCAACCTCGAGCCCGAACAGGCCAGCACGAGGGCGTTCGTCGATCAGATCCGCACCCGCGCCCGTGAGCTCCACGAGCGCCCTGTCGAGATCGCTCACCTCGTAGGCGACATGGTGCATCCCGGGCCCCCGCTTCGCGAGGAAGCGGCCGACCGGCGTGTCTTCGCCGAGCGGCTCGAGCAGCTCCACTCGACTGTCGCCGATGCGGACCGACGCGGCTTTGACACCCTGATCTGGCACCGTCGCTCGGTGCTCGACCCGAGCGCCGAACAGCCGCTCGTATGTCGCGAGCGCGGAGTCGAGGTCCTCGACCGCGACCCCCAGGTGATGGATCCCTCGCGCCTGCACGCGAGCGATGCTATCCGCTGAGCTGTCTACCCCTCGCCGGGGAGCGAGATCACTGCGCGAGGAGTGCCGACAGTCTCGGACGCTCGCGACTCGGGCTCGACGTCCGTCAGGAGGAGCAACACCTCTTCGCGCATCAGGGTCTCCTTCTCGAGCAGCGCCTGGCTCAGGCGGTCGAGTGACACGCGATGCTTCTCGATCAGGCGCACGGCCTCGGCGTAGGCGCCGTCGGTGAGATGAGCCTGTTCGTTGTCTCGCACTCGCTTCGTCTCCTCGGAGAGTGCGTAGTTGTCCGCGCGCAGCGTACGCGACGTGACGACGTCCGACATTCCCCACTCGAAGACCATCGCGCGCGCGATCTCCGTCACTTTCTCGAGATCGCTGGCTGCGCCGTTCGTGACCCGCCCGAAGACGACTTGCTCCGCTGCGCGACCTGCGAGCGCGATCTTGAGGAGGTCGATCAGCTCTTCCTTCGACTCGAGGTAGCGATCCTCGTTCGGCAAATGCAGTGTGTAACCGAGCGCGGTGCCGCGCGACACGATCGTCACCTTCTGGAGGTGCCCGAGCTCACCCATCAGGTGCGACATGAGCGCGTGCCCCGCTTCGTGGTAGGCGAGGATCCTGCGCTCCTTGTCGGTCAGGACCTTCTTCTGCTGGAGACCTGCGACCACCCGCTCGAGCGCGTTGTCGAAGTCCAGACCCGACACATACTTTGCTTCGCGGCGACCGGCGAGGATCGCCGCCTCGTTCGCGATGTTCGCGAGATCGGCGCCGGTCAGCCCGGACGTCTGGCGCGCGATCAGGTCGAGGTTCACGTCAGACGAGAGTGGCTTCGCGCGGGTGTGGACGTGCAGGATCGCCTCTCGTCCCTTGCGATCGGGCGGCGCAACGAGCAGCTGACGATCGAAGCGGCCCGGCCGCAGCAGCGCGGGATCGAGATCCTGCAGGCGGTTCGAGGCGCCCATGACGACGACCTGGTCGCTCGAGGCGAAGCCGTCGAGCTCGACGAGCAGCTGATTGAGCGTCTGATCCTGCTCGCGGTTGAAGCTGTTGCCGGTGCGGGCGGTACCAACCGCGTCGAGCTCGTCGATGAAGATGATGGCGGGCGCGTGCTTCCGCGCCTCGGCGAACAGCTTGCGGATGCGAGCCGCTCCGAGGCCGGCGAACATCTCGACGAAGGCCGATGCGCTCTGCGCGTAGAACTTGGCACCCGACTCGTTGGCGGCGGCGCGTGCGAGCAGGGTCTTCCCCGTTCCCGGCGGTCCGTAGAGCAACACGCCTTTCGGCACGACCGCACCGAGCTCTTGGAAGCGTTTCGGGTCGCGGAGGAACTCCACGATCTCGAGCAACTCGGCCTTCGCCTCGTCGGCGCCCGCGATGTCACCCCATTCGATCGCCGTGTGCGGGTCAACGATGACCGTCGCCGGCTTCACGCGCGGCATCAACTGGAGCATGCGCCAGAAGATGTAGAGCAGCACCGCGTAGAACGTCAGGCCCAGCAGTGGCCACCAGTTGACCACGAAGTCCCTGAGCCCGGCCATGTAGCTGTGTAGATCCACCCCCGGCATCCCTCACTCATCATCTCCAGGGACGACCCCGCGTCAACTAGAGGGGGGCGATAACTCCCTCAACGGTGGTGAATTCGACCCCGTTTCCGCGCCGGAAAGCCTCTGATCGCCGCCTGGAGAATCTTCAGGTCACGAGCTCGAGCCGCCGGCTCGGCTTGTACTTGCGGCCGACCTTCGCGGACGGGCGTCCGTCGGTGAGCACGACATCCGCGGTGAAGTCGTTCGAGCCGCGGATCAGGGAGGAGCCGACACCGTAGGCGTCGACCGGCACGCCTCGTTCCTCGAACTCCTCGATCTTCTCGATCGTGAACCCGCCTGAGACGACGATCTTCACGTGCTCGAAGCCGTCGTTGTCGAGCGCGTCGCGCACCTTGCGGACGAGCCGCTCGTTCACGCCGGTCGGCTTGAAATCGCCCAGCTCCTCCCACAATGAACGGTCGACGAGCATCTCCGACGTGTCGAGGCGCACAGCCCAGAGCTTCGACCCGAGCGTGCGAGCGACGTCGAGCGCGGTCTGCACGGAGTTGTTCTCGAAGTCGACGAGCACGGTGATGTTGATGTCGTCGGAAGCCCATTCCGCGAACTTCGTCGCGGCGAGAACCGTGTTGCCGCCGTACGACGCGATCAGCGAGTGCGGCACGGTCCCGATCCCGCGGCCGCCCCACCAGGAGGCCTGCTCCTCGGTTGTCACTCCGATCGGCGCGCCGACGACTCGGCCGGCGACGTACGCCGCGTAGCCGTCGCCGGTCTGCACGCGGTGATGGTCGTGCCGAGCAGGCATGAAGATGATCGGCTTCCCTTTGGCGGCTTCGAGCACTCGCACGACGTTCGTGGTGATCAGCGTGCGGCGCGAGAGGACGCCGAGATACGCGGTCTCGAGATGGGCGAACAACGTGTAGTCACCTTCGATGGTCATCACCGTCTCCCACGGCGCGGCGCGATCGCCGTCGTAGAGCGCGTGCACGGTGAGCTGGTCCCAGTCAGGCGAGCACAGCTTGAGGATCGCGACCGCCTCGTCGATCCCGCCGACGTAGGCATCCTTCTTCTGGAACACCTGCATCACGACGCGGGGATGACGACCGTCTTGTAAGAGCGTCGCGCGTGCGTGGTTGAAGTACACGTCGGCGTAATAGCCCTCGCGCATCTTCTCGACGGGAAGCTCGAAGACCTCGGGCGGGAGCCGCTCGTGCGTCCGTTCCTGGAGAGAAGACACGGTTATTGCTGTTCGAGCTCGAGGCACGCGGCGAGGGCGGCCTCCGCGACTTCGATCTGCTCCGGCGTCGGCTCCGCGGTCGCCAGTCGATGCTGGAGCTCGTGGCCGGGCTTCGCGAGGGCGCGCGCGAACTGGTTCTCGGGATTGCGCACCATCCAGCCGAAGATCTCGGTCGATGCTGCGAGCGCAACGAGCTGCGCGCCGAGCCGCGCGGGCCCGCGCAGGTGGGCCGGCGCGCGTGCCGCCAGTGTGTTGCCGATCGCAGTGGTCGCGAGCAAGGGACCGATCAGGTGCGAACCACAGCGGTTGTGCTCCTTTGTCGCGCGCTTTCCCTGCTCGTACGAGCCGATCGAGATGTGCTCAGCACCGTGGTAGGCAGCGACGTCGGAGCCGCGCAGTGCGAGCGCGGCGGGCGCAATCGAAAGCAGACCGCTGACGAGCTCCTGAGCCGCGGGGCCGACCGACCGTGAACTGCGCAGCAGCCTCAGAACCGTCGCGCTGCCGACCATCGCAGCGATGACGACAGGCCGCTGGAACGGCAGCTTCGCCTCCGGAAGCGCGCGCTTGATGTCCGGGATGATTGCCATGGCATCCAGCAGTCGGACGGGACCGCGAAGCAGAGGGCTTTCGACCTTGCTCGCGCGAAGGCGCTTGCGCTGGGCGGCAACCTTCAGCCGTCCGTCCTCCGTGCGAATTGCGCAGGCCCAGGATTTGGGCCCGTGGACGAGCACGCCGTTCGCGAGCGCCATCCCACCGAGCCGGATCTTGTCGTCGCTCACGTCATCGAGGTTATCGACTCAGAGTCGAATTCCGCAACTCACGCCAGCATCGCTTGGGCGACATGCCGAAAACAGTCCACGCCGAGCTCCAGATCCTCCACGGGAATGCGTTCATCGGCCGAATGGATCAGGCGTGCCGCGAGCTCGGCGGACATGGCGCGTGAGGGGAAGAAGCCATAGGCCACCGTGCCGAATGCTTCGCGGAACCAGTGGCTGTCCGTAAAGCCGGCCACGCAGATCGGCGCCGGTTTCGCCTCAGGCTCGACCTCGCCGATCCAGCTCGTCACGGCGTCCCACAGCGGCGTCTCGATCGGGGAGCGCGTGCCGCCGTGCGCTTCGAGCGACTCGAGCTCGTAATCGCCTTCGCCGAGCACGGCGCGCACGATCTCCTGCTGCTCCGCGGGTGTCGTTCCGGGAAGCAGTCGCGAGTCGACGACGACGTCGCAGATCGCCGGAATCACGTTTCGCTTCTTCGAAGCGCTGATCATCGTGGGCGCCAGCGTCAGGGACAGCAACGGCTCGACCATGTCCGCGAAGAACTCGCCGATCGCTCGAGCCTGCCCGAGCGCTTCCCCGGGCGAGGCAGGCCGCTCACCGGTGACCGCTTCGAGCAGCGCCTCCACCTCGGGAGTGAGCTGTTGCCCGGGCACGTACTCACCGAGCGTGGTGATCAGTGGAGCCGCCTTGATAAGCGCGTTGTCGGCGATCCCCGGCATCGATGCATGGCCGCTGCGGCCACGCACGCGGAGCCGGAAGGGCGCGCTCATCTTTTCTGCGACCGAGCAGATGTAGAAGGGCTTGCCGCCGAGCTCGAGGCGCTCACCGGATCCTTCGTTGATCAGGTAGTCGCAACGGACGGCATCCGGGTGGGTCTCGCAGAGCCACTGCGCGCCGAAGCCGTCGCCGACCTCCTCGTCGGCGGTGGCCGCGAAGACGAGATCGCCTGCGGGCTCGAAGCCTTCCCGCGCAAGGGAGGCAATGGCAACGGCGCTGGCGGCGACCTGCCCTTTCATGTCGAGCGCGCCGCGACCCCACACTTCGCCGTCACGGAGCTCGCCACCGAACGGGTCCGCGCTCCACTCGGCTGCATCAGCGAGCACCACGTCGGTGTGCGAGAGGAAGAGGAGCGTCGGTCCCTCGCCGCGGCCGCGGATGCGGGCAACGAGGTTGGCGCGTTCGGGAACTCGCGCGTACAGCTCCGCCTGCGCGCCGCTGTCCTCGAGGTAGTCCCGAAGCAGCTCGGCCGCGGCGGTCTCGTTTCCCGGCGGATTGGTGGTGTCGACGCGGATGAGCTCCTGCAGGAGCTCGGTGACCTCGTCTCGGATCGAGACCGTCGCCACCGCTATCCCCCCTCTTCTTTCGCGCGGGCGGTCAGCTGGTTCCGCGCGCGCCAGAGCGCCGGGAAGAAGTTGTGATGGATCATCTTCCCGAGCACCTCGACCGGTGTCCCCTGTGTGCCGACGACCTGGTCGCCGATGATGCGGGCGACGACTTTGTAATGGCGGATCCGCCACATCGTGATCCGCTCGTCCCATTCGACCAACGCCTCCGCGAGCTGGTAGAGCTCCTCGTGCTCGCGCCCCTGCACGTACACCTCGACAAGATCGAGCCCGGCCTCCGACACGGCCGCCTCGAATGCCTCCCCGAGCGGCGGGGTGACCCGCCGAACGTCGCGGAAACCGGGCGAGTCGAAGCCGCTGCCGTGTCCCAGGACACGGCGGACGACCTGATACTCCCAGGGCGACATCTGCTCGAGCATGTCGAGCTGCCGCGTGACGAATTGCAGGCAGAGCGACGCGCGTCCGAGCAGGCGTAGTGCGGCCGCAAGCTCGGCCGCTCTCAGATGCGCAGTCGCCCGGGCGACCTCCGAGGTGCCCAGCTTGAGCCAGAGCTCGGAGGACTGGTGCACCGTCTGGAACAGCAGCTCGTCCGGGTGGATCTGCTCGTCAGGCGACTTCTGCAGCGCGAGGAGCTCGTCCGTCCGGAGATAGCGCTCGTAGTCCGACGCTCCCTTCCCGGGCAGGATCGGCTCGGCGAAATCCTCGTGAGTCTCGGTCGCCAAGGGCCTGCGGAGCATACTTCTCCTGCAATGAGCGACCTCTTCTCGGATGCGGCGGAGCAGCAGCTCCCCGGTGTCGCGCCCCTCGCGCTGCGGATGCGACCGCAGTCGCTCGACGAGTTCGTCGGGCAGGAGCACGTACTCGGCGAGAGCTCTGCGCTGAGGCTGGCAATCGCCGAGGACCGGGTCCGGTCAGCCATCTTCTATGGGCCACCGGGCAGCGGGAAGACGACGCTCGCGCGCATCATCGCGCGCGCCACAGGCGCGGAGTTCGAGGAGCTGTCGGCGGTCTCGGCAACGGTTGCCCAGGTGCGAGCGGTGCTGGCGAACGCAAGGGAGCGGCTCGGCGCCAACGGACAGCGAACGATCCTGTTCCTCGACGAGATCCACCGCTTCAACAAGGCACAGCAGGACGCGCTTCTGCCCGGTGTCGAAGAGGGGGTGATCACGCTCATTGGCGCGACGACGGAGAACCCGTATTTCGAGGTCAACTCCGCGCTGCTGTCGCGAGCTCAGGTGTACGAGCTCTTCCCGCTCTCGGTGCCGGAGCTCGAAACCGTCGGTCGCCGCGGGGCCGCCAAGCTGGGCGCCGAGATCCCGGACGACCTGCTCCGCTTGATCGCCACCCGTGCGGGCGGCGACGCCCGCTCCGTCCACAACATCGTCGAGCTCGCTCTGCAAACCGCTCAGGCCGCCGGCGAGCCGCTCTCGGAGGCGCACGTCGACGATGCGGCGCGCAAGCGTCCGCTTCTCTACGACAAGACCGCCGATGCGCACTACGACTTCATCTCCGCGTTCATCAAGTCGATGCGCGGTTCGGACCCCGACGCGTCTGTCTATTACCTGGCCGCGATGCTCGAGAGCGGTGAGGACGCGCGCTTCATCGCGCGGCGCATGATCGTGCTCGCGTCGGAAGACATCGGCAACGCCGATCCACGCGCACTCCTGGTGGCGGTCGCAGCCGCCCAGGCCGTCGAGCACGTGGGGCTGCCGGAAGCGCGGCTGAACCTTTCGCAGGCGGCGATCTATCTCGCGCGCGCTCCGAAGTCGAACGCGAGCTACGAGGCGATCAACCGGGCGACGAAGGACGTCCAGGAGCGGGGGAACATCAAACCGCCGAAAGCGCTCGCCGACGGAAGCTACTACGGACGCAAGCTCGGGAAGGGAGAGGGCTACATCTATCCCCATTCCGATCCGGCCGGCTTCGAGGTCGACTACCTCCCGGACGAGCTGAAGGGCACGACGTACTACGAGCCGTCAGGGAGCGGCGAAGAGACAGCCGGTTAGTCCGAGCCGCGGCGAACCCGCTGCGCCACGAGCTTGCCGAAATCGCCGCCGACCTTCTCCCAGCCCAGCGCGGCGCGCTCGACGTCGTACTCGACCCGGCGGAATTCGAACTCGCCGTCGTCCCCGCGCAGGGCGTACGCAGCGCGCACGTCGCCGTCGAGCGGCATGCCGGCGCTGCCCGGATTCACCAGCGTCGTGCCGTTCGGCCCCGGCCGCCGGAATTGCTGGTGGCTGTGGCCGAAGACGAGCGTCTTGTCGTGAACGCCGTTCAGCATCCGCTCGTCGTCCTCACCCGGCTCGGGGGGAAAGCTCTCGACATCCGAGAGCGGCGAGCCGTGGACGTAGAGCACGCCGTCGAGCTCGAACTGCGACTGGAGCGAATACAGCCAGCCCTCATCTGTGCCCAGGCCGGAGTCGCGCTCGGCAAACGCTTGCAGGACCTCGGGCCGGTCGAGCGGAGGCTCTCGGAGCCAGCGCTCGCCGTTGCCCCGGATCCACGTCGCATTCGGCAGGCCGCGGAGCCGCTCCACCGTCTCGCGCGGCCACGGCGACCACGACGCGAAGTCGCCGCCGAGGAGATAGGCGTCGGCTCCCGCACCCTCTGCGTCCCTCAGGACTTCCTCGAGGGCAACCAGGTTGCCGTGGATGTCGTACAGGAGAGCGAGCACCGCTCATTAGGCTGCCACAGGTGAAGATCGTCTGTCTCGTCAAACAGGTGCCGCGCGCCGACGCGATCGAGTTCGACCCCGAGACGAAGTCGCTGCGCCGCGAGGGTGTGCCGCTCCTCCTCAACCCGTTCGATGCCGCAGCCGTCGCCCGGGCGGCCGAGCTCAAAAGGCTCGCCGGCGGCGAGGTGATCGCCATGACGATGGGGCCGCCCCAGGCCGGTGAAGCATTGCGCACGTGTCTCGCGCTCGGCGCCGATCGCTGCATCCATCTGTCCGACCGGGTGTTCGCGGTCGCGGACACACTCGGCACGTCACGCACGCTCGCCCTGGCGATCCAGAAGGAGGGGGACGTCGATCTCGTCCTCTGCGGGCGCAAGACAGTGGACTCCGAAACGTGGCAGGTGCCGCCGGAGATTGCTGCGTTCCTGGGCTGGCCCCATCTGACGAGCGTGGGCGACATCGAGCTCACCGACGGCCAGATGCGTGCAACGTGCGAGACGGACGCCGGCTACGACACGTACGAGCTGGTTCCCCCCGCCGTGTTGTCGCTCGCAGCCGCACTCGAGTCGGAGGGCTCGGCCGACGGCAGGATCGATGTCTGGACCGCGCACGACCTCGTCGACGACGTCCAAGAGAATGACAAGCGGTTCGGCCAGAGCGGGTCGCCGACGCGCGTGCTCGCAGTGCGCGACGTCACCCCGCAGCGCGCCGGCGAGCTTGCGAGCGGCGCCGAAGAGGTGCGCAGCAAGGTGCGAAGTCTGCTGGCCGACCGCCCTGCGGAGGCCACGCAATGGGAGAAGCCGGAACGGTTGGGCGAGAAGCCCGGCAAGAACTACGACGCCTGGACGTTCGTCGAGACCGTGGACGGCCGTGCGACGAGAGCGTCTCTCGAGCTGATCGCCAAGAGCCGCGAGCTCTCCGGCAAGCTCGGCGGCGAAAGTGTCGCGCTCGTCCTGGGTAGAGATGCCGGCACCGTCGGCGAGACGCTTGGAAGACACGGCGCGGAGCGCGTTGTCGTCGTCGACGATCACCGGCTCGACCGGTACCAGCCGGAGGTCTGGAGCGCGGCGCTCGTTCAGGTTCTCGAACGGCTTCGGCCGCACGTGCTTGCGATCCCGGCGACGGCGACCGGACGGGATCTCGGCCCGCGCGCAGCAGGAGAGCTCGAGCTGGGCATGACGGGCGACTGCGTGAATCTCGGCATCGATCGAGCCGGACGCCTGATCCAGACAAAGCCAGCGTACGGCGGCAACATCGTCTCGGTGATCATGGGCGCGACGACGCCGCAACTCGCAACCGTCCGGCCGAGGATGTTCAGCGTGCTCGAGGCGCGCGACCAGACTGCGAAGGTGGAGCGGTTCGAGCTCGAGACGCTGCCTGACACTCGCTGCGCGCTCGTGGACCACAGGCCGTCGCCTGCGTTCGATCTCGACGAGCAGGAGGTCGTCGTTCTGCTCGGCCCCGATGCGCCGGCGGGCTGGACGCCGCCAGGAGTCGCGGTCGGAGGAACGCGTGAGGTTTGCGCGCGGGGAGAGCTTCCCGGCAACCGCCAGATCGGCCTCTACGGCCGCCCCGTCGCGCCTCGCGTCCTCATCGCCGTCGGCGTCCCGGGGGACTTCGAACAGCTGACCGGCATCGTGAAGGCGGCGGTCATCGTCTCGGTCGGCGGCGGCGAGGGGATGGAACAAGGCGCAGACGTCGTGTTCCGCGGGGATCCGGGCGACGTCGTCGCCGCGCTCGCCCAGGAACGCTGATGGAGCTGAATCTGCACGAGTGGGGCGACTCGTCTGCGCCCCCGGTGGTCTGTCTTCACGGCGTCAACGCGCACGGCCGCCGCTTTCGCCGGCTCGCGGAGGAGCGGCTCGCACAGCGGTTCCGTGTGCTGGCTCCGGATCTACGCGGGCACGGGAGCTCGGGCTGGGAACCTCCTTGGACGTTCGCCACACACGCGCACGACGTGCTCGAGACGCTCGACGCGGCAGGAGTCCGCCGGGCGCAATGGGTCGGCCATTCCTTCGGCGGCCGGCTCGTCCTCGAGCTGGCCGTTCTCGCTCCGGATCGCATCGAGCGAGCCGCGCTGCTCGACCCAGCGATTCAGCTACTTCCGCACGTCGGCTTCGATTTCGCCGAGCGAGAGCGGGTCGACCGCTCCTTCGACTCGGCGGAAGCCGCAATCGAGGAACGTCTCGAGACCGGAGCGTCGGCGCAGCGCACGCATCTGGAAGAGGAGATGCGCGAGCACCTGGTCGAGCATCGCGACGGCCGCTACCGCTTCCGCTACTGCCAGAGCGCGGTGGTGTCGATGTACGGCGAGCTCACGACCCCGCCGCCGGCACCGGAGACACTGCGCATTCCCACCCTGCTCGTTCACGCCGGCGAGTTCGGCCTCGTGCGCGCGGATCAGATCGACGCGTACCGAACGGCGCTCGGCGACCTGATCGAGGTGATCGAGGTTCCGGGAGGTCACATGGTCTACTGGGACGCATACGACGAAACCGCGGACGCGGTCGAGGGGTTCTTAGCGAATTCGCGCCCCTAGCGTCGACTACAAAATTCGCGCGCCCAACGCGCTTGCAATGAGCTCGACAGCGAGCTTCCCGGTCTGATTCTCTCGGTCGAGCACCGGATTCACCTCCACGACATCGAACGACGTCGCAAGGCCGGACTCCGCCACGAGCTCCATGGCGAGGTGCGCCTCCCGATAGGACAGCCCGCCGCGCACCGGCGTCCCGACTCCGGGCGCGACGTCAGGATCGACCGCGTCCATGTCGAGGCTCACGTGAACGAAGCCCGGGCCGGCGACGTGTGCGAGCGCCTCGCGAATCGAGCGCTCGACGCCGAGACGGTCGAGATCGCTCATCGTGAATACCTTCACGTCCTGGTCTCGCAGCAACTCCCGCTCGCCGTCGTCCAACGAACGCACTCCGACGAGTGCGACACGTCCAGGCTCGAGCGCGGGTAGACCCCAACCCTCGTCGCGGAAGCGATCTCCGGCGAGACCAAGGGTAGCGGCGAGCACCATTCCGTGCACATTGCCGCTCGGGCTCGTCTCGGGACTGTTCAGATCGCCGTGCGCATCGATCCAGATGGCGCCGCCCGGGCCCCGGACCTCACTCACGCCTGCGAGCGTCCCCAGGGCGACCGAGTGGTCACCACCGAGAACGATCGGCACGAAATCGTCTGCCGCCGCGCGGGACACGAGCTGCGCGATCCGCTGCGACGTCTCCTTGATCTGGGACAGGAAGCGGGCGTGCTCGTCACCGGCCTCCGTTGCCTCGGGCACCGCTGTCTCGACGTTCCCCAGGTCCACGTACTCGTATCCCAGCTCGTCGAGGCGCGCGGCCAGCCCCGCATAGCGGATCGCGGAAGGACCCATGTCAACACCGCGGCGCCCGGCTCCCAGATCGAGGTTCGCGCCGATGACGGCGACTTTGCGTCGAAGTGGTTGCAAAGACATGACCAAGAAGGCTAACTTGCGGACCGATGGGGGAGGCCGATACGGCAGGCACGATTCGGGTTCTCCTCGCCGACGACGACGCGCCGTTTCTCGAAGCGCTTTCGCCGCTGATCGAACGCCAGCCCGAACTGGCGGTCGTGGGCACCGCCCTCGACGGCCTCGCCGCGATCGAGCTTGCGGAAGAGCTGTCGCCCGACGCGGTCGTCATCGACTTGCACATGCCGCAACTCGACGGCGTGTCCGCCGTCGCCCGGTTGCGGCGCGACCATCCCAGCATGTGCGTGATCGCGCTCACGGCCGACGAGCACCGCGCGCTCCACGACGCGGTCACGGAGGCCGGGGCGGACGCGGTCCTAATGAAGGACGAGTTCGTCGACGTCCTCGTGGAGAGGCTCGCTGCCGCCAAAGCGGTGATCTAGCGGCGGCTAGACTGCGGCCCGCCGGGCGAG
>Ga0193751_1001678_pt1 | contig 13963 bp, 10 predicted proteins | sample L1c2metaG_FD_143050 | JGI IMG/M metagenome (GOLD analysis project Ga0193751, IMG submission 143050) | Soil microbial communities from a riparian zone of the East river system, Colorado, United States - L1c2 | ecosystem: Environmental > Terrestrial > Soil > Riparian zone | place: USA: East River... | reverse complement strand
CGCGGGGACGACGAGGTAGGTGACGCTTAAGACGTCAGCACATTCCCGCCACCCGCACCACCGAGATCTCCGGCAGCCCCGATAACACCACCCCCAACACCTCCGACGACACCGCCGTGACCCACCGGTTTGGTGAGCCACACACGGACAATGATGCCGTTGTGCTTGCCTGGCGGCGTTTCGTGATCGATGTTGGCGATCCACCCTCGATTAAACGCGCTGCGTAGGAGATCGAGCATGCCCTGGCGCGCCGGCAGGTTGGCGTCGCTGCGGAGCTGAAACCCGAACGCGTCCGCGGGGCGCCCGACGAATTGCACCACCACCTCGACATCGATGAAATCGCTCGCCGGCCCGAAGCCGGAGCCTCGTTCGTGCACGCGCAGGAGGCTTAATTGTCCGCTAAGTGTGAGAGGCATGGTGTCGCTCCTTCTATCTTTGTGCTGGCGTCCAGCTTAGTGCTGCATGTAACTTAGTGCTGCGTGTAACTTAATGCTGCGTGTAACTTAGTGTTGCGTATAGCTTAGTGCTGCGTCTGGCCTAGTGCTGCTTCTAGTTGATTGCTGTGACTAGCCTAGTGCTGCGGTCAATGCTGTGAAATCACGCGCACGATCTGTCCTGTCCTGCACCCCGTGCGGAGAAACTCGAGCCGCACGCGCCGATTGTTGTCGAACGCATCGCGCAGTGCGAGCAGCTTGCCGTGTGCGTCAGGGCGGTCGGCGCCTGTTCGTAACTTGAAGCCGAATGCTTTTTCCGGCTCGGTGTCGAGCAGGACGATGACTTCCGCGTCGAGCTCATCGTCCGGCGGACCGAAACCCGTTTCCAGGTCGTGCACCCGCAGCAAGGTGATATTGCCGATGGCGACCTGCAGGCTGTTCATCGGATAATCCCAGTCCGGCGGGAACGGGCTGAGCCGTAAGAGGCCGCTGTTGAACGTGGACACGTAGAGCGCGCGCGGGCACGATCGATAGTCGTATGTCAGACTGTTCGGACGCAGCGCCATCGCTTCCGACACGATGAGTGCGGACCAGTGCACGCCGTCGAAGGTCGCGAAGACTCCCGAGGGGCCAGTCGCGAAGCGCGTGCCCGCACGGTGCGGGTCGAACTGCATGTCGCGAAGCAGCGCCTCGGCGGGGTTCTCGTCCGAGATGATATTCATCGGGAATGCGCCGCCCTGCGTGAGCTGCGTTTCGAGCGAGCCGTCGATCACCCAGCTGTTGCCGCCGTTGTCGGAGCGGAACACGTGCGCGTCGGAGAGCACATACAGCAGCGACGGCCGGTACGGATCGACGAAGAACCGGCGCGCGTTCTGCGGCGCCACGGGCACCGTGCCAGGCGGTCCGAACGACGCGGCAAGGATGACGGGGGGCGGCGGCGGCACGATCTGCTGCCACGCGGGCATGCCCTCGGTCCACTTCCACAGGAACATCTGACCTTCCGGAAGCGATTTGCCATTGCCGTGCACGACGTCGCCGAAGTAAAAAACCGGCGAGCGATGTCCACCGGACGCCTGAACGATGGCCGCGTCGAACACCGGCAGCGGCGGCCCGACCTGGAACGACTTGACGCCGGGGCCGTCGGCTGTCGCGGTCGATACCCAGTCGCTCGCCTTCGCGATCTGAGAGAGCTTCCAGGTGCGCATGAGGACCGCGGCGGTTGCCGTAAACCGCACGATGATGGTGTCGCCGTCGGGAATCGGCTTCTCACCGGGGACAGTCAGGATGATCGGCCGGTAGCCGAAATTGAAGAACGAGCTGACCGCGTTCCACGCCGCGAGCTTAGTGTTCGCGGGCGGCACCCGCGGAATGTCCACCGGGCCGGGAATCGCGCGGCGATCGCCCGTGCCGGCGGCGAGATTGGGCGGTCCGCCGCCTCCGCTGGTGTAGAGAAAGATCTGCCTGAAGACGTTGTTGGGACCCTCGCTGCGCGGGGCGAACACGATCGCGCGCGACGGCTGCACGGGATCGGAGAAGGCGCAGTCGTTGTCGCCGCCCTCGTAGTCCTGGGTCTTCCAGTGCGCGCCGCCGTCGCTCGACGAAAAGCCGGAGTTGTCGCCGCCGCCGAAACATAGCGTCGGCGGCCCGTTGGCTCCGACGGGATTCACGGCCAGGTTGATGATGCTCAGCGTCGCGATGTCCTCGCCGTGCGTCCACGAGTCGGCGCCGTTGGTGCTGAGGAATGCACCGCCGTCATTGATGAGGATGGCGCGCCCGCGCGTGTGCGGGCTGCCGGACGCGATCTTCGGGTGAAAGTCGGGCGTCAGCACGAGCGCGTGCGGGTCGACGTGACAGTGGCCGTCCTCCACTCGATGCCATGCACTGGCGCTGAACGGAAGGTTATGCGCGATGTGGACGGTGCGCCGGTCGGAGACGATCAGGAAAAATTGTTTGTCCGGGGTGACATGGGGGACGATGAAATTGGAGCCGCTGTCGGTCGGACCGTTCGGAATCACTGGCGTCGACGCGAGCTGCGTCCAGCGGCCGGGGAGGCCGACCGGCAATTCGAAGTAATTTCCCACGAACACCGTGAAATCGGGCTGCGTCACAAAGACGATATGCGGGTCGGTGGGATGAACGGCCAGCGAGCGTGCGGCCTCGCAGACAAAAATCGCCGTCGCCGGCCCGAGCGCCAATCCGACCGGATCCTTCTGCCACGTGTCGCCGCCGTCGCGGGAGAACCAGACCCCGGTGCCCACCACGTACACCCAGCGCTCACCAAAAAAGCGGGTGCCGGTGACGACGTGCCAGAATTGATCGCTGCTCGTGGAGGGCGTCGGCGTCAATTCCGTCCACCCCGTCCCGCCATCCTGGCTGCGCAGGATGCAGGCGCCTGCCGCCGCGAAGATCACGTTCGGCTCGTCGGGCGCGATCGCGATCTGGTTGACCTGGAACACGGTCGTGACGTTATTCGCTGTCCGTGTGACCTGCCGGACCAACGTCCACGTCTGCGCGCCATCGACCGAGCGGTACACGCCGCTCTTCTCTGGCGAGCGGGCGTCGTGGCCGGTCGCCGCGAAGACGATGTCGCTGTTGATCGGATCGATCGCCAGATCGTAGACGTTGGGCACGACCAGCGCGCCTGTCACGGCTTGACCGGGTGCAGGTTGGGGCAGTTCCGGATGGAACCAGCTCACGCCGCCGTCGTCCGATCGCCAGACCCCGGAATGTCCGCCGAAGTAGGCCCGGGTGCCATCTGCGGAGATGGCCGCCGATAGTCCCTTGCCCGCGACGGACTGAAGCGTGTTGTCGAGGCTCAGTGATGCGTTATTGAGTGTCGGACCGACCTGCTCGATGCGCACTGAATCACCGATTATTTGGGGGATGGGGATCGGGTCAGTCTATCGCAGGTTTGGGGGTCAGTCATCTCCGCGGGAAGCCGGCTTTTCGAGCGAATCGAGAAATAGTGAAATTGGGGTCATAGTGAAATTGGGGTCAGACCACATTTCCTCGCGCGCGATAAGTTTCGAGCGACGCCTTTGGCAGCGAGCGGCTTAAAAACCTGCGCAAAGTCTCGGCGAATCGTACCGAGCGAAAGTGAAAAATCCTGGCGAACTCGCCTCCTTCGACAGGCTCAGGACAGGCTTCGACAAACTCAGGGCGAACGCATAGCTGGTATTCTCCGCCGCATGCTCATTCGAGGTTTGTGCATGTTCGTGCTCGTGCTCGCTTGCGTCCCGGCGCTCGCGCGGGCGCAATCCCCGGGGAGAACCGAAGCGATGATGGCACTCGAGCAGGAGTTGGTCGCGAAGCACGGCGAAGCCGAGCGCGCGCGGATCGCGCGCGGGCTCGCGCAGGTCGCGACGTTCTGGCGGCAGGACGAGACGGGCAACGACGGCAAGGGCGACGGCGACGCGGCGGCGCTCGCCGCATTCGTTCGCGAGAACTACACTGGGGATGCTGCTGCGCGCGACGCGCTCTTCTCACGCATGGAGTTCGCGTTCGAGTCCCTCGACGGGCATATGCACGAGATCGAGCGCGACTTCCGCCGCCAATCGGACCTGGACATCGGACCGATCAGGCCATTCGACCAGACCCTTGCAGCCTACGATCCCGGCGCTCACGTGAGCGACGACTTGTTCGCCAACAAGCTCGCCTTCGTGGTCCTGCTCAATTTTCCTCTCACTTCCCTCGAGGAGCGGCTGCAGAAGGGCGAAACCTGGACGCGCCGCGAGTGGGCCGAAGCCCGCCTGGCGGAGCGCTTCTCGAAGCGGATCCCCGCGGCGGTGAAACTCGCCACCGCCAAGGCGTCCGCCGAAGCCGATCAGTACATCGCCGGATACAACATCTGGATGCACCACGTCGTGGATTCGAATGGGACCCGCTTGTTTCCGCCGAAGCTGCGCCTCTTGTCGCACTGGAACCTTCGCGACCAGATCAAGGCCGACTACACCGATCCGAAGAACGGGCTCGCCAAGCAGCGCGCGATTATGAAAGTGATGGAGCGGATCGTGACGCAAACGATCCCCGATTCCGTGGTGGACAACCCGCAGGTCGACTGGAATCCGGCGACCAACGAAGTGCGCGCCACGACGGACAAGGACTCCGACCTCCCGGCGCCCTCCGGAAAAAAGCAGGGCAACGAACCCGAACCCGATACCCGCTACGCCACACTCCTCGCCGTGTTCCGCGCACAGCGCCAGGTCGACGCGTGGTCTCCTTCCGCGCCGACGCTGATTGCGCGCCGATTCGAGGAGAACCGGCAGATCCCCGAAGCTCGCGTGGAGAAGATGCTCGAGGACGTCCTGACGTCTCCCGAGGTTCCGCGCGTCGCCAAGCTCGTGGCGCAACGGCTCGGTAGAAAGCTCGAACCGTTCGACATCTGGTACGACGGATTCCGCGCACGCGGCGACTATCAGGAGGCGCAACTCGATGAGATCGTCCGCAAGAAATACCCCACCGCGGACGCGTATCAGAGGGACATTCCCAATCTGCTCGTACAGCTCGGCTTCTCCCGGGAGAAGGCATCGATGCTGGCTGCCAACATCGTGGTCGACCCCGCGCGCGGTTCCGGCCACGCCATGGGAGCAGCGCGGCGCGAGGACAGGGCGCATCTGCGAACGCGCGTCGAGAAGGACGGAATGAACTACAAGGGGTTCAACATCGCCGTCCACGAGATGGGACACAACGTCGAGCAGACTTTCTCGCTGAACACGATCGACCACACGCTTCTCCAGGGCGTGCCGAACACCGCGTTCACCGAGGCCCTGGCGTTCGTCTTCCAGGGGCACGATCTCGAGCTGCTGGGCCTCTCGAAGCCCACCGCAAAGACGCAGGCGATGAAGACGCTCAACGACTTCTGGGCCTGCTACGAGATCTCCGGCGTGGCGCTGGTGGACATGGGAGTCTGGCACTGGATGTACGAGCATCCCGCTGCGACACCGGCCGAGCTCAAGGTCGCGACGATCGCGATCGCGAAGGACGTGTGGAACCGCTACTACGCGAGCGTGTTCGGGACGAAGGACGTGGTGCTCCTCGGCGTCTACTCGCACATGATCCACTCGACGCTCTACCTTCCCGACTATCCCATCGGCCACATGATCGCCTTCCAGATCGAGCAGCAGATGGAGAAGACGGGAGCCATCGGGCCGGAGTTCGAGCGCATGGCCACGGTCGGCAACATCGCACCGGATCTCTGGATGAAGAAAGCGACGGGCGCGCCCGTCGGTGCAGAGGCGTTGCTCGCCGCCACGCGAAAGGCGCTCGACGGGCTCAGGTGAACAGCCCGTCGCGCAGCGCCTGGCGATCAATGTGTGACTAGCCGGCGTAGCCGTGGAGCCCCGCTCGTCCGTTTCGCGAACGTCACCCGTCGGGCCTTTTTTCGCGGAAAGGGCTGATCGACGCGATCAGCAAGTTGACATAAAACTGGTTTCATTGGGAATATGGGCACATGAAGAAAACCCTGGAAATACCCGATGAATTGATGCGCCGGGTGAAAATGCGTGCGGTCCAGCGCAATCAGAAGTTGAAGGACACAGTTGCGATCTTGCTCGAGGCAGGCATCGCCGCTGCGTCCGATGACGTACCGCTCGCGCGTGTGCCCAAACCGGTGCGACTCAAGACCCGTCGCTTGATGACCATCGACGACATCGAGGCCGCGATCGCCTCCGGCCGGAGTAGCGAGTGCTAGTGTCGCGACGCAGAAATTCATATGATATTCACAGAATCGTCGTCCCCGCCCCCGATTCAAGCATTCGAGGGCAGGCTTCAGCGGGGACCCAGCGTCGTTGAATGTCGCTGGGCTCCACTTATTTTCAAAGCCACTGGATTCCCGCTTACGCGGGAATGACAGGAGGTGCGGCGGCTCCGCTCATTTTGGGCATAGCGGCCTCGCGTCGCGTGGTCGCGTCGCGGAAAAACAAACGGCCGCGAATAGACGCGGCCGGAGGATGTTCTACGCAGTGATCCCGGTTAACGCTTGTGGCCGGGTCTTTTGGCGGAGCCGTCGAAAGCCTGCACGACATATCCCACACCCTTCTGGACCTTGCCGTCGATCTGCTTCGCTATGCCCTTCACTTGCTGATACGTGTTGCCGGTCGCTTCGCCAACTTTTTGCTGTACGTTGCCGGTGGCATCCTTGACGCTTCCTTCGGTCTGGTTCTTGTTCAATCGAATCTCCGTGTTTGTGCGGATCGCTCCGCGGTCTCAAGCTGGACCGCAGCGCGATGCGCACGCCACTGGTGTTGGTCCGATGCGCTCGTTTGGTTAGCGAGAAAATAGCCAACGCTCCGGCAATCGGCAAGTCACGATTGAATCTGTGCCGGTACCGGAACGGTGTTGGATGTTGCTAGCGCTGCGGACGATGGCGTCCCTGCCGCGATCCTGGCCAACGCGTCACGACGACACGCGTCGCCCGCTGATCAGGTTAAACACGATCATGATGATGGCGACCACCAGAAGAATGTGGAGAAGACCACCCATGGTGTAGGAAGTGACGAGTCCGAGGAGCCACAATACGAGCAAAACAACGGCAATTGTATAAAGCATGGAATGCACCTTTCGTTGTTCGGTTTCCCGGTTGTTGGCTGACATCGCTTCCAGCGTAAGCTGGCTGCGACGACATCCAATGCCGGTACGATCTCGATCGCGAGCCAACTCTGCAAGGCACAAGCGGCATGCCGTGCAGTACGCTTCGAGATCCAGGAAGAGTTTGGACGTCGTCACCTTCGCCGTCTGTACGCCAGCGCACACTACGTCGGTCCAGCGAGCGGACAAGGTTGCGGCTGATTGCATTGGGTCCTGACCGACAATCAGCGCGGCGGGATGCGCCAGGCATTCGCCTTCTGCGGCAACCTTGCTTGCTCGAGCCGCTGCTGCAGAAAGACCCGCTCGATCTGAAATAAATGCGCATCCGTGCGATACCGCACAGACGACGCAGCGGACGCGCGGCATTCTCGCACCATCCCAGGAGTAGGCGTGCCGGCATCGTGCCGGCGATGGGCTAACTTCCTGGCGCATTGAAGGTCTCGTCAATCAACGCAGATCCAAGAAACAGTAAAGGAGTATTTATCATGAAGCGACTGATAGCACTGACTCTTGCTGCAACTTACGTCCTGCTCGCCGGGCTTGCCGGCTGCAATACAATCCAGGGCGCGGGCAAGGACGTCGAACGCGGCGGCGAAAAGATTCAGAAGGAAGCACAGGAACACAAGACGTACTGACAACGAAAAGATGTGACGACGCGAGAGTGTTTCTACCCTCCAGGGTTCTGATGTATCGAAAGTCGGGACCGGGCGGGTAGGTGCGCTAGCGTACAGACGCGAGTGGGTATCGCACGTATCTTCAAGCCAGAGGGAAAACGCGCCCTTCACGGCTGAGGCGCCCACGAGTCGAATCGTCGATGGTTTGGGCCTTCAAGCCGTGAAAATCGCAGGCTTGGCGTTTCTGGCCTTCGATGGGGCTTCCGATACCGTACTTGAACCATAAGGAAATAACATGTCCAAATTATTGATAGCACTATTTGTCGCTGCCGGGCTGGGTCTTGCCGGCTGCGCGACGCAAAGAGACGCGCCGATGGCCGCCGCGAAGCCGATGGCCCCCGCGGCGCCGATATCGAAGGACGCTTACGACCTGGCGCTCAAGAACGCCGACGCGCAATACAAGATGGACAAGGACGCCTGCTCATCGCGAACCGGCAACACCAAGGACATTTGCCTCGCGGATGCCAACGGCAAGGAAAAGGTCGCTAAGGCCGACGCGGAAGCCGCGTACAAGAACACGCCGAAGGTGCGCGAGGATGCGCGCGTCACGCGTGCCGAAGCGACCTACAACGTCGCCAAGGAGAAATGTGGCAACCTTTCGGGCAATTCCAAGGACGTCTGCGTGAAGGAAGCGGACGCCGTGCTGGTCAAGGCTAAGGCCGACGCCAAGGTCGACCGTGTCACAGCCGATACGCAGCAGGACGCAGCGACGAAGCAGGCTGACGCCCGCAAGGAAGCGAACGCAGACAAGCGCGCCGCGGAGTACAAGGTCGCGATCGAGAAGTGCGACGCACTCGCGGGCCCCGCGAAGGATTCGTGCGTCACCAACGCGAAGGTGCAATACGGCAAGTCCTGAGATCGATGCAATTCTCCGTCGCCGCTCTCTTTGCGAGCAACGTGAGGGATCGTGGATTGAGGCCGGGGATTGTTTTCTCCCCGGCCGTTTTTTCGTCCTGCGCCCACCCGCCATTCACGGGAGCGAGCATCAGTTAACGAGCGTCGTAAAAATGTGTGACGAGTCTCGCCCTCACCCCTTCCCCCTCTCCCGCGCGGCCCTCACCCCCGCCCTCTCCCAAGAGGAGAGGGAGATTTGTGCGGCTTCGGCTGTAGGTGCGAATTTATTCGCACGCGGTGGCAAAAGATACGTCGGCGGCCGAATGAATTCGGCCCTACAGGTCTGCCGGTCGCCATGCGGCTGTAGGTCGCCGATCCGTCGGATCGAGGGGAAATTTCGTGGCCCAGTAACGGAGCAACGCCATGGCTAAGGTAAAGGACGCGACGAGGACGAGGATCGGCGTCGCCAAGCGCGCCCGCGTGACCTTGCGCAAGCAGGCGGAAGAGGTTTTGCTGAAAGCGGGGACGTTGCAGAAAGCGATCTTCAACAGCACCGGCGTGACCTTGCGCAAGCAGGCAGCAGAAGTGCTGCTGAAAGCGGGGGCGCTGCAGCGCGCGATTTTCAACAGCGCCAACTTCTCGAGCATCGCCACCGACGCGAAGGGCGTCATTCAGATCTTCAACGTCGGCGCCGAGCGGATGCTGGGCTACACGGCCGCCGAAGTGATGAACAAGATCACGCCGGCCGACATTTCCGATCCGCAGGAAGTGATCGCGCGCGCCAAAGCGCTGAGTGTCGAGCTCGGCACCCCGATCACGCCAGGCTTCGAGGCCTTGGTGTTCAAGGCCTCGCGCGGGATCGAGGACATCTACGAGCTGACCTATCTCCGCAAGGATGGAAGCCGGTTCCCGGCGGTGGTGTCCGTCACTGCACTGCGCGACGCGGAGGACGCCATCATCGGTTATCTCTTGATCGGCACCGACAACACCGCGCGCAAGCACGCGGAAGAGGCGCTGCTCAAGGCGGGGGCACTGCAGCGCGCGATTTTCAACAGCGCCAACTTCTCGAGCATCGCCACCGACGCGAAGGGCGTCATTCAGATCTTCAACGTCGGCGCCGAGCGGATGCTGGGCTACACCGCCGCCGAAGTGATGAACAAGATCACGCCGGCCGACATTTCCGATCCGCAGGAACTGATCGCGCGCGCCAAGGCGCTGAGCGCCGAGCTCGGCACCCCGATCACGCCAGGCTTCGAGGCATTGGTGTTCAAGGCCTCGCGCGGGATCGAGGACATCTACGAGCTGACCTACATTCGCAAGGACGGCAGCCGCTTCGGGGCGGTCGTGTCGGTGACGGCACTGCGCGACGCCCAGGACGCCATCATCGGCTATCTGTTGATCGGCACCGACAACACCGCGCGCCAGCGGGTCGAAGCCGAGCAAAAGAAGCTCGATCAGCGCCTGCGCGACCAGCAGTTCTACACGCGCTCGCTGATCGAATCCAACATCGACGCGATCATGACCACCGATCCCTCCGGCATCATCACGGACGTCAACAAGCAGATGGAGGCGCTCACCGGCTGCACGCGCGACGAGCTGATCGGCGCGCCGTTCAAGAGCTACTTCACCGATCCGGAGCGGGCGGAAGCGGGGATCAAGCTCGTGCTGAGCGAAAAGAAGGTCACCGACTACGAGCTGACGGCGCGTGCCCGCGACGGGAAGCAAACGGTGGTGTCCTACAACGCGACCACCTTTTACGACCGGGACCGCACGCTCCAGGGCGTCTTCGCCGCGGCGCGCGACGTCACCGAGCGCAAGCGGGTGGAGGTGGAGCTGCGGCTGGCCAAGGCCGCGGCCGAGAGCGCGAGCCAGACCAAGTCGGATTTCCTGGCGAGCATGAGTCATGAAATCCGAACGCCGATGAATGCGATCATCGGCATCGCGGACCTGCTCGCGAAGACCCCTCTCTCGCCGGAGCAAGACAAATATGTACAGATCTTTCGCCGCGCCGGCGACAACCTGCTCAATCTCGTCAACGACATCCTCGATCTGTCCAAAGTCGAAGCCGAGCAGCTCGAACTGGAACGGACCCGGTTTTCGTTGAACGATCTTCTGGACAAAGTAACGGAGATGGTGGCGGGGCGGGCCCATGAGAAAGGTCTGACCCTGGTGTGCGAGATCGCGCCGCAAATGCCTACCGAGCTGGTCGGCGACCCGACACGGCTGCGGCAGGTGCTGGTCAATCTGGTTGGCAATGCGATCAAGTTCACGCAATCCGGGGAAGTGGCCCTGCGAGTCACGCCGGATGCGGACTCCTCAGTCGCGACCGCATTGCGATTCACGATCTCCGACACCGGCATCGGCATCCCGGGCGAGAAATTGAGCGCGGTGTTCGAGCGATTCACGCAAGCCGACTCGTCCACCACTCGCCGGTACGGGGGCTCGGGGCTGGGACTCACGATTTCGAAGCGCCTGGTGGAGCTGATGGGCGGGCGCATCCGGGTCGAAAGCGAAGTCGGCAAAGGCAGCGTGTTTTCCTTCGCCGTGCCGCTCGAGATCTGGGCGGGGGCTAAGCGGCGGGCGGCCGTGCCGGTCGCCACGGGTCCCGAGGCGCCGCTGCCGGCGCTGCATATTCTTCTGGTGGAGGATTCCGTCGACAACCGCACGATCACGGTGGCCTACCTGCAGGACACGCCGTACCGCGTCGAAATCGCCGAAAACGGGGCCGTCGCCTATGAAAAGTTTACGGCCGGACACTACGACCTTGTGCTCATGGACCGGCAAATGCCGGTGATGGATGGATTGACCGCGACGCGGGCGATCAGAGAGTGGGAAAGGGCGAACCACCGGCCGTCCACGCCGATCATCGCGCTGACGGCCTCTGCCTTGAAGGGGGATCAAGAAAAGTGTGTGGCGGCGGGGTGCACGGCGTATTTGACCAAACCAATCAAACAAGACGTGCTGCTGCAAGCGATCAAGGAGCATTCCACGAAGGGGTCTTCCATAGTCGCGCCTCCGTCATCGAAAGCGAAGAGCAGCCGGAAGCACACGATCCTCGTGCATGCGAATCCCAGATTCGCGGACCTGATCCCCGGGTTTCTGCAGCACCGCAGGCAAGATGTCATCGTGATGCTGAGTGCCTTGGATCGGGGTGATTTCGAAACCGTCGAGAGTCTGGGGCACGGCATGAAGGGGGCAGGAGGCAGCTTTGGATTCGACGCCATCACCGACATCGGCGCCGCCCTCGAGCAGGCGGCCGAGAGCGCCGACACCGACGTGTCGCGCAAGTGGGTGGGCGAATTGTCCAGGTACCTCGATCGCGTCGAGGTCGTTTCCGACTGAATCTGCTGGATCACTTCAAAGCCATTGGATTCCCGCTTGCGCGGGAATGACGGCGGGGAGATCGTCGTCCCCGCCCTTCGACTGCGCTCAGGGCAGGCTGGCTGGGACGCAGTGGCGTTTGTCACAAGACCCTGGATTCCCCGCTGAAGGCGTGCCCTCAAGTGTCTTAATTGGAGACGGGAATGACAACGTAGAGATCGTCATCCCCGCGAAAGCGGGGATCCAGTGTCTTTCGTTTTCAGGAGAGATGTTGGATCCTTCTACTCGCAAAATTCAAATTGGATCCCGGGTCTCGCTCGCGCTCGCCCGGGATGACGCAAATATCGTCATTCCCGCGCAAGCGGGAATCCAGTGTCGTCTGATGAACGCCGCTGGGTCCCCGCTTTCGCGGGGACGACCATTGTGGAATATCACGCGAATTTCGGACTCGGGACACCAACCCATTACACGACCTGGGTTCTGGCGAGGCAGGCGCGAACGCGTGCGGTGAGTTGCGGGATCGAAAACGGTTTGGTCACATAGTCGGTCACGCCCGCTTCGAAGCCGGCGCGGGTGCTGGGCTCATCGGTCATGCCGGTGAGCATCAATACAGGCAGGGAGTGTGTCTCGGGCTTGGCGCGGAGCGTTTTCACGACCGCCATGCCGTCCATACCGGTCATCTTGTAATCGAGCACGACGAGGTCCGGCATATGCTCGCCGATCATCCGGAGCGCCTCCGGGCCGCTTGTCGCCTTGCTGACCGTGTACTGGTCTGCCTCCAGCGCGCGGACGATCATCGCGAGCGTATCCGGCTGGTCATCGACCGCCAGAATGTGAAAGCGGCGCTCGGCCACGGACGCCTGGAACGGGGCCGCCGTGACAAACGGCTTCATGGTGGAACGCGGCTCCAGGGCGAGGTCGCAGCCTTCATACGCGCAGAAAACATCGAGTCCCGTCCCGAGTTGCAGGGCCAGCGTGCGGGCCTTGCGCTCGATGTCCGCGACGACGTGGTCGTTGTGCGTCGGATCGTGGTGGGTCAGTGCGACCCGACGCACACCAGCGGCCGCGGCGATTTGCACCACGTATTCGTATGTGCTGTGACCCCAGGTTTTCTTTGCGGGGTACTCCTCCGGCGTGTACTGGGCGTCGTGGATCACGAGATCCGCGTCGGCCATGAATTTGGCGTGATGGCGGTCTCCCTCGTGCAGGATGGATTCGATGCGGCCCGGCTTCGCACCGGCGCGCCAGAGCTCGTCGGAGAATGGCTCGTGGTCCACCAGGTACACCACCGCCACTCCGTCGGCTTCGACTCGGTAGCCCAACGTCACGGCCGGGTGGTGGAGAAATTGCGCCGCGACCCGCGCGCCGCCGATGGTGTGGATGCCCTCGGTCAGGTCGTGGTAGCTGATCGTGGCCGGCAGCTGGTTCAACTCGATAGGGAAGTAGGTGAACTCCATCTGGCCGGCAAGCACTTTATGCAGCGAGCCGTGGCTGCCTTCCGGGCCATGGATCGCGACGGAGTTCCCTTTGACAAAGGCCGGGCTGAAGAACGGAAAGCCTTGAATGTGATCCCAGTGCGTATGACCGAGGAGAATGTTCGCGTTGATGGCTTTCTTAGCCGAGGCCATCAACTCGGCGGCCAGCCGGTGCGCGCCGGTGCCGCAGTCAAAAATCAGAAGGTCGCCGTTGTCGGTGGTCAGCTCGACGCAGGAGGTATTGCCGCCGAAGTGATTCGTCCCCGGCCCGGGGGTCGCGATCGACCCCCTCGTTCCCCAGAAACGTACTCTCATGAGTCTGCGGCTCCCTTGCGCACGGCATCGACCGAAAGGAAATTCGATCCCGCTGTTGTTGAACGACCGATTGCGGCGGCTGCGAAACCTATTCAGGGCTTCTTGCAGGTTTTGCGCGCTGGGGCATTTTGCCCTCCGGCCGATCGGTGTGCAATGGCCGTTAATTGGGGTCAGACCACGTTGTTAATAGGGGTCAGACCACGTTTACTCGCTGTTCCATCAAATAGGGGTCAGACCACGTTTACTCGGTGTTCCATCGGTGCGTCCGCGTTTGCAGGCAGGAATCCACGCCGTCGCGAGCGCGGCGGGCGCCATCTCAATAGCT
>Ga0193751_1001676_pt1 | contig 13971 bp, 3 predicted proteins | sample L1c2metaG_FD_143050 | JGI IMG/M metagenome (GOLD analysis project Ga0193751, IMG submission 143050) | Soil microbial communities from a riparian zone of the East river system, Colorado, United States - L1c2 | ecosystem: Environmental > Terrestrial > Soil > Riparian zone | place: USA: East River... | reverse complement strand
TTCCCTGCTTCCGGCGTCCAACTCCCACTCTCCCGCTTCGACACGCTCGCTTCGCGCGTGCCGTACCGGGTGACGCAAGACACGGCGGGCCTGCTCATCCTGACGGACTTCGCGCCGCAGGCCGCGACCACGAACACGCCCGCGCTCCCGATCGTCGAGTACACGGCACAGGTGGACGATGCCACCCGGTACCCGGCCGATTTCGCTTCGTGCCTCTCGCTCCTCTTGGCGACCTACATGGCGCCAACCCTCACGGGAGGCGACCGATTCAAACTGGGCGCGCGGGCGATGCAACTCTATGAGATGCGGCGCGCCGCAGCGCAGGCCAACGCGATGAACGAGCAACAGCCGGACCCCACGAGCGACGCCGAGCTGATCCAGGCGCGCTCGTGAGCGCCAGGCAATCGTCCTTTTCCAAGGGCGAAATCACCCCCCTCCTGTGGGCCAGGACGGACCTCCAGCAGTACAACAGCGCGCTCCGCACCTGTCGAAACTTCCTCATCACTCCCACGGGCGGCGCGCAGTTCCGGCCGGGCACGGACTTCGTCTGCGAGGTCAAGGACTCGCTCGCCTCGACGCGCTTGCTCAAGTTCGTCTTCTCGAACGCGCAGGCGCTCGTGCTCGAGTTCGGGAATCGGTACATCCGATTCATCAGTGATGGGGGGCCGGTCATTGTCGCCGGCGTCCCGCTCGAGGTCGTGAGCCCGTACACGACCGCAGACCTCTTCGGGATTCGGGCCGTGCAGTCGGGCGACGTGATCACACTGACGCACCCACTGTATCCGGTGCAGGAACTGAAGCGGGTGAGCAATACCAACTGGACGCTCACCACGCCCACCTTTGGGACCGGAATGCTCCAGCCGAGCGGACTGGTCCTCGTCCCACAAGCCGGCACGGCGCATACCTACCGCTACGTGGTCACGGCGATCTCGGCGGAAACGGGCGAAGAATCGCTCGCATCGCATCCGGCGGTGGCGATGGGTGCCGTGCCTACCGTTGCGGCACCGAACAAACTCTCGTGGAATGCGGTGCTGGATCCCGCCGTGCCGACCCCGCCGGATCCGCCGACGATCACCCCCGTAGGCGGAACCGCGCTCATCATGTGGTACTATCGGATCGTCGCCCACACCCTGACGGGCGTCACCGGCGGCTCGCTCCCGGGGATCATGCTGCTGGGCGGCGGCACACTCACCCCGACCGACTACAACCACCTGACGTGGCCGGCCGTCCCCGACGCGGTGGCCTACGACATCTATCGCGCGGGCCCGTTCCTCCAGACCGGCACGCCCGGCACGCCCGCTCCCTATACGCCCACGACGTGGGGCAAGATCTACGACGGGATCTACCAGTACATCCATTTCCACGTGGCACCGCTGACGCACTTCGATGATACCGGGTGGGCAGCTGAGCTCGATGACGAGCTGCCGCCGCAGTATGCGGACGTCTACAACGTCTACCGCTCGCAGGATGGCGGGCCGTTTGGATTCCTGGGCGCCGTGCGGGAGGCGCTCTGGATGCCGCCGATCACCTTCGTGGATGACGGCAGCGTTGTCCCCGACTATCTGCACCAGCCGGTCGAAGCGTTTACCGGATTCGTGGCCGACGGCGACTACCCGAGCGTGTCCGGCTTCTACCAGGGGCGGCAACTCTACGCGAACACCCTCAACGCGCCCGAAAAGGTCTGGGGATCACAGACCGGGAAGTACCACAACTTCACCGTCCACTCCCCGCTCCAGGAGGATGACGCCGTCATCTTCACGTTGGCGAACGCCGAGATCTCCGCGGTCATGCATCTCCTCGACCTGGGCAAACTGGTGGTCGGCACCGAGGGCGGCGAGTGGCTGATCGAAGGCGATAGCGGCGGAGTGTTCACGCCGTTCGGGATCAATGCGCGCGTGGGCTCCTATAACGGCGCCAAGCCACTCCCGCCGATCAAGGTGGACCGCACGGTGCTCTACGTGCAGGCACTGGGCAACAAGGTGCTCGAGCTCACCAGCGCGATCCAGTACGGGTACTACACGTTCGCCGGGAAGGACCTGACTCTCTTCAGTTCGCACCTGTTCAACGGCTACGGACTGGTCGAGTGGGACTACCAACAGATCCCGCACTACATCACGTGGGCCGTGCGGTCGGACGGGACACTGCTGGGCTTCACCTACCTGTCGGACCAGGAGTTGTCGGCCTGGCACCGGCACGACACGGATGGGGCCTTCGAATCGGTGTGTGTGATTCCCGAGGCCGGCGAGCATCGGGTCTACGTGATCGTCCGCCGCACCGTGATGGGGGTCACCCGCCGCTACGTCGAGCGGATGCGGAGCCACTTCGTCGCCGACCTGGTGGCTGATTCCTCGTACATGGATTCGGCGCTCGAGTACGACGGACGGAATGCGTCAGCCGGGGGGACCACGCTCACGCTCTCCGGCGGCACCAACTGGACCTACGACGAGGTGCTCACGCTCACCGCCTCGGCGAACGAGTTCGAGCCGGGGAATGTCGGGGACGCGCGCGTGCTGCGCGATGCGGTTGGGGCGAGCGTCACGGTCACGATCGTGGGCTACACGAGCCACACCGTGGTCACCGTCACAGCGAACCGGACGGTGCCGGTGACCATTCGGGGGGTCGCGGTCAGTTGGGACCGGGCAGTGGCCCGGCTTGCCGGGTTGGGGCATCTCGAGGGGAAGGCGCTCGCGATTTTCGCGGACGGGTTCGTGGTCGGGTCCCCGAATAACCCGTTTCTTTCTCCCGTGATCGTCGTGCCCTTCGGCGGCACGATCACGCTTGACCAGCCGTACGCCCACATCCGGGCTGGCCTGCCGTATATCGGGGACCTGGAGACGCTCGACATCGACACGCCGAGCGGCCCCTCGCTCAAGGAAGAGCGCGTCCTTATCTCCCGGGTGGGACTCATGCTCAATGCCTCCCGCGGGATCTGGGTCGGTCCCCACGAGCCGAACGGGACCGACCCGTTGATCGAGCCGACCCACCCGAGTTCAACCTCTGCGATCGCCGGGCTTCGGGAGCTCAAGACCCGCCGGTTCACGGACCCGGTCGGGGTGATCCAGCCCACCACGGGCTACGTGTACGTGGATATCCGGTCAGAATGGACGAGCCAGGGGCGCGTCTTCGTGCGACAGGTTGATCCGTGCCCGTTAACTATCCTAGCACTTGTGCCTCAGGGCATGGTCCCACCTACCCAGGCCGGAGGCTAGCATGGCCGACGCCAACCAGATGGCGATGCTCCTGAGCGCATCGGACACGGTCGGGAAGGTGGGCAGTCAGCGGGCGCAGGCCCGAGCAGTCCAAGCCCAAGGCGAGTACGAAGCCCAAGCCTACGAACGGAACGCCGATGTCGCGGCGCTCCAACGGAAGGACGCGATCGAACGGGGGAGTGTCGCAGCCGGCATGAAGGACGCCGAAACGGTGGCGAAAGTGGGGTCGGCCCGCGCTTCCATGGGAGCCCAAGGAGTCGATGTCGGGGTCGGGTCAGCTGTGGATGTGCAGGCCAATATCTCCCAGATCGGGGCGCTCGAGCGGGCGACCATTGAGAACAACGCCGCCCGTGAGGCGTGGGGGTTCCAGGTGCAGGGCACCGACCTGGCGCAGCGGGCGAAGGTGGCCCGGGCAGCGGCCAAGCAGGCTGCGGCTGGGCTCGCGGCCGAGTCGATCGGGACCATCCTCACCGGGGCCAGCAAGACGTACGGCCTCTATCGGAACAGAACGACAACGGCGGGGCTGACTGTGCCGGAGGGGAAGGTGGTGCAGGCCGACTGGCGGGACCGGGCGTAGTCGATGCCTTCCGTTCCGCGCGACCTCCCCAACGTGGGCCTGGCGCCGCTCCCCGGTGGGCGGCTCACGGGAACCGCTCCGATCGAAACGTTCGGGGGCGGCATCGCGGCCACCCGGATCGACCTCTCTGGGCCGATGGCGGAAGCCGAGCAGATCGCCGCAGAGGCCAAGCGGAACGCCGACAACACGGCCGTGGTCGCAGCCGGCACGCAGGCGGCCAAGCTCGAGGGAGACCTGACGACGGATGCGCGTGCGCATCACGGGCGCGATGCGTTCGGGTTGCCCGAATCGGTGGGTCAGGCGTGGGCCGTCGGGATGGCCGAGATCGAGAAGGGACTCTCGAACGATGTCCAGCGTGGGCAGTTCCAGTCGATCCGCGCCGCGCACGAGCGCGAGCTCTACGGGGTCGTCCAGACCCATGTGGCGCAGGAGCGGGCCCTCTACACGGGCCAGACCTACGACAGCGGCAAGACCGAAGAGTTCAACACCGCGCTCAAGGTCGGCACCGTGCCGGCGATCGCGCAGGGGGTGGTGACGCTCAAAGGGCTCGACGAAAAATTCCTGACCCAGCATTACGGCGGCAAGGGGAATATCCCCGAGCATCTCCTCGAGAACACGCAGGCCGCGAGCGCGTCCGGGCTGCATGTGGCCTATCTCGCGCAACTGGTCAACCAGCGGCAGATGGTGACGGCGCGTGCCTACCTAGCCGCGCATCGCGAGGAGATTCTGGGCAGCCAGATCGGCGAGGTCGACAAGCTGGTGAAGACCGGGACGGTGCTGGGCTTGGCGCAGGAAGCCTTCGACAAGATCCGCGTGCAGCCTGGCCTCACCGAAGGGCCGGCGATCGAGCAGGCACGGCAAGAGAAGGACCCCGAGGTGCGACAGGAGACGGAGCGACTCGTGGCGAGCGAGTTCGCGAAGCGGGACAAGGAGCGTGCTGATACGGTTCGGGACAACTACCAGGAAGCGACGAATGTGCTCGAGAACGCGCAGGGGAATCTGCGGGCGATCCCCACGACACTCTTTTCGTCGCTGCCTCTGGGCGAGCGCCAATCGCTGCGCGCGTATGCCAGAACGCTGACCGAAGGGACACCCGTCAAGACGCAACTGGGGGTTTATCAAGAATGGTACGGGAAGATGCTCGATCCCCTGAAGCGAGTCGAGTTCCTCAAAGCCAACATCCTTGGGCTCCAGGACCGCCTCGACCCGGCTGACCTGCGGTTCTTCCTGCAGGCGCAGCAGCAACTGAAGCAGAAGGACCCGGCCTTCGAGGCGAAGCTCCGCGATATGACGGCCCACGAGGAGATCATCGGCCGCGCGATGCGTGGGGCCGGCCTCGAGGTCCACTTCCCGGGTCAGCCTGCCCTTGAGCCCATTCACCAGGACATCGAGAACCGGCTGCGGCAAGCGATTCGCTACGCCGTGACCGAATTCCAGGTCACGACGGGCAAGATCGCGACCGGCACGGATGTGGCCGAGATCGCCAACGAGATCGTGACGAAGCACATCGTCACCGGCCCGAAGTTCGGCTACCGCAAGGATACCGAACTGGGCGCGAAGCGCATCGACGAGCTCACGCCCGCGATGCATTTCGGCGTCAAGTACGAAGACATCTCGCCCATGGACAGAACGCGGGTCGCGGACCTCTTGCGGCGCGAAGGGCAGCCGGTGAACGAGGGGATGATCGTGGTGCGGTTCCGGCAGCTCCTCGAGCATTACCGGAGCCTCGTGCCGCCAAAGGCCCCCTAGCCCGTGGACACCGCGACCGGGCTCACCGGGCTCCCGCCATGGCTCACAGCGGACGAGTCCGCGCCGCTCTTCCCGGGGGAACCCCCGTCTGGGCGGCCGCGGCCCACGCTGCCGCCGGTCGCTCCCACACTCTCCGGACTGCAAGACCCGGCCACGCTGCAGCAGTCGGCGTTCGTGGCCGCCCAACGGAAGCCAGACCGCTGGTCCCAAGTCACGGCACTGGCCCAACGGTACAACCTCTCACCCGACTTCGTCGACCACAACTTCGACGCGCTGGCGAAAGCGGATGACCAGTATGGGCGCCAGAGGGAAATCGCCGCTGCCCCGTCCGGTGTGCAGACGTGGCTCTCCAACCCGGACAACCTGAGCGTTGCCAAGGACGAAGTGCCGCAGGTTGCCGGCATCGGCACCGCAGCGAAACTGCTCTCTCAGCCTGCCCCAAGCGAAACGCCTTCGCGGCCGTGGTTTGTCTCCCGGGACTGGAGATCCCCAACCCAAACCGTCGCGTCAGATCAGATCGCGACCGCCTTTCTGACTGGGACGTCGGACATGAAATCGAAGGGCGGCTATCTGGCCGCGATTGCTGGAGACTACGACGCACGAGCACTGGCGTCCGAGGTCGGGGCCAGCAATCGCGCGCGGAAGGCGCTCGAGGACATGGCGCCGCCGGACCAGCCGGCGTATGCCCTCGACCAGAGCGAGGTGGTCGAGCGGTTGAAGCATGACCGCGTGCGATGGAGTGGGCTCACGCGCGAGTACCAGGAGCAGGGCCTGCTCTCGGCCCTCCGCGCCTTCGGCACGGGCGAGATCCACACGCTGGGCGATTTCATGGCGTTCGGGCTCAACGTCCTCCGCCACCCGCAGGGGTTTGGGCTTACGACGGTGCAAAGCATTCCCGGGATGCTGCCCTTGCTCGGTGGAAGTGCGCTTGGAACCTTCGTCGCGCCGGGCATCGGCACCGTAGCTGGTGGATTCCTGGGTATGCTGCCGGGTTCGGTCGCCGGTGCGTTCGAGGCGAACCTGGTGAAAGAAAAGGTCGACGTCACGAACGACGATGAGTTGTTCAAGGTGTTCAACGACCCTGTGCGGATGCACGCGGAACGATTGAAGGCGGCAGCGGCCGGCATGACCGAATCGGCGTTCGTGGCAGCGACCTTGCCGTTCGCAGGCGGGCTTCACGAGGGAGTGCTGGTGCGTGCGGGCGCTGCCGAATCCCGGCGCGCACTGACCGCGCTCGAGACATCTCTGGCGAGGGCAGGCGCCGAGAAGGTGACTCCAGCGATCGCGCGGGAAGCGGCAGCAGCGGTCCAGATGGGGAAGCCGATCACGCCCAGTCTCGTCGCGCGGGCGCTGGCGGCCGAGGGGGACATCGCCATCCAGGCCGGCGGGATGGCGGCGGGCCAGTTCGCCGGCCAGGTCGCGGGCAGCGCGACTGAAGGGAAGTCGCTGGCCGAATCCATTCGGTCGGCCGATGCCGGCGAGGCGTTGCTCACGTTCGTGAACATGATGGGGATGAGCCACGGCATCGAAGCGGGCGGGATCTCGATGCGGGCGAAGCTCGCGAAGGACCCGGCCCTTGCCCTCCATGAATACCTGCGCGAGGGCCAGCTGGCAGAAGAAGCGGTCCACCACGCGAAGGTGCTCGAGGAGATGGGCACCCACATGCGCGCAGCCCCGACGACGAGCGGAACGCCGGAGGCCATACGGAGCCTGGTCGAGACCGTGACTGCGGGCGATGGCGCGACGAAGATCTCCTTTACGCCGGCCGACTGGGATGCCTACTGGACGGACAAAGGCCTGTCGCCCTCTGCGGAAGCTGCCCGCATCATGGGCGATGACGGCAAGGCGTATCGGGAGGCCAAGGCGCAGGGCGAGCATGGCCGGCTCAATATCGACCTCGCTCGCTATGCGCAGGAGGTCGGGCCGACAGAGCATTGGGACGGGCTCAACAAGTACGCACGCGGCCGGCCAAACGGAAAGACGCTTCGGGAGGGCACGGAATTCCTCGCGGGGATGCCGGCCACGATCAAGGAACTGGCCGACGAAGCGATCGCGGCCGGCAAGCGGGAGCCGGTTGAACCGTCGCCGGTCGCGCCGACCAGGGTCGAGCGGGCAGTCCTCGAGGCGGAGCACGGCGCGCTCGAGGAGGAGCGGCGTGGACTGGCAGGCCAGCGGGCTCGTGAGGAGATCGACGCCGCCACGCACCAGGCCCGCGACCTGGAACTGGTGGCCCGACAGGAGGAGATCGACCGCCAGTTGGGCTATCCGCGGATGCAGGAGCGCCGCGTGCTCCTTGAGAAGAATCTGGCCGAGTTGGCAGCGCCCGAGACGCAGAAGGCGGCGTACATGGATGCCGCGCACTGGGCGAACCAACCCGGAATCAAGGAACAACTCGAGAAAGAACTGGCCGACCTCACGACGCACCAAGCGGCCCACCCGGCGCCCACGGAGCAACCGAGCGCGCTCGGCGAACAGATCGCCTCCATCACGGCACGGAACGAGGCCGAGTACCGGGAGCACATGACTCCGGACGAAGCACGGGCCAACGCCGAGATCTTCAGCGCCCTCCTGCGCCAGGTAGTGCTCGAGTCTCCCGGCATCGACCCCGAAGAGTTGGCGAAAAAGGTGGACGTGACTCATGGGCCGGTCGTGGCCGGCACGGCAGATGCCCTGTTGTCGCGAACCGCTCCAACAGAAGAGACGACTCCTGCCCCGAAGGAAGAGACCACCCGGTATCCCACGGGGGCGAGGAGAACGGAGGACCCGCACGGAGCGACGCCACTGCTCATCAACCTGGCCTCGGCGCGTCGAGCCGTGGAGTCCTTCAAGAAGAATGCCATCCTGGTCACCACCTACGTGCGTTCGAAACTGGGACTCGATGAGGAGGGGCATCGGGTTCGCCTGCCGGCGGAATACGTCGGAATCGGGAAACTGCCACGTGGGGCGACCCCGGAGCAGCGCACCGAGCACTTCATCGAATTCCTGAAGCGCAACCTGATCTGGATGCACAACCAGATCCCGGCCGACATCCGCGCCCGGACGAAGCTGTGGTACGAAGGCGCCCGCGGCGTCGCCACGCGATGGGGGGTCGAGTTCGGGAAGACCACGAAGCAGATGGCCGGCATGATGGCCGCCCTCTCCCCTGCGACGGACTGGTATCAGAATGCGGACATGGTGCGGCGGGTGGCGAGCACGCTCCGTGACCACCAGGACACGGCATGGTCGCCACTGATGGACGAGAAGGCAGGCGAGATCTGGCGGGATCCGAAGTATGAGGAGCAGCTCACGCGGGTGCGCGGAAAGACCCTGGGCGAACAACTGGACGCCGAGGACCGGGCGATGTGGGTGCGAACCTACGATGAAGCCCATGAGGTGCAGGACTATCGCGAACTGACGACCGAGGGGGAGTTCGGACCCGTCGTGCGAACGAAAGCGGGCCCGAAAGATCTCGAGGGATGGCCGGCAAAGCTGGGCTGGCAATCCCTGCCGAATATCGCCAAGGCCGTCCGCATCTTCGAGGATGGCTCAGAGCGGAATATCAGCCTCAATCTCGGGTTCTCACACAAGGTCCGGAGTTTCTACGCCAACATCGTGGATCCGGGCTCGCGCGCCTACGTGACGATCGACACCCACGCGGTCGCGGCGGCGCTGCTTCGTGCCTTGGGGAACCATGCCAGCGAGGTCAGCCACAACTTTGGAACAGCCGGCTCAAGCAAGAACCTGGTCCTGGGGGTTCGTGGTACCTACGCCCTCTACCACGAAGCATATGTCCGGGCCGCCAACGATCTGGGCTTGATTCCCCGGCAATTGCAATCCATAGTGTGGGAAGAAGCCCGCCGGCTCTTCCCAGACACGCTCAAACGGAATGCGGACCATGTCCAAACGCTCGATGCCCATTGGGAAGATCACCAGGCCGGCACGATCACCGAAGACGAAGCCCGCGAGCGGGTCCGCGATGGCGCCGAGCGGATCGTCGATCCCGCTGGGGAGCGACGGGCTGCTCGAGATGCTGAGAAGGCAGCACGGGCCGAACGTGGGCCTGAGGCAGTACTGGGAGTACGCGACGGGGAAGCCGATGCGGCTGCCGCTGGACGCGGAGATGTTCGACGTGCTGCCGGAGGACCTGCAGGCGGAAGCGAGGGGGGAGAAGCCCCGCCGGATGAGGGTGCGGGCGCCGGACCTGCCGCCCCCGGCCGTGCTCCCACCGTCCTCCACCAGCTAGCGGAGTACGTTCCGCCCTTCTATTCGCAGGCCGAAAAGCTCGTCGGGCAGAAGATGGGGAAGGTCGCCACGGCCGAGGAGCTCCGCGGGCTGCTCAAGGATCTCCGAAAAGAGGAACGCGACTGGCTCGGACTCGACGAGTTCCTCGCCTCGCAACCCAAGTTTACCAAGGACGAGGTCCAGACCTTCCTGCGCGCCAACCGGCTGGAACTCAAGGAAGAGGTCCACCGGGGGGAAGGCAAGGCCGATGAGGAGGCCGTCCAGGAGTTAGCCGACGAGAAGATGGAGTCGGCCATCCAGTCGCACCTGGACAACTACGATCCGGGGCAAGAGGGAGATATCCGGAGCTTCGATGTCGAGCAAATCGACCCGGACGACGAGGACAGCGACTGGGTCGTGACGACCGACGGCGAGCGCGACACGTACGATGTCTTCCCAACCGAAGAGCGGGCGCGGCGCGCAATGCGAAACACCCGCGACCAAGCGGAAGACGCAGCACGGGACCGCTACGAGGAGCATCTCCGAGATCACTACTTCGATTACGATGAGTTTCGCCAAGAGGCGTACGACGAGTTGCAGGACAGCGAGCCCGCGGCCGTGTACGGCGAGTACGTGCTCGAGGGCGACCCGGAAGACTACACGGAGATCACCTTCACCCTGCCCCAGGAACCGGGGGCCAGCACGTTCGAGAGTCCGCACGGAGAGCGGATCTGGAACAAGCGAAACCTGCTGGCGCACGCGCGGACGACGCTCCGCCGGATTCGCGGTGTGATTCGCAAGAACCTCATGCTGCTCATCGAGGAGATCCAGAGCGACTGGCACAGCGAGGGCCGCGAGTCCGGCTATCGGACGCCCGAATACGATCGCGACGTGCAGGCCGCAACCGATCGCTACCACGAAGCAGTCAAGGCCTACATGGCGGCCCGCGACGACGCAGAGCAAGTCCTCGAACGACTGCCGGAGTACAGTCAGTTCCGTTCGGCGCGGCTCGATGTGCTGGCGGCGTTCGCGGAGGACCCTGACCGCTGCCGGAACATGACCGCGCGCAGGCTCGGACCTGATGGCGAGTGGAAGCCGGGCGAGCTCGAACGCCTCGACGCCTTCCGGGCCGCGAAACTCCACTGGGACAACGCCACCCGACTGCTCAATGCGGCACGCCATGGCCCGGAAGCCGTCATCACCGTTCGTCCCATGTCCAGTCAGGAGATGGCACGGACAGGGATCGCGGACGGCTACACGGCCTACGGCCCGGACGGTCGAGCGATCGCATCCGGGGTGGACGAGGAAACGGTGCGCGCGATTGCCCACGATGTGCTTCTGCGGAGGACAGAGGGCCGGGTGCCCGACGCGCCGCTCAAGAACACCTGGCACGAGTACGTGCTCAAGCGGCTGATCCGCTACGCCGCCGATCACGACATCGATCATATCGGGATCACGACCGGGGAACAGCAGGCCGAGCGGTACTCGCTCGAGAAACAGGTGGACGAATTGCGCTACGACCCCGCCACGGAGCGATTCGGTGCCCTCAAGGATGGCGTGGTCCTCCATACGGGCACCTATGATGCGAAGGCGCTGGGTGCGGTCGTCGGGAAAGAAGTCGCAGAGAAATTGCTGGCGAGCCCCCTGACGTTCCCCGAGATGGCCCGCCACGAGTATGGCACCGCGGCTGTCCACCGGCTGGAAGGCACCGACTTGAAGGTCGGCGGCATCGGGATGCGCCGCTTCTATGACGAAATCATCCCGCAGTACTTGAACCATTTCACGAAGAAGTGGGGCGGGAAGGTCACGACCGCGACCCTGTCGAGCGGGCAGGAGGTGCACCACCTGGTGATCACGCCCGAACTCAAACGGGCCGCGAAGGAAGAGGGCTTCCAGCTCTTCCAGCCGGCCGAAGGCCACGCGCCGGGCCAGGAAGGCGTGCCGGCAGCCGGCCGCACGACGATCGACCACGCGACCGGCACCATCCACATCGAGGTCACGAAGCTCCGCGACATCGATACGATGCTGCACGAGCTGGGCGGGCATGGGTATTTCGAGATCCTCCGGCAATTGGTGGCCTCCGGCCGGGCCAGTCCACGGATCGCGGGCGCCTACGGCGACCTTCGTGCGTGGCTGCGCGAAGGCACGGATGGAGTCGAAGGCTCGGAGTTCCTCACCACGAAGGAACACGAGAAGCTCGCCCAAGGACTGACCACCTATCTCTTCGAAGGACGCGCACCGTCCAAGCGCCTCGAGCCCCTGTTCTTCCGGTTCTGGACCTGGTTCAAGGGCATCGCGGAGAAGATCGAGCGAATGGGCATCCCGATCACACCCGAAGTGCGGCGCGCGTTCGCGACGCTCTTCGCGACCGATGCGGAGATCGCGGAACAGGAACGAACCCAGCACGCCGCGCCCCTTTTCCCCGATGCGGCAGCGGCCCGCATGAAGCCCAAACTGGCGGCTGAGTACAACGAGACCGTGGCCGCTACGCATCGGGAAGGCATCCAGCGGTTCACCTTCGCGATGTTCGAGCAGATGCGAAAAGTCGACGCGGCCCAGCGGCAAGGGCTGCGCCGGCCCATCGAGGCCCGGCACACGCAGGAGGTGAACCAGGAGCCCATCTATAACGCCATCGAACGCCTGCGCAATCACCGGCAGCCATCCGGTGGCGCGCTCCCGCCGGACATGCCGCGGATGAAACTCTCGAGCGAAGCGATCAAGGCCACGTGGGGGCAGGAGGTGCTGGACGCCCTGCCGGCCGGCATCACCACGAACGACCCGGAGACCGCGACCAACCCCGCGATCGTGGCCGACCACTTCGGCTACAGCACGCCGAAGCCGTTCCTCGACGCGCTCACTGCCGCCCGCCCGCGCGCGGAAGAGATCAAGGCCAGAACCGACGCCGAGACGACGCAACGGTACGGCCAACCGAAGACCTACGAGCAGCAGTACGCCGAGGCCGCCGCGGCGGTCATGGAGGCCGACAGCCGCCCGCGACTCCTGCACTTGGAACTGCAGATCCTGGCGAGCGACGAGCTGGCGACCCTCAAGGGCTTGCAGCGGCGCATCAACCGGCCCATCCCCACCATCGAGGAGGTCCGCGCACGCGCCGAGCAGACGATCGCCAACCTCAAAGTGAAGGACGTGAACCCGCGCGATTTCCAGCTGGCTGCTGCTCGCGCCGCCAAGGCGGCTCAGGATCTCTCATGGAAGGGCGATCTCCATGGCGCTTTCCGGGCGAAAGAGCAGCAACTCCTGCACACGGAACTCCACCGGGCCGCCACGCGGGCCCAGGCGGAGATCACCAAGGGGTTGGCCGAATTCGAGCGGTTCCACCGCGACGACATCGCGCTCGCCAAGACGCGCGAGGTGAACATCATCAACGGGGGTCGCTCCATCCTGGCCCTCTTCGGGTTGGCCGAAGCCCACACGCCGATCACGAACTATCTCGAGCAACTGGCGCGCTACGATCCGGAAGCACACGCCGATGTCCAGGCGATGGTCAATGCCGCCACCATGGGGGCCCGCGACTGGCGCGAATTGTCAGTGACCGACTTCCGCGCGCTCCGGGAAACCTTGAGCGCGCTCTGGGACAAGTCGCTCTCCGACCGGCAGAACGAGATCGACGGCGTGAAGCGGGACCGAAAGGAATTGGCCGGTATCCTCGCCAACCAGATCGACCGGCTGCTGGGCCATCCCAAGTTGCGTGAGGAGCGGGCGCAAGTGGCCGCGCACCTCTCGCGCGCCGAGCGGAACCTCAAGGAAGCCGAAGGCGTGGACCCGACCGAGACGGAAGGGATGCAGCCGGATCCCCAGGTGGCGGCCTCTCTCCGGACGCAGTTGGCCGCGATCGATGCGCGGCTCGCGGGCGTGAAGATGCCCGAGGAACGCACGGGGTTGGCCCATGCGCCCTTCCCCATCGAACGCGCGGGGCGGGACCTCCTGAACTCCGGATCGTGGGCCAGGCGCGTCGAGCACTGGCTGGGGTCGCTGGGGGCTCCTGAGTGGCTCGGCTTCCTCTTCGATCCGGTGCAGGAAGGCATCAATACCTATCACGAGAAGTTCGCCGACATCACGCTTCGCTACGAGGCGGTCGCGGCCACGCTCAAGGGCTTGATGGAAGGCGATCCGGGCCGCACGGTGAAAGAGCACCTGCTTGGCCGGCACCCGATCGATGCACCCGAACTGGGCTATCAGTTCCAGTCGATGGCGGAACTGCTGGGCGCGCTCCTCCAT
>Ga0193751_1001675_pt1 | contig 13973 bp, 9 predicted proteins | sample L1c2metaG_FD_143050 | JGI IMG/M metagenome (GOLD analysis project Ga0193751, IMG submission 143050) | Soil microbial communities from a riparian zone of the East river system, Colorado, United States - L1c2 | ecosystem: Environmental > Terrestrial > Soil > Riparian zone | place: USA: East River... | reverse complement strand
GCGCGCTCCGTCACGCCGCCGGCCGATTGGACGCCATGCTCCTCGGCCCCTTCGCGCGCCAGCTTGACGGCAGGCCGCTGGTGGTGATCCCGACCGGTCCGCTTCAGTCGCTGCCGTGGTCCGTCCTGCGGTCGTGCGCGGACCGCCCGGTCACCGTCGCGCCGTCGGCGGCCCTGTGGTATGCCGCCCAGCGCCGGGAGCCGCAAGCACAGGGACAGGTCACGGTCGCCTGTGGCCCGGGCCTGCCTGGCGCACGCGCTGAGGCCGAGGCTGTGGCCGCCATCTACCGAACGACTGCCCTCCTCGGCTCCGCTGCGACAGTGGATGCGGTCACGGAAGGCCTGAGCCGGGCGAACTTGGTCCACCTGGCGGCGCACGGGCATGTCCGCGCCGATAACACCTTGTTCTCGTCGCTGCGGCTCGCCGACGGCCCGCTCATGGTCTTTGACCTGGAACGGCTCGAGCGGGTGGCCCCGACTTTGGTGCTTGCGGCATGCGACAGCGGGCGGCCGGTGGTGCGTACCGGCGACGAACTGCTCGGATTTAGCGCCTCCCTGCTGTCACTGGGCGCCCAGCAGCTCGTCGGGTCCGTTGTTCCCATACCTGACGCGGAAACTGCGCCGCTTATGGTCGCCTTCCACCGGCAGCTGGCGGCTGGTCAGCACGTCGCAGGGGCATTGAGCCAAGCTCAGCGGCAGCTCACTACCGAGGGAGGCAAAGCCATGGCAGCGGCCGCGGGGTTTATTTGCATTGGTGCCGGGATGAAAGCACCAGCCACGCTGCTGGCCGCCACCAGGTCCCCCGCGAGCGAGCCCGGGCGGTATTTGCCAGGGGGGCCGACCGGCCAGCGGTAGCGATACACGATGCAGAACGGCCAGAGGCCAGGCTGGTAGAAGTCCACGATCGTGGCGTTGCGCTCGGTGCACCGCCGCAGCTTGCCGTAGCCGTTCATCCACGCATGCGTACGCTCGACCACCTAGCGGATGCCGGCCTGGATCGAGGCGGGGATGTCCTCGCGGGCGATCTGGCCGTCAAGGCCCAGCTGATCAAGCAGCTGGCGGGTGGGCTGGCTGTGACAGCCGCGGTCCAGGTGGCAGGTGCGGTCCTGGAGCAAGATCCCGGCCAGCCAAAGCACGGCCCTTGGCGCATCGAAGCCTCAGGTCCAGGAGCCTTCCGCCGGGCGGTGAGAGCGGGATGCCGCCTGCCGCAGTCTCGTATGCGCAGGTGGATGCGCTGTTCATGCCAGCTGATGGGGCTTCGGCCCCGATAAAGCACCCAGGCAACTGACGTCACCCCCGTGTCGTGTAAGCGCCGACGAGAACGTCCCAGGCACCTGCAATGACTGACGGGAAAAAACGTGACACCTTCACTACCCACCAGGTGTCGAGCGGATCCGTCACGAGCGCCAGCGCCAGCAGGCGGCCTGTCCGGTCAAGATCATCGGATTGGGCGGCGACCCTGGCCAGGCAGGCGAGCGTGTCAGCTTGCACTCCGGGATCGTGGATGGTGCGGGCGAGGGCTTCGGCGCGGTCCGGGTCGCCGGCCTGGGCGATCGCGGTTGCCAGCGTGCGCAGCGCCCAGGCCTGATCGTCGGGGTTAGTGCTGCTGCGGGCGAGCGCCTCGGCTTCGGTAGCTAGCCGGAAGGCGCGGTCACGGTGGCCGGCCTGGGCGGCAATCCCAGCCAGGCTGGCCAGCATGTCCGCCCTGTCATCGGGATCGCGGATGGTGCGGGCGAGGGCTTCGGCGCGGTCCGGGTCGCCGGCCTCGGCGATCACGGTAGCCACCTCAGCCATAGCGCCGGCCTGATCGTGGGGGTTGGTGATAGTGCGGGCGAGCGCCTCGGCTTCGGTGGCTAGCCGGAAGGCGCGGTCAAGGTGACCGGCCTGGGCGATCGCGGCCGTAACCCCGGTGAGCGCGCGCGCCTGAGCTGCGGCAGCGGCCAGGAGCGTGAGGGAATCGGCCTCGCCGGTGCTGACAGTGATGGTGCGGGCGAGGGCTTCGGCGCCGTCCGGGTCACCGGCCTGGGCGACCACAGTGGCTACCCCGGCGAGCAGACTGACCCGGTCGTCGGGGTTGGTGATGGTGCGGGCGAGTGCCTCGGCTTCGGCGGCTAGCAGGAAGGCGCGGTCAGGGTTGTCGGCCTGGGCGGCGATTCCGGCCAGGCTGGTGAGTGTGTCAGCCTGAACCCCAGGGTTAGTGATGGTCCGCGAGAGGGCTTCGGCGCGGTCCGGGTCGCCGTCCCGAGCTATCGCGGTAGCTACGCTGGCCAGAGTTCTGGCCCGGGCATGGGGGTTGGTGATGTTGCGGGTGAGGGCTTCGGCGCGGTCGGGGTCGCCGGCCTGGGCGATCGCGGTTGCCAGCGTGCGTAGCGCCCAGGCCTGATCGTCGGGGTTGGTGATGGTGCGGGCGAGTGCCTCGGCTTCGGTGGCCAGCCGGAAGGCGCGGTCGGGGTTGTCGGCCTGGGCGGCGACTCCGGCGAGGCCGACCAGCATTTCTGTCCTGTCGTCGGGGTTGGTGATGGTGCGGGCGAAGGCTTCGGCGCGGTCGGGGTCGCCGGCCTGGGCGATCGCGGTAGCCACCGTGCGTAGCGCCCAGGCCTGGCCGACCAGGCTGGTGATCGCACGGGCAAGTGCCTCGGCTTCGGTCGCCGGCCGGAAGGCACGGTCGGGGTTGTCGGCCTGAGCGGCGATTCCGGCCAGGCTGGTGAGCATGTCGGCTCGGACACCCGGGTTGGTGATGGTGCGGGCGAGGGTTTCGGCGCGGTCGGGGTCGCCGGCCTCGGCGATCGCGGTGGCCACCCCGGCCAGAGCGCGAGCCTGGTCGTTGGGGTTGGTGACGGTGCGGGCGAGGGCGATGGCGCGGTCCGGGTTGCCGGCCTGGGCGATCGCCGTAGCTAGGGCGCGCTGAGCCCTGGCCTGGTCGTCGGGGTTGGTGATGGTGCGGGCGAGGGCGATGGCGCGGTCGGGGTCGCCGGCCTGGGCGATCGCGGTGGCCACCCTCGCGAGCGCGTGAGCCTGGTGGTCGGGGTTGGTGATGGTGCGGGCGAGAGCCTCGGCTTCGGTAGCTAGCCGGAGGGCGCGGTCACGGTGGCTGGCCTGAGCGGCGACCCCGGCCAGGTCGGCGAGCGTGCAGGCCTGGTGGTCGGGGTTAATGATGGTGCGGGTGAGGGCTTCGGCGCGGTCGGGGTCGCCGGCCTGGGCGATCGCGGTGGCCACCCCGCCGAGCGCGCGAGCCTGGTCGTCGGGATTGGTGATGGTGCGGGCGAGAGCTTCGGCATGATCGATACGAGCGAGGCGTGCCCACACGCTAGGCAGATCAGCCGGAATGGATTGATTACGGATCGAGATGGCGTGCCGGTAGACGGCCAGCTCAACAAGTGCCCGCAAATCCGGCGCGTCTTTATCAGCGATAAGACCCTGAGCAGTGGTGATCTCGCTGAGAGCGGCGTAATCACTCCCGGTGGCCAAGAGGAGAAATGCGTGTCTGCGAGGGTCCCGGGCGAGTGCGGACAACCGTGCTATGTCGCTCGTAGCCACAAGCAGGCGCCGGTAGCCGCGGATGGCATAGCCCGGGGTCGTCTCCGGCCAGCCGTTGCCGGCATAGGAGCCGATCCAGTTGTGAACCTTTTCCCGGTAGCGGGCGAGTTCATCACCGAGTTGTTCCTCCGCAGTGACCCGCAAGGTCTCGTGGGCGAACAGGTACACGCGTGTCGCCGGATTCGAATGGGGATCGCGGAGATCTGCTGAAGCCCGGGTGTAAAGGCTGCGCCCGAACACGCCGCGCAGGATGGGGTCGAGCTTGTGCGGAGGCGCTTCGGTGAGCGCCGACAGGTCGCTCCTGGTAAGACCCCCTCCTGACCCAGCGATGTAGCCCACCACATCGATCGCGATCTGATGCCCGGCGAGCAGATCCCGAAGTTCCTGCTTGGCACGCAATGCCACATCCTCTGCCACCAACGAGACCGGCAGGGGACGCCGAGCGCAGCCGCGTAGCGGGTGAATGCCAGGAAGATCGTCGGGAAGGCCGGGGTCAGGCCGGCTGGTGACAATGAACCTGACATTGGCCGGGGGCCGGCGGGGGAGCAGCGAGGCGATGCTGGGCCGTCCCCTGGGCGGGGTCGCGCCAGCATCGTCCTCATCAAGTCCATCCACAACGACGACAAGCCGTCGTGCCCGTTCTTGCAAATGCGCTGCTGCCGAGGCCAGCAGGTTCAGCCACGCGCCCGCCCGTGCCCCGGCCACCGCTGGGGAACCTGCACTGGCCGGATAGAGGGCGTTAAGCTGCTCGATCATGCCGTCCAGGAAGGCGTCGCTGTCGGCTTGGCCATAGAGACGCCCGGTAATGAAGAACGACACGACATCGACACCAGCCGGGGGATGCATAACGAACCACGACGCCAAGGCGCTTTTGCCGGCCCATGGGCCGGCCTGCCACCACGCGTAGGGGTCGGCACCGGCGCAGAACTCGGCCCAGTCTGCCAGCTCGCTATCGCGGCCAATGAGCGAGTCCGGAGCGATATCGCGGACCTGCGCTTGATAGGCCGATTGCACAAGTTGACTCGGCTCAGCTGGGACGACATCAGGCAGGCCGCTAGCGCTGGCGGGCAATCCGAGTTGTTCCGATAGCGTACCAAGATCAGACGCCGACAGCTCTTCGTAGCCGCGGTCGATGCGGCGGGCAGTGAGCCGGCCGGTGCCTTCCGTGGGGTGGTGTTCTGCGACGACTCCAACGATTCGTCCAGCTGTCCAGACAGGAGCCCCTGACATCCCTTCCCACGGCGAAGGATCCCGAGGCGATGGCGGGGCGGGCGACGGGTCGTCCAGGTAGACGGCGAGCGTGCCCTGACGGCGGTTGGCCGCCACCGGCGTATGCCCGACGGCCTGCTCGAAGTCTCGGAATGCCCACATCTGGACGTCGGCGAGGCCGGTCCGGAGCTTGAACCTTGGAAAGCCGAAGGCCTGCACCATGAGCACGGCCGTGCAGTCGGCGATCCGGCCGAACAGGGCTGGCTCAATTTCCCGTCCCGCCGTGGCGTCCTCCGGGATCGTGATCACGGCAAGGTCGCTGCCTTTATGTCCCGCCGGATCGGCCCACCACGTCTCGGCTTGCACGTCGACCTCGGTGCGCTGGCCGACATCCAGCCGTACTCGCACAGCCGACGCTCCAGCCACGACGTGCGCTGCGGTGAGCACGCGGCCGGGCGCAGTCAGATAGCCTGACCCGCGCGACCCGTCATCGTCTGGCCCGCGGCGGACCACGATCTGGGCGACCCTCCAAGGCTCCACTATCACGCATCACCCCCGGCTACCAGCATCAGGGATTCAGCGCTCTCCTTCGACTTCCTTGCCCGCGATCAGTGGGGCGTTCGGCTTCCCATCAGGGGACAGCGGCGCCGCCATGTCGCGGGGGCTGAGCATGAGCTTGATCTCATGGACGGCTTCACGTGAAATCTTCGCATCCACCCCCGCCTCGACAACCCAAAATCGGATTCTTGCCCCAGGCGTAGCTTCCTGACCTACCGTTACCGTCAGCGACACCTCTATCGGCCCCAACTCGAAACGCAGTCGCTCACCTTCGGAATCACTTAGTGCGTCGTTGAGTTCCGTGCGCAGCTGCCGTACAACGGACGCCAATTCCAGACCGCCCATACCCTGCCACCTCGATCAGCGACTACAGACCCCTTACACAGCCGCCCCGGCATGCGGTGATCTTGGCTGGCAGCCGCGGCTGAATCCGAACCTTTGAATCGGCAGTCGAAAGATCAGCTGACCGCAACCACCACTAGCAAGAAGCCACTCGGCCGGACGAGTCGCAGAACCCGGACACCAGGTCAGCCACAGCGCCCGACAACATACTCGCACATGCAAGGCCGCCAGACACAGTTCGAAACCTAGCCGGGGGGGAAGGAGACCGCGCAGGCTGCGGAATCGAGACCGGATCACAGGGTGATCCATCCGGTCAGGACATCCGTGCCTTCTGCGGTGTGACATCGCAAGCGGAACGGGCTGGCCGGAATAGGGCGGATGGCGAAGCTGCCGAGCCTGTCCACCGGGATTGTGGTGATCGCGCCGGCCCTGCTATGGATCTCGACCGTCCCTTCCCGTGCCGGAATGGCCTGACCCAGCAACGAGTCGTCGCTGACCTCGAGTTCGATGGTCAGATGTGCCGAGGTGAAGGTAAGGGCGCGGATCGATGCGGTCTCGGACCGCATGCTCGGTGCACTGTCCAGATCACGGGTGGAGTCGTAGGTGAGCTGCGCGAGCTCGGCGTCGATGTTGTGCCACGTGTACGCGTTCTTGCCGGCCTCGATGAACTCGGGCGGGACGGCTCGGCGGGCTCGCAGCGACTCCTTCAGCGCCGGAAGCAGTCGTTCGTCGTCCAAATTGTCAGGCACGAGGCCCACCTCCGGTGTTGCTGGTCCCCGCGTCTTCAACTGAGTTGTCCTTGATCTGACGGTCGCTAAACGCAATAAGGGATGGCGAATGGCGCAGCCGGTCCAGGCAGCGTGCACGCTGCGGGCCAATGCTTCCGATGGGTATTGGCAGGGTAGCGCTAATCTCGGCATAGGAGAGCGGGGGATCATTGAGCAGCATCGACAGCAGCTGCCGGCAGCGGGGCGGAAGGCTGGCGAACGCCGAGCGCAACGCGGCATTCAGCTCCGCGGCGATGACCTCCTGCTCGACCATCAAGGAGGTTTGGTCTGGTGACATCTGGCTGTCCACTGATGACCCGAAGGAGTCGTACCTGCGTGCCGCTCGTAGGACGCGAAGGCATTCCCGCTGAGTGGTGGTAGCCAGCCATCCGGGCAGCGCCGCGGGAGTGCGGAGGTTTCCAACCTGCTCGACCAGGAGTAGCCAGACGGTCTGGCCGACGTCGTCAATGTCGTTCCTGGTCAGCTGATACCGGTTGCAGATAGACCAGACCAGCGGGGCGTAGCGTTCGACGAGCTCGTCCCATGCCTGCTGGTCACCCTCGCGGACACGGACGACTAACGTGATGACGGTCGGATCGTCACGCATGGCAATAGCTACCTGTCTTGTTAGGCCGGATTCCGCAGCCGGGTTCATCCGGATCGCGCTGCAGCAACTCGTCCAGCGCCTGACGGGCCGACCGGTGCCTAGGCACTATGCGAGCTGCGATAGCACCGTTGACGACGGCGGCGGCGAAGGAGTATCCCTCCCAGAAGGCATCCTCGGTGAAAAGATGGATGCCCTTGACTAGATGATCAAGTTCAAAGTAATCGTTGTCAGTTGTATTGGGGTGGTCTCTTTTCCGATCGCAAGGGAAGCGATCGAGCTCCCGGTCGATGTTGCTGTCGGCCCGGAGCTTGCCGATTGCCTCTTCGACGCCCGTCAACTCCACCAAGGCCAGACCCAGGGCCGCATTGCGGTCGATCACGCGGGAGCGTGCGCCAAGGTCAGCTGACGTCTTAGTGACGAGCTCTAGTTCAGGCAGGGCTACGACGAGATGCTCGTCGTTAAATCGCTCGACCCGGCCGCACTTTTTCATCTGCTCCTCCAGCCTGGTGGCGCAAGTTGCCGCAACCTGCGCTGGGGCTAGCTGCACCAACCTCAGTTATCCGGAGGAGGGCGGCAGCTGCCTGATACACCGATGAGGTGGGAGATACGTTGACGCCGGTCCGAGGGTCCGTACGTAGGATCGGGGCTGTAAGCGCCACGTTGCACGAACAGGGCAGGCGCGGCGCTCCGGCTCGCGGAGGCAGACCCGGCCAAGTCGGCGGTGGCCGTTCTGCAGGGGGTCTTGAAAGTCAGCCGCCGATGCCCGACCGGGCCTCGGCCATGGTCATCGCCCTGTCCAGGATGTCGACCGCCCGGTCGATGAGCTCCTTCTCGATCACGAGCGAGGGGATGAGCTGGAACCGGTTGTAGAGGTAGCCGCCCTTCTCGAACAGCAGGCCCTCGCGTACGCAGAAGTCGAGCATCCAGGCGGCCTCCTGCACCGCCGGCTCCTTGGTGGCGCGGTCTCGCACGAACTCCAGGCCGACGAACAGCCCGCGTGCGTCAATCCAGCCCAGGATGGGATGGCGCTGCTGCAGCTCCTCGAGCTGATTCCGGAAGTAGTCGCCGAGCTCTGCGGCGCGCTGCACCAGCCGCTCAGACTCGTAGAGGTCGAGCGTCGCGTTGGCCGCGGCGGCCGCGAGCGGGGTCGCGGCGAACGTGGCGACGTGGGCGCCCGGGCCCCAGGAGGCCGCCACCTCGTCGGCCGCGACGACCGCGGAGATCGGCAGCCCGCTGGCCAGGCCCTTGGAGACGACGATCATGTCGGGGACGACGTCCTCATGCTCGCAGGCCCACATCCGGCCGGTCCGGCCCATCCCGGCCTGGATCTCGTCGTCGATCAGCAGGAAGCCGAACTCGTCGCACATATCGCGGATGCCGCGCAGGTAGCCGTCGCCGGGGATGATATAGCCGGCGCTTGCCTGCATCGGCTCCAGCAGTACCGCGGCGACGTTGGATACCTGAGCGCGGTGATCGGCGAACGGCGACTCCTTGCCGAGCAGCATCCGCCTGATGAACTCCATGCAGGCCTCGGCGCAGTGTTCCGGCGACGCGCCGACGGGGCATCGGTAGGGATATGAGAACGGAATCTTGGCGTGTCCGGTGTCGTGCGGCAGTACCGGGTAGTGGTAGGCCCACATGCCGCCCTTCGCGGTGGTCGCCAGGGTGGCACCGGTCGTCCCGTGGTAGCCGCCGTAGGTGGACAGGATGATCGGCGCGCCGGTGTACCAGCGCGCGAGCCTGATCGCGAGTTCCACGGCGTCTGCGCCGGTCACCCCGAAGATGATGCGCTTGTCGTGGTCGCCGGGCGCGAGCTGCGCCAGCCGGGCGGCAAGGCGCTCCCGTGGCTCGTTCGGCAGGTCGAAATAGTGCATCAGGCGCCCGGCCTGCTCGGCCACGGCGGATACGACGGCCGGATGGCAATGCCCCACATTCGAAACGGAGAAACCGGCGAGCATGTCGACGTACTCCCGGTCGTCGGCGTCCCAGACCAGGGCGCCGTCGCCCCGGACGATCGCGGGAGGGCACTCGAACACCGCGAAGCCGACCTGGCCGGTCGACTCGTTTCGCACGTGCTCGCGCAGTATGTCCTTGCTCTTTGGCCCGTAACCCGAGCGCTCGACGCGCTCCAGCAGCTGCTCCGGACTCGTGTGCAGGCGTGCCCGCTGCTCGATGAACCGGTTCCCGAAGGCTCGCTGATCCACTGCCGCTCCCGTCGCCTGTTGTCGGTCGTTCCTGTAATAGCCCTGCGTCAGCCGGATGGGAGCTGGTAGCTCTTGATCCCCTTGCGGGCGTTCAGCTCGACCAGCGCTCCCTGCAAGATCCCGTCGGCGTACTCGCTTCCAGGGTTGATGCACAGCGTCCGGCCGATCTTGATAGCCCCCCTGGACTCGTGAATGTGCCCGTGCAGGGAGAGCATCGGCTGGTGCCGCTCAATGACCCGGCGCACCGCCTCTGAGCCGACGGACTCCATCAGCACCGCGCCGCCCTTGACCACCGGCTTGAGTGAGTCGTTGAGCACCGGCGCCTTGTCGATGGCCGTCCGGATCGGCGGGACGTGCAGGTTGAACACCGCCCGCTCTGCGCTGGGAACATCGGCGGCCAGCTTCTCGATGTGACGGTCCAGATCGTCTTCGTCCATCTCCCGCGGGGAGTTCCACGGGGTGCGATTCGACCAGCCGCAGGAGATCATGGTCATGCCCTCGCCGAGGTCAATCAGCTGGTCTTCGGGGTCGGTGATGATCGAGGACTCGCCGAGCAGCTCCCGGAGTTCCGGCGGGTCGTCGTTGCCGGTCATCACGTAGAGCTGGACGCTCGTGCCGGACAGCTTTTCTTCCGCCCACGTCATCCAGCGCGCGAGGCTCTCGCGCATCAGGTCGATGAAGACCCTGTGCACGGCCGCGGGGTCATCCCACGTCTGGTCGAGCTCCTCATCGGTGGTGTGGTAGGGGTAGAAGCCCATGTCGCGGATCCTGGCCTCCACCTGGTCGAGCTCCGCGACCGTCAGTAGCTTCTCGCCGGTCAGCTGCCTGGCGAGATGGCCGCCGGGGCGTGACACGATCGGGACGACTGCCTTGCCGGAGACGTCCCCGCCCATCACCAGGATGTCGGCGCCGTAGAAGCGGGCCGCGTTCAGGAACTTGCGCCAGCACACGTCCGAGCCGTGGATGTCGGAGGCATAGTAGAGCGTTCGCGTCACCGGACGACCTCCTCGGGCACCTCATACCAGCGGACCCTCCGGCCGACCCGCGCCCGCATCCGCCAGGAGATCGTCTTGGGTGCCTCCTGCAGCGCGCGGATGGCCGCATCTATCCGTCCCGCGATCCTGGCCCGGTCCGCCGCGGTCGCGACCAGCTCATCGAGCAGGCCGGCGCAGCCGGCGAGATTGTCCGTTACTGTCGTGTAGAGCCCCCAGTCCGCGCCGCACGCCTCAGCCATTCGGGCCAGGTTCAGGCGGCCTGGCCCGTCGCCGTCGCCGGGCTCGTGATCCCAGAGCAGCATTGCCACGTCGGACAGGTCCTTGGCGTTGACCTCGGCGATCTGCAGCTTGGTCAGCATCAGCTCGGCCGCTGGCAGCGTCTCGGCCTCGGCCTCGAGCCGAGTGCCCAGATCCATCGGGTGCGACATCTCGAAGATGTCGAGGAACACGTCAACGTGCCAGCCGCTGTCGGGGTCGGGGGAGTGGTAGAGCAGCCGCCTGGCGCCGTGCGTGGCGTTGAAGACCCGTTCCGGCTGGAGGGCCCGTTCTTCGAGTAGGCCGCGCAGGTCGCGGGACTGGCGCTTGTGTGCCACCAGGTCGATGTCCGGGTACTGCCGGCCAAGTGCCGCCCGCGCCGCGGCAGAGGCCCGGATCCAGATCGCGACGCCTCCGAGCAGGCGCACGGCAACGCCGCGGGCCGCCGCCGCGGCGACCAGGCTTCGGCCTGCCGTCACCATCGGCGGCTCGCCGCTGGCCAGGGCGGGTTCGCCGCTGGCTCCAGCGGGGCCGCCGTTCGTTCCGGTCCGTTCGATCACTCCGGTTGCTCCATCCCCGCCGGGATCTCGGTCACTCTGGCGGGATCTCGGCGAAGGTCTGCGTGAAGCTCATGCCCTGCCGGCGCCGGTATAGCCGGGCACCGAAGTAGTAAACGATGCCGATCGCGGGCGCCGAGAACGCCTCAAGCATGGGCTTCAGCCCGAACGTGCCGCCGAATCCGGTGTGGAAGGCCACATAGATCACGAAGACCCAGGAGATCGCCGACACCGCGGCGACCCAGGTGATAACCGGCAGTCCGGCGACCTTGCGCCGGGCCCACTCCGGCCCCTGGGAGTGCAGCTGCGGCCGCCGCCAGGGAGCTATGGCCGCGGCGACCGACACGATGATGAACGCCAGCGCCAGCACCGCGATGATGTTCAGCAGGTAGGCGCCGAGACCCTGGTAGATGTTCAGGTAGTTGAGCAGCTCGACCACGCATCCGATAGTCACCGTGGCGATCACCGGGGTGTGGAAGCGGTCGGAGACGGTGGTCAGCTTCTCCGGCGCGAGCCGGTCGAAGGACCACGCGAACAGGTTGCGGGTGCCGAGCATGAAGCCCGTCGGCGTCCACCACATGATCGAGAGCACGAAGCACAGCGCGATGAAGACCAGCAGCCAGTGCGGGCCGGGCAGGAAGTCGACCAGGGCCGGCAGGAACGGCAGGAACGCGAGGTGCCAGTGCGCCGCGCCGCCGCCGAGTCCCATGAATATCGACGCGCCGAAGAACTTGAACCCGTAGTACTTGTAGATCAGGCCTACGCCTACGACGTACCCGATCGCCGAGAGCAGCAGCGCGCCGAGGATCGAGGTGGTGGCGGTACGGCGCACGTTCCTGATCTCGCCGGCGAAGTATCCCGTCCACTGGAAGCCGGTATAGACCTGGAACGAGTAGATCATGGCGAAGATGGTCGCTCCCCAGCCGATGCCGCCCGCTGCGCTGAAGCCCAGGCCGTGCGCCCCGGAGATGATCGCGCTGAAGCTCGTTCCGGAGTGAGCGTTCCATGCGCTGACGAAATGGCCGTGGCTGCCGACGGCCAGCGCAACCAGCCAGGCGATCATGCCCAGCCACACGACCGCGAAGGTGACCACCATGTAGCGGGCCACAACCCGGACCCCGAAGATCATCAGGATCGTGAACGCCGCGGTGAGCACCGTCGCTATCAGCATCAGCTCGCCATGGGTCGGCGCAGTGAGCGCCGTGGCGTGCCATCCGCCGACGAATGCGGCAGCCGGGCCCATCACCGACAGCATGTAGGTGAAGTTGAACGCGATCCAGGTCAGGAACACGAACGTCACCGAGAAGTTGACGAAGAAGCCGAGGAACGGGCTCAGCGTCCTGGACACCCAGACGTAGTCCCCCCCGGACCTCGGCATGATGACCGTGAAGTAGAGGTACACCAGTCCGCAGGTCGCCACCAGCGGGGTCGCGAGCAGGAACGACAGCAGCATGTTGGCGTGCGGCCAGAATATCGGGGTGAATGCCATCACCTCGGTGATGCCGACCGGGATCAGCACCGCGGAAAACACAAGATTGAACGCATCGAACGGGCCGAGCTCGCGGACTAGGCCGGTGGCGTTCCTGACGAACAGGTTGCGGCTTCCGCCGGGCGGCTGCGGGCCGCCGCGCGTGCCTGTAGTGGTCACCTGACTCCTCCTTGCCTGGTCGCGCCCGCGCCTTCGCGTCGGGCGGGAGAGCCGGGCCGGGTCCGCCGGCTGGGGACCTCGGCAGTCGAGCCGCGGACCACGAGCTCCACTGGGAGCACGATCCGCTCCGGGTGGTCGCGGCGGCCCTCTATCGCCTCGACGGCCAGTTCCGCGGCCTGGCCGCCGAGCTGGGCTATCGGCTGCCGGACCGTGGTGAGCGCTGGGGTCACCAGCTGGGAGACGAAGATGTCGTCGAAGCCCGCGACGGACAGGTCCCGGCCCACCGTGCGGCCGCACTCGGCGGCCGCCGTCATCAGGCCCAGCGCGATGAGGTCGTTCGCGCAATACACGGCGGTGAGGCGGGGGTGACTGGCCAGCATCGCCCGGCCCGTCGCGAGGCCTGCCTCGCGGGTGTAGTAAGAGGCGCGGAGAATGCGCTCGGGCGGGATCGTGATGCCCCGTTCGCCCAGGGCGCGCACGAAGCCGCGCAGCCTGGCCTCGGCGGTGGGCAGGCCATCCGGGCCCGCCACCACGCCGATCTCGCAGTGCCCGAGGTCGGCCAGGTGGCGCGCGGCGAGCACGCCGCCTGCCTCGTTGTCGGACGTGATGACGGTAGCGCCCGGCGGCAGGTCGTCCAGCTCCTCGTCGATGACGACGAGCGGGATCCGCTGCAGGGCCGGGTCGCGCAGGCACCGGTGCTCACGGGTGGTCCCTGGCAGATAGAGCAGCGCGTCAACGCGCTTGTCGCTGAGAACCTCGACGCAGCGGTCCTCCAGCGCGGCGTCCAGCTCGGAGCTACACACGATCGTCATGTAGCCGGCCGCCATCGACGCCGCCTCGGCGCCCCGGACGAGTTCGCTGAAGAACGGGTTGGCGATGTCGGGCACGACCATTCCTATGGTCCGGGTCCGCCCGGTAACCATGGAGACGGCTATATGACTGGGCCGGTAGGCGGCCCTTGCGGCGGCGGCCCGGACCCGGGCCCTGGTCCGCGGGCTGACCGGGCGCTTGGCCGAGAACGTGTGACTGACCGTGGCCACCGACACGCCGGCCATGCGCGCAACGTCGACGATTGTCGCCACGGTCGTCATTGTGGAGCAAAACGTTTTGCGCGTCAATGGGCTAGCTTCCTGCCCGATTGGGTCGGCAACACTCCGGCCTTCACGCTCAGCCCGTCCGGCGACGGCGGCTGCGACGTGCAGTTCCAGCACGAAGGCCTGCGCCCGGAGCTGGAGTGCTACGACATGTGCAGCGCCGGCTGGGACCAGTACGTTCCCGGCCTGCGTGACTGCATC
>Ga0193751_1001674_pt1 | contig 13986 bp, 5 predicted proteins | sample L1c2metaG_FD_143050 | JGI IMG/M metagenome (GOLD analysis project Ga0193751, IMG submission 143050) | Soil microbial communities from a riparian zone of the East river system, Colorado, United States - L1c2 | ecosystem: Environmental > Terrestrial > Soil > Riparian zone | place: USA: East River... | reverse complement strand
TAGCCTGGCTGGTGTTTCCGCGAGGATGATTCGCCGCGCATGCTCGTCGGGTACCCATTCCGCGAGCCAGCCGACGAACTCACCGGATGCGTTCACCTTGTAGGTGCGAATTCATTCGCACGCGCTGCACCCAGGACTCGATCGAACCCGAATAGCCTTGCCGGCGTTTCCGCGAGGATGATTCGCCGCGCATGCTCGTCGGGAACCCATTCCGCGAGCCAGCCGACGCAATCCCGATACGTGATCTCATCCTCGTGCGACACGAACGGCCAATCGCTCGCCCATACGAGCTGCTGCGGGCCGCCCGCGTCGAGCAGCGCGTCGACATAACGCTGCACATTGACGCCGCCCTGGCGATAGGGCGCCGAGAGCTTGACCCAGGTGTCGCCGGCGCGCACGCCATCGAGCACCGCCTTGAATCCGCCACAAGCGACGCCTTGCGCGGGATCGGGGCTGCCGAAGTGATCGACAATGACCTTGGCGCCGCTTTCGCGAATCGCCGGTAGCACTTTCGCGAGGAACGGGCCTTCCAGATAGATCTCGACGTGCCAGTCGCGATCGCGCACGTTCGCGAACAAATGCCGGTAGTCGGCAGCAGAAACATCCGGCAGTGACGAGCGCCGGATCCAGTTGAGCCGAATGCCGGCGGCGCCGCGCGCGCCCATCGCCGCGAGCGACGCGCGGTCGATGCGGGGGTCGACGATGACGGTGCCGCGCAGGCGACCGCCGGCGCGGTCCAGCGCGTCCAGAAGCAAGGAATTATCTGCGCCGTAGAAGCTCGGCGCCGTGAGCACGCCGTGAGAGATGCCGTGCGCGTCGAGCACGCTCAGGTACTCCTCGACGCTGCAGTCGCGCTTCGGCGCCGAATGCCGGTCGGGCGCGAGCGGCGCGTCGCGCCGCATCACGTGCGCGTGGCAGTCGACGGCCGTTACGGCGGCCGGCTGCGGACTATTCGAGTGTTGCGCCGTTGTCATCGGGTCTTAGACATACACGTGTCATCCTCAACCAGCTGTCATCCTGAGTGTCGCTACGCTCCCGCGATCTCGCGCAGCTCCTCGAACGAGACCCCTGCCAATGCGCCGGGCGCGCCCGCTTGGCGCTAGTGTTTCTGTCCGGGATCGACCGAGAACACTTCTACCGCCGCTGCCTTTCCCTTGAACGGAACGGCGCCGAGCGGTTCGACCGCGATGCGCTCGCTCAAGCCAGAGCGCGTGGCCTGGTCGATCAGGATCGCGCGTTGGGCGACCTTGGTGTGCGTCTCGAGCCGCGCCGCGAGATTGACGGTGTCGCCGATGCAGGTATAAGTCGCGCGCTGGTTGGTTCCGGTGTAGCCGGCCACCATCTCGCCCGAGGCGATGCCGATGCCGATCTTGATCGGCGGCTTTTGCGCGGCCTGCCGTTCGACGTTGAACAGGTCGATCAACTCGACCATCTCCTGCGCCGCGCGGACCGCGCTCTCGCCGTGGTCCGCGAGCGGCACCGGCGCGCCGAAAACCGACATCAGCCCGTCACCCATCATGACCGTGACCACGCCGCCGTGACTGCTGATGGCGTCGAACATCAGCGCGTAATAGGTATTGAGCAGCTCGATGGTTTCCTCGGGCGGCTGCGATTCGGCGAGCGAAGTGAAGCCTCGGATATCGGAGAACATCACCGACGCGTGCACGAGCTTGCCGCCCAGCGAGAACCCGGAATCCTGCAGGTCCTGCGCCACCTCCGGGGTGGCGAAGCGGCGCATCAGCTCCTTCTGCTGGTCCCGCAGGTGTTTTTTCTCGAGGCTCGCCCCGATGCGCGCCTTCAGCAGCACCGGATTGACCGGCTTGGTGAGGTAATCCTCGGCGCCGAGCTCGATGCAGCGGACGATGTTGGCGACGCCTTCCAGTGATGAGGTGACGATGACCGGCAGGTCGCGCAGCTGCCGATCGTTGACCAGTTGCTCGAGCACCTGGAAGCCGTCCATTTCCGGCATTTCCATGTCGAGCAACAGCAGGTCGAAGCTTTCGCGCCGGAGCATCTCCAGCGCCACGCGGCCGTTCTCGGCCGAGGCGACGGTGTGGCCCTGCAATTCCAGGCTGCGCGTGAGCAGCAGCCGGTTGACCTTGTTGTCATCGACCACCAGCAGGTGGGCCGCCCAGCCTTTCGGGTCACGCATGACGCAGCTCGGTCAACGCAGCGGCAACGCGCGAATATTCCTGATCGAGTGCGTCGAGCGGCTGCCCGCCGCTCTCGATCACTTTCGACATGCCACCGAGCTCCAGGTCCCGCGCCATGGCGCCCAAAGCGAGCGCGCCAAAGGTGTTGCTGTTGGACTTGAGCGAATGCGCGGTGCGGCGGAACTTGTCGGCATCCTTTGCCGCCAGCGCGTCGCGCAGGTCGTTCAACATCGACGGCGCTTCCTGGAGAAACGTGTCGATGAGCTCCAGCACAAACTCGGCGCCTGTCGTTTGCTTGAGCGCTTCGAAGGTCGCGCCGTCGATCGCCGGTGTGGTCATCATCGATCCGCGCGCGCGGGAACCTGATTCAGCGCCTCGACCAGCCGTTCCACGCGGATCGGCTTGGTGAGGTAATCGTCCATGCCCGCCGCCAGGCACATGTCGCGGTCGCCCTGCATGGCGTTGGCGGTCATCGCGATAATGCGCGGACGGTCCTGTGGCTGCCAGTGCGCATTGATCTTGCGCGAGGCTTCGAGCCCGTCCATGTCGGGCATCTGCACGTCCATCAGCACCACGTCGTAGGTCTGCCGCCGCACCGATTCGACGGCTTCGATGCCGTTCGATGCGAGGTCGGCGCGGTAGCCCATCTGTTGCAGCAGGCGCAGCGCGAGTTTCTGATTGACCACGTTGTCCTCGGCGAGGAGGATGCGCAGCGGATGGCGCGCCGCCATGTCCGGATCGAGCTGGGGCTTGCCCGCTTCGGGCTTGGCCGCCTTGGGGACACCCTCCCGCGTAAACAAGCCGACAAGCGTGTCATACAGGTGCGACTGGTGGATCGGTTTGCCAAGATAAGCATTGAAGAGTTTGCCGTCGCCGACCACCTCGCGCCGGCCCAGCGAGCTGAACAACACGAGCGGCATCCCACCGTTGCGTTGACGAATCTGACGCGCCAGCTCCGACCCATCCATTTCCGGCATGTGCATGTCCAGGATCGCGACGTCGAATTTCTCCCCCTCGTCGAGCCACCGCAACGCTTCGAGCGGCGATTCGGTGGCGCGGGACTGCATACCCCACTTGGCGGTTTGCAGGGCGAGCACTCGCCGGTTGGTGGCGTTGTCGTCGACGACGAGGACGCGCTTGGCCTGCAACTCGGGTTGGACGCCGACGAAGTCGCGCTGCCTCGACGGCGGCAGCTCCGCGGTGGCCGCCTGAATGCTGAACAGAAACGTTGCGCCGCGGCCGGGTCCCTCGCTTTCTCCCCAAAGGCGCCCGCCCATCAGTTCGGAAAGGCGCCTGCTGATGGCAAGCCCAAGCCCGGTGCCGCCGTACTTGCGCGTGGTCGACGAGTCGGCTTGGGAGAACGACTGGAACAGCCGGCTCATCACTTCCTCGGTCAGGCCGATACCGGTGTCGCGCACGGAAAACGTGAGCTCCGCCCGGTCGGCGGCCAGGGGCTTGGAGCTCACCGTCAGCACGACTTCGCCTGATTCGGTGAATTTCACCGCGTTGGAGAGCAGGTTGAGCATGATCTGGCGCAACCGGGTCACGTCGCCGACGAGGGCGGCGGGGACGTCGCCTTCGAACACGTACGCCGTGTCCAGGTGCTTCTCGACGGCGCGCGCCGTTACGAGATCGAGCGCCGACTCCACGCACTCGCGCAGATCGAAGGGCTGCGCCTCGATGTCCATGCGGCCGGCTTCGATTTTGGAGAAATCGAGGATATCGTTGATGATCGTCAGCAGTGCGTCGCCGGATTCCCGGATGGTGGCGACGTAGTCGTGCTGCTCGGTGTCGAGTTTTGTGTCCAGCAGCAGTCCGCTCATGCCGATCACCGCGTTCATTGGCGTGCGGATCTCGTGGCTCATCGTGGCCAGGAACGAGCTCTTGGCGTCGTTTGCCGCCTCGGCCGCGGCGCGCGCCTCCTGCGCCTGCGTGAACAGCTTGGCGTTCTGGATGGCGATCACCGCCTGGTCGGCGAAGGTTCTGAGTAGGGCTTCCTCCTTGTCGGTAAACGGCCTCGGCGGCTGGCGGAAAAGGCATATAGATCCGATACCGCGCCCCTCCCAGATCATCGGGCAGTAGACCGCAGTATAGGGACCCACGGACTCCGCCAACCTGCGCACGCCCGGGTGATGGAGCGCTGCGGCATCGGAGTCGGTCGCGTGCACCGTGCGCCGCTCGCGGATCGCCTGCCCCGTGAACGTCGTCTCGACTGACATTGATCCGACGTCCCGCATGAGGTCGTCAAACGCCGATCCGCGCCACGCCGCAGGATACACTCGCCCGTCTTCGCGCAGGAGCATGACCGCGAGCTGTTCGGCCGCGAACAGCCGCCGGCAGCTGTCGAGAATATTTTCGAACACTGGCGCGGTGTCGGCCACGGAGCCGCTGATCACGCGCAGCACTTCGGCGGTGGCGGTCTGCTGCTCCAGCGCTTCCTTCGTCTCGTTGAACAGACGCGCGTTCTGCAGCGCCACGCCGACGTTGGCGGCAATGGTGGAAAGCAGACGCTCGTCGTCCGCGACGTAGACGCCCTCCGTTTGCGTGCTCTGTACGCTGATAGCTCCCTGGCAGCTGCCCCCTACCAGAATCGGCACGCCCAGGTAAGACAGGGCTTGCCGGCCGAAGACTTTCGGGCCGAGGTCGAGGCTCAGCCGGTCCTTCTCCCGATTGATGATGAGCGGCTTGCCCGACTGAATGATCCGGCTCGTCAGGCCTTCGCCGTACTTGAGCGGCACCAGTTTGTCGCCGTACTGATACGGGAAGTTGATGATGCCGCTGGCCGTGTCGAGCAGCGCCACGTAGGCGACGTCCGCCTTGAAGACGGTACGAATCTGTTCGCCCACGAGCTCGAGCAAGGCAGCGAGGTCGAGCTTGCCCGCAAGCTGCTGCGACACGGTATTGACTGTTGCAAGCTCCGCGGCGCGCTGCTGCGACTCGGCGAACAGGCGCGCGTTCTCGATGGCGACCGTCGCCTGCAGCGACAGACCGACCAGGAATTCCAGTTCGCTGGCACCGAACGGCTGGCCCTTCGTGCGCCACACTGCCATCGCGCCCTTTACGGTTTGCCCGGCCAGCAGCGGCGCCACCATCATTCGCTCGTTCTCTTTCTTGTCCGTACCGGGGATCTGGATCGCACGCGGATCCGAGCCCGTATCGTTGATGAACTCGGCGCGGCCGCTTTGGACGATGGCGCCGATGATGCCGGTGCCTACGTCGATCACCGTCGATTGGATGACCGGCGCCATGTCTCCGACCGCGACGATCGCTCGGTAGCTTTGCCCGCCTTCGTCGGGCAGGAAGATGGCACTGTTGTCGGCATTGAGCAGGTCTTTGGCGTGGCGAGCGATGCGGTCCATCACCGTGGCCACATCCAGCGTCGAGGAAATGTCGCGTCCGACCTCCGCAAGCGCGGCGGTCTCGCGCGTGCGGCGCTGCGTCTCGTCGAACAGCCGTGCGTTTTCGAGCGCGACGCTCATGCTGTTGGCGAGCGTCTGCAGCAGCCGCACGTCCGAATCGCTGAAGGCGTGCTCGTGCTCCATGTCCATCAGCCTGATGACCCCGCGCGCCTGATCGCCCGCAACCAGCGGCACCATGATCAACGATTTCTCCATTTGCGTGCCAGGTAGCAGGGAAGACCCGTACTTCTTGACGGCCTCCGCCATGTTCTCGTTCACGACGATGGTTTCTCGAGTGCGCACGACGTGCCCCGCAAATCCGCGATCGCTCAACGGGCTGGAGTCGATCTCGAGCCGTTTGCCTTTTTCGTACGTGTATGGGTAATGCACCATTCCCGTCTCGGGGTCGTAGATACGTATGCCTACGTCTGCCTTGTTGAAGATATTGCGGATCTTGTCGCCGACCGCGTCGTAGATGCCCTGGATGTTGAGCTCGGCGGCGAGCGCTGCCTGCACGCTGTTGATGATCGCGAGCTCGGCGTTGCGCTGCTCCGTCTCCTTGAGCAACCGCTGCGTCTCGTCGAAGAGGCGCGCGTTCTCGAGCGCGACGCTCATGCTGTTGGCCAGCGTCTGCAGCAGCCGCACGTCGGAATCGCTGAAAGCGTGCTCGCGCTCCATGTCCGCCAGCGCGATCGCACCGCGGCTCTGGTCGCCGACGATCAGAGGCACGACGACCGCCGACTTCTCCATTTCCGTGCCGGGCAGCGGCTTCGTGCTGTACCGCTCGGCCTCTGCGGCCATGTTCTCGTTGATCACCAGCGGCTCGCGGGACCGCATCACGTGCGCCGTAAAGCCTTTGTCCCCCATTCGGACCGGGTCGGGACTCACGCGGCGCCCCTTCTCGTAGAGATACGGATGGTGAAGCAGACCGGTCTTCGGGTCGTAGATCCGTATGCTCATGTCGCGGTTGCCGAAGATGTCGCGAATCTTGTCGCCGACCGCGTCGTAGATGCCCTGGATGTTGAGCTCGGCCGCGAGTGCCGCCTGCACGCTGTTGATGATCGCGAGCTCCGCGTTGCGCTGCTCCGTCTCCTTGAGCAGCCGCTGCGTCTCGTCGAAGAGCCGCGCGCTCTCAAGCGCGACACCCATGCTCGCGGCGACGGTGCTCAAGAGCCGCACTTCAGCTTCGCCGAATGCGTTCTCGCGCTCGTAGTTCTCCAGTACGATCAACCCGAGCACGCGATTGCTCCCAAGGATAGGAACGTAAACCACGCACTGACTCTGATCGGTGCCCGGTATCGCCTTGGCGCCTAGCGCAAGCGCCTCTGCGCGGTTGAGAACGAGCGGCTGCCGCGTCCGTGCAATCGTCGACCAAGGTCCGCCTTTGACGGGCGGCCTCGGCGACACCGTTTGTCGGGCCCCGTGTTCGTACTGGTAGAGGTAGTACATGAGTTCGGTCTCGGCCTCGTACCAGCGAATGCCGATGTCACCCGTATGGAACACGTCCCGCAGCTTGTCGCCGACCAGATCGACGACGGCCTGGAAATCGAGCTTCTCCGCCATTCCTTGCTGGATGCTGTTGATCACCGCCAACTCCGCAACGCGCTGCTGCTCGGCTTTGAACAGGCGCTGCGTCTCGTCGAAAAGGCGGGCGTTCTCGAGCGCGACCCCCATGCTGGCGGCCACGGTCATCAGCAGGCGCACCTCCGCCTCGCCGAATGCGTTCTCCCGCTCGTAATTCTCCAGCGCGATCGAGCCCAATGCGCTGTCGCTACCGAATATAGGCACCGCGACCGATGAGAGGCTCTGGTCGGTGCCGGGTACGGTGGAGAATCCGAGCGCCGCAAACTCGGCAGGGTTATTTGCGACCACCGCCTGACGCGTTTGCAACAGCTTCAGCGCTCCCGCCGAGGGAGGCCTCGGCGGTTGGAAGAGCCGCACGCCATGCTCGTACTGGTACAGGAAGTGATTCAGGTTTTCCTTCGCGTCGTACCAGCGGATGCCGATGTCGCCGGTGTTGAAAACCTCGCGCAGCTTGTCGCCGACCAGATCGACGATCGCCTGGAAATCAAGCTCGGCCGCCATGCCTTCCTGGATGCGGTTGATCACTGCCAGCTCGGCGTTGCGCTGCTCGGTTTCCTTGAGCAGGCGCTGCGTCTCGTCGAAGAGCCGAGCGTTCTCCAGCGCAACGCTCATGCTGTTGGCCAGCGTCTGCAGCAGCCGCACGTCGGAGTCGTTGAACGCGTGCTCGCGGTTCATGTCCATCAAATTGATGACCCCGCGTGCCTGATCACCCGCCACCAGGGGAACATAGACAGCGGACTTTTCCATTTGCGTGCCGGGCAGAACGTAGGAACCACGCTCCTCCACGGCTTGTGCCATGTTCTCGTTGATGACCAGCGTTTCTCGCGTACGGAGAACATGGCCCGTGAAGCCCTTGCCTGCCATGGGCTGAGGGCCAACGGTGATTCGTACGCCGTTCTCATACGTATACGGGTGGTGGACCAGGTCGGTCTTTGGATCGTAGATGCGGATGCCCATGTCCGGGTTGTGAAAGATCTCGCGGATCTTGTCGCCGACCGCATCGTAGATGCCCTGAATGTTGAGCTCGGCCGCGAGCGCGGCCTGTACGCTGTTGATGATCGCGAGCTCGGCGTTGCGCTGCTCGGTCTCCTTCAGCAGGCGCTGCGTCTCGTCGAAGAGCCGCGCGTTTTCGAGAGCGGTGCCAAGCGAGGCGGCGATCGTCGTAAGCAGGCGCAGCTCGGAATTGCCGTAGGCATTCTCGCGCTCGTAGTTTTCCATGACGATCGTTCCAAGCACGCGGTCGCTGCTGATGATCGGAACCGAAATCAGCGATTTGCTCAGGTCCGTGCCGGGGAGAGCACCTCCGCCCACTCGTTCGTAATCCTCAACCGTATTGAGAACGCACGGCTGGCGTGTCCTGCGAATGGTCTCAAACAGGCCCCCAGGGGTTGGCGGTCGAGGTGTAACAATCAGGCGCTTGCCGTGTTCATATTCGTAAAGATAGTGGGTCAGGTTGGTTTTTTCGTCGTACCAACGGATACCGAGGTCGGGCGTGTTAAAGACTTCGCGCAACTTGTCGCCGACCAGATCGACGATCGCCTGGAAGTTCAGCTCGGCGGCGAGACCTTCCTGGATCGAATTGATGATCGCGAGCTCAGCGGCGCGCTGCTCGGTTTCCTTCAGCAGACGCTGCGTCTCGTCGAACAGCCGAGCGTTTTCCAGCGCCACGCTCATGGCGTTGCCGAGCGTGGTCAGCAGGCTCACGTCCGAATCCGAAAAGGCATGCGCCCGCTGCTTCCCGACGGTGATCACGCCATTCGCCGTACCGCCGTGCAGGATGGGGACGTAGATGAACGAGTTGTCCACCGTGTCGCCGCCTATGTTCTTGGCGCCCAGCTCCGCCATCCGCTGATTCAACTCGTCGGCGGTATGAATCACGATGGGTTGCAGCGTCCGGAGAATATGCCGCGTGAAACCAATCGGCGGTCCCGACTCCGGATGAAAGCGCTCGCCGTGATCGAGGAGGAAGACGTAGCGAACCAGATTGGCTTCCGAATCGAACAACCTGATCCCCACCACATCGGCAGCGAATATTTCACGGATCTTGTTGCCGACGAGATCGTAGATGGCCTGCATCTCCAGCTTCGATGCCAGGCCTTCCTGCACGCTGTTGATGATCGCGAGCTCGGCGGCGCGCTGCTCGGTCTCCTTCAGCAGGCGCTGCGTCTCGTCGAACAGGCGCGCGTTTTCGAGCGCGGTGCCCAGCGAGGCGGCAATGGTTGTGAGCAGACGCAGCTCGGATTCGCCGTAGGCGTTCTCGCGCTCGTAGTTTTCGAGGTTGATCAACCCGAGCACGCGGTCGCTGCTTATGATGGGCACGGAGATCAGCGACTTGCTCTGGTCCGTGCCGGGGATGGCCAATTGCCCCGTTTTTTCATAGTCTGCAGCCGTATTGAAGATGCGAGGTTGGCGCGTGCGAGTCATGGTCTCGAAGTTGCCCCCCGGATTTGGGGGTCGAGGTTCGATGACCAGGCGTTTGCCGTGCTCGTATACGTATAGATAGTGGAGCAGGTTCGCTTTTTGCTCGTACCAATTGATGGCAAGGTCCGGTGTGTTGAATACTTCGCGCAGCTTGTCGCCGACGAGGTCGACGATCGCCTGGAAGTTCAGCTCGGCGGCGAGACCTTGCTGGATCGAATTGATGATCGCTAGTTCGGCCGCTCGCTGCTGCTCGGCCTTGAACAGCCGCTGCGTTTCGTCGAAGAGGCGCGCGTTTTCGAGCGCCACGCCCATGCTCGCGGCCACCGTGCTGAGGAGCCGGACATCCACCTCGCCATAGGCGTTCTCGCGCTCGTAGTTCTCGATGACGATGGAGCCAAGAACGCGGTCGCTGCTAATGATAGGTACGGCGATCAGCGATTTGCTTGAATCCGTGCCGGGCACAGCACCCCCCGGCAACTTTTCGTAGTCTGCGGCGGTATTGAGGACCAAAGGCCGGCGCGTCTTGATCATCGTCTCGCGGATGCCGCCTGGTGCTGGCGGTCGCGATTCGATGACTATGCGCTTGCCGTGCTCGTATGCGTACAGATAGTGGGTCAGGTTGGCTTTTTCATCGTACCAACGGATGCCGAGGTCGGGCGTAGCGAAGACTTCGTGCAATTTATCGCCGACCAAGTCGACGATCGCCCGGAAGTCCAGCTCGGAGGCGAGCCCGCTCTGGATGGAATTGATGATCGCGAGCTCCGCGTTGCGCTGTTCGAGGTTGGCGTTGGAGGCGCTCAGCTCTGCGGTGCGTTCCTCGACCTTTTGCTCGAGGCCCTGCGACCACTGCGCGTTGTCCAATGCGACGGCGGCTTGACTGGCCAATAAGCCCAACAAGTCGCGATCGGATTCGCGCAGCCGCCCGAACGCGCCGTCGATGTCGACATAGAGATAGCCCTGCAGGTGCCGTTGCGCCACGAGCGGGGCGATGACGCGCGAGCGCTGGTCGAGCTCGGTCGCGCCTTCGGGGCCGTACGCCAGGCTCACTGCACGCGTGCGGCGCACCTCCATCAGCGCGGGCGCAATGTCACGCAACAGCGCCTGCGCGTCCTCGCCGCGCGGCACGAGCGATCCCGCCAGCTGCAACCCTTCCGGCGTCTCCATCACCAGGAGCACGCGCTCGGCGCCCGAAAGCTCTGTGGCTTCATCGATCAGGAATTCATGCAATTCGGCAGCGCTGCGCAGCTCGTTCAGGCGCAATCCGGTGTCCACGAGCCGTTCGAAGGGCTCGCGCAGATTTGCTTCGCCCGCCAGATGGGCCGTGCGGCGTTCCAGGGAAAGGCGGCGCCTGCGCGCGTCCTTGATCCACGCCGCGACGATCTCGCGACGCTCCTCGAGCTTGTTGAGGTAGTTTCGGCGCAGACCTTCGTCGCTGAGTCCGGCGATGCTTTCGAGCATGAACTGATACGCCGTCTCGAGCGCCGCGCGTGCCGCCGTCGCCTCTCCGTTCGCCTGCAATGCCTGGCTGTGCCGCCACCAGACCGTTTCGGGGGAAAGGGCCTGCAGTGGAGCCAGGGCGTGAGCGCGGTGCATGCGGGTGGCGCGACGCGTGGCGGCCAACGCCACGCCTGCGTTCCCCAAGGCCAGTTGCGCCTGCCCGAGGTACGCCAAGGTGTTCATCTCGAACGCAGCCTGGTCCGCGTTGCGAAGGAGCTTGAGCGCGTCTTTGAAGTGCCGTAGGCCAGCCGACGGATTGCCCTCGCGCACCGCGACCCGGCCGTACGCGATGGGCCTGAAAAAGGCGTCGCGGTGCTCCTGCTCTGCTTCCGCCGTAATCGCCACCGCATCGGCGAGGTAAGTGCGGGCAAGATCCAGGTGCCCCATCTCGATTTCCACAAAGGCCAATCGCCACATGTTGCTGCCCACACCGGCCCGAGCACCGGTGTTTCGGCAGATGTCGGCCGCTCTGAGGTACTGGCGACGGGCCCGCCGGTATAGGCCAAGGTTGAGGTAAGCGACACCGAGGTTGGCGGTGATGATGGCCTGACGTTCTACATAACCCGCTGCCTCGAAAGCGGAGAGCGCCTGATTCAGGAGCTTCAGTCGGGTGCCGTAGTCGGCTTCATTGAACATGAGCATGTTGAGCGCATTGCCCACGCCGTACAAATCACCGCAGCTGCGGCAAAGCGCCAGCGCATCGTTGGCCGCCTGGTTGGCATCTGCAGCTCGGCCCTGGTTGCTACGCGCCATGGAAATTACCCACAGCGCGCGCCCTTGGCCCGACGGCCGACCCAGGGTCCGAAAAAGCTCGGCGGCTCGCTCAGCGTTCCGCACGGACTGCTCATTGTCCGCGCCGACCCGCGACTGTACTTCCGCCAGACGAAAGAGGCTCATCGCGACCAGTGGGGGTTGCTTGCTCTGACGCGCTGCTTTCAGCGCGGCGTTGGCGGTGCGCACAGCCGCCTTGAGCTCGGCCTTGCGCATCTGTACCAGCGCGAGCCGGTTTCGCGCCTGGGCCTTGAAGGCACTTGATTTAGCGCGATCGGCAAGGTCGACCATCTCGGCAGCGTCGCTGCCGCCGCGATCGAGATCACCTTGGGCGATGAAGCTCTCGGCGCGCAGATCGAGCAGATCGAGCCGGCTTCCAGCGCTCAAGCCGTTCGCAGCCAGCGTCTCCGTCGCCAGGTCGATGGCCTGCACATGCTGGCCGGCCCACGCCAGGTCGCTGACGCGTTCCGCCGTTGCGGCAGGCTTCGCCGCGCGCGGCTGCGCGGTGCGTTTCGACCGCGTTTTCCTCTTTCTCTGTGATTCCGGCATCAGCTGCTCGAAGTCTCCATCCCGCTGCGAGGATTCCCTGTCACGACGAGCGCCATGCAGGAGCAGTTGGCCATGCGCATCCGGTGCGGTGTAAACCCGCAACGGGAAGTAGCGAACCGGATATTAATCTACCGGCAGTTCGCGTCAATCGGCGAGCGAGGACATGCTCGCCCGCTATCCAAAGAACGGTGAGGCCATCCGCTAGGCCGTCTGCTTCGACTTGGGTTTCGGCATAATCGCCGCTTCGCGCCCGCGGCCGTATTTGGTCTCCAACTGCTCCGCGGTGAGGAAGCGCTGCTCGAGATCCTCGATCTCTTCCATGCCCATGATGTCGTGCAGCTCCTCGAAAGAGACCAGCGCATCGGGGCGATCGACGACCTTGCCGCTGGCGAGCGACTCATGCAGAAGCTCCAGCCCGCGCTTCATCCCCATCAGCGCGCAGGCGGTGAGCATGCGCGGGTAGATCACCACAGCGACGCCGAGGTCCTGCAACTGTTTGGCGGACAGGAGTGGCGTCGTCGATCGCTGGCGGATGCCGAATCCCATGTTGACCGACAAGGGCTTGCTGACGTTCTTGGCGATGGTGCGAATGTCGTCGACCGACATCGCCGCATCGGCAAAGAGGAGATCCGCGCCCGCTTCGGCATAGAGGTTCAAGCGCCGGATCGCTTCCGCGACGCCGTGCGTCGCCAGCACATCGGTGCGCGACTTGATGACGAAATCGGGGTCGACGCGGGCTTCCGCCGCGGCGCGGATCTTCTGCACCATCTCCTCCGCCGAAATCACCTCCTTACCTTTGAGATGGCCGCAGCGTTTGGGCCACACCTGGTCCTCGAGCATCAGCCCTGCGACGCCGGCCCGCTCGAAAGCGCGCACGGTGTGATATGCATTCAGCGCGTTGCCGTAGCCGGTGTCGCCGTCGGCGAGCAGAGCCAAATCCGAGCACGCGGCCATCGAGCGCGCGGCGGCAACGTTCTCTTCGAGCCCCATCAGACCGACGTCCGGCTGGCCAAGGCGCGACTCGCTCACCCCGCTCCCGGTAACGAATGCGGCCGTATATCCGAGCTTGCTAACGAGCCGGGTGCTGAATCCGTCGAATACGCCGGGGAGAACGAGGATGTCGGGTGCTTCGATCAGCGCGCGAAGGCGCTTGCCGGGACTTGCCATGGTAGCCTCCTGGGGCGCCGCGCTGTGGCCGTTTGGCACTGCAACACCGCGCATCGCTCTCGCTTGCGATACTACCAGCATGGGTGCCAAAGTGACGGATGCGAGGTCCAAAGACGTTCGACATCCCATCACATTCAATACGGCGCCCCGGATCAAGGATCAGATTGGGATAGACCGGTCGCCCGAGTTATCGCATTCCGGCCGGCGCGAGGCCGGAATGCCTGAGCAATGATCGCCAGGCCCTTGCGGACCAAGCGGTGGAACGCGCTCGCCGGCGGTAGCGAGCCGCCGCTTCCCGCCGCAACAAGCGCTCTATCGCGCTTTTACCAAGGGCTCGCTAGTGTGCTGTCCCGCTGATTCGCATGCTAAGTCTTTGCAGTTTGGCAAGGATTGAATCGGCGGTGGCAGTCCAGATGAACGGTTTGCAATCGGTATTGTGATTGGCG
>Ga0193751_1001673_pt1 | contig 13994 bp, 10 predicted proteins | sample L1c2metaG_FD_143050 | JGI IMG/M metagenome (GOLD analysis project Ga0193751, IMG submission 143050) | Soil microbial communities from a riparian zone of the East river system, Colorado, United States - L1c2 | ecosystem: Environmental > Terrestrial > Soil > Riparian zone | place: USA: East River... | reverse complement strand
GCCCGAGCGCCGTCGCCGAATGCGTGCGCCGATAAATTTCCCATTCGACCGCGACCGCGAGCATTTGTCGGCCGAGGATTGACAATAAATTTCCGCTGGTGAAAAAACGAAACCCGCGCGAGCGAAAAGCAGCATAGGGATCATGTCTTGGAGCCGGCGGAACAATGGCGCCTGTAATTTCCGGCCGCTGGCCGATCGGCGATTCGTATTCGTTAGGCATGCTCAAGCGCGGGAGTTCTGACTCGAACGCGCCCGCGAGATTGTAAAGTCAGTGAGCAGTCCCGCAACTACGCCTGGCGCGACCGGTGCGATTTGGGTTTGAAAGGGCTGTCCCCCTCGTGATATTCCTGCACCTGGCTTCTTAATGAACCCCCGCGCCTTCGCCGCTCTCGTTTGGACCGCGGTTGCGTTAAACTTTACCTTCGGCGTCGGACTGCGCGCCACACCCGCGGATGACGAAATTAGAGAAGCGCAGCGCTTGGCTTCGAAAGGAGCGTTTGAGGATCAAATCTGTTCATTTCACTGCAGTGTGATTTTGTCCGTAAACGTCGGTCACTTCTCCCGCGCGCTCGCGTGAACTCGTCCGCGCCCCCGGTGCTTTCGCATTTTCGTCCGCCATTATTCGCGGACAAAAAAGTTGCATAACGAATGGTCGTTTGCTACACCGGCCAAAACCTTAACCCTGAACACAAAGATCATGCGCACACCATTAGTAAATTGCCCGTTATATTGTCTTGCCGCGATTGCCGTTGGCTTTGCCGGAATTGTTTCTGCCCCTCCTGCCGTCGCGCAGGGTATTCAAGCTTCAGGGGGAGAACCCGCCCTTATTCTAGCTGGCGAATTCAAAACAACTGAGAACGTGCAACCGACTGAAGAAGAAGCAAAAAAGGCTTGGAGTGTATACGAGAACGTTGGATACGCGTCGGAATACAACTTTCGCGGTACGAATCTTACGCCGGATAGCGACGGCGCTATTTTTGCTACCGCGAACATTAGTTTTCACGGCTTAACGTTAGGTATATACGGCATTCACCAGGTTGGCACCGCGAAAGCGGATGCCTTCTCGATCTCCGAAGGGGGAGGTGGTGGGGTCGCCGCCAATATTACGCTTCTGCAGGATGATACCGACCTACTAATCCCGCCTTTTATGAATGACGCAACGTTCAAAGGCAGGATTAGTCCGCAGACAATTCAAAAAGCATTCGACGAGATCGATCTCTATCTCACCTATCTTTATCAGCTAGGACCCATCGATATTACGGTGGGCGACATCGCCTTTTTCATCAATCGTGGTGCAGATACGCGGGTCACGACCCGTGGAACGCTAACAGACCCTGATGAAGCCGCCACTGTTGCCATTAATCAGACCGCGGTTATTCCGACTGTCGGGGACGAGCAGTTTGATCGTCTTTTCGTCGAAATCGCAGCGCCGCGATTGATCCCGTATGTTGTGCCAAAAATCCGATATTATCAAACCATCTTGAATGAAGGCGACGATCCGGTGGAAGGCAGGCTCCTGACCCTGGCTCAGACAGATATTCCACTGCCAAGCGCAGGGATATTGCACACGCTGACTGTCAATGGAGCTAAAGAACGAAACGATGCTCTCGGTGGTTACCTTGAGGGGCGGGTAGACGCAGTTTTGCCTGTCACCGACCGCATAAGAGTGAAGCCCTACGGCATCATCTCCTACAGTTTTCATGACCGGAGTGAACCCTTCAGTACAACTCAACCTCAGCCGATTTCGCACATTTTCCATGGTCGCACCCTGGTGGGCTTCAACCATGCCCAGTTTGGTGTTACTGTTCCGATCGAGTTGTGGCGTAGCTCCCCGAATTTTGTCCTGACCTTCGAGCCGTTCGGGGCCTACTCTTACCACATATCAGAACCGACGGCCGGAACCGATCGCGATGAGGTGTGGGGCGGAGCCCAGTTTGTCCTCACATTTTAACGGGCAGAATCGCGCCCCGGACTTGGTTTCACTGCTGGCCCGCGATTCAGGGACTAACGGTTGCCTAACCGATACTCGCCGGCTGGAAAGGTTTTTTAGACGTTAATCCCCTGGGGCATTCGGCGTCCAAGGCAGCCGGGCAGCCCAGAAGAAGCTCCCGTTGCCTTTGTGAATCTGAGCTCCCGCGCGTTGGCGCAAGATCGTCTTGGATCGATCCCGGATACCGGGTGCGGTGGTTGGTCGCTGTAGCAGCTGCGAATCCTTTGGCATATCGGGACCCGCAGTTGCAAACGGGCCCGCTCCGAAACAAAGGACAGTCAAACAAACAACGAGCGAGCACTTGATCATGGAGCGAGGATACCACACACACAGCGAAATGCGGCGTTTTTTTTAGTTTCCTGGCACATTACCATCGAACGGTTGCGGTGCTGGTGTCTTTCGCACGGACGCTTTAGCTCGGGCTGGGCTCGACGCACTTGATGGAACTGGCATTTTGGTTTTGGCAGGCGTGGTTTGGGCAGCCTCGGTGGTTTTGCGACTCGCTGACTTACCAAGCTTTTGTGTTTTTCTGGAATTGGATTCCGCTCTCGTGGTAGGTGGGGAAACGTAGGCACCAGCGACGGCGTCATTGCCTGCAGAGCTCGTTGGAGGTACTGGTAGTGGGGCAAACAGAGGCTCCGTAGCCAGGCCGACGGCAGGTAGACTTGGAGAAGCGGAGGTTTCGCTAACTACAGCTGCGCTTGAGGATGATGTTGCAGGCATTGCGATCTCATTGGGAGCAGAGGCAGATGAAGATCGAGTTGGCGGCGATGGCAGTTGCGTCATAGCGCCCCCTGCGGATGAGCTTTCCAGGGATGCGCTGCCTTGCACAACAGGAGCAGGAGCAGGTGCCCTGCGGAGCTCGAGCCGCGATGACTCGTCAGTTTTTTCCGGTGCTTGATTGGTGCTTCTGAGATCGACACGTGTGTCGGTAGCAAGCGCTGCCGGCTGAGGTGGAGGAGGGACAACAGCGGCCACAGGCGATTCCGCCGGCGGCGGGCTCGCCTGCATTTTGGGTGGCTGGCTGGGCTGCGTCTTGACCAATGGCTGAGCGACCTGCGGTTTTGGCGGCGGCCGATTAGCCAAATACCACACGCAAGCCGCCACTGCAGCAGCTGGGATGATCGTAACCGCCGTGCCGCGAAGTGTTTCTTTGGTCAGTGCAAGTAGGGTCACCGCAGCACCGCAGGCCGCCGCTCTGACGCCAGCCAGAGTGCCGCGCGAAATTGCCTTACTCGGTACGATAATGGCGAGAGCAGCATCGCGGAATATTGCTTTGCTCGCTGAGATTACTCCAACTGCAGCGCCGCGAAGTTTGTCGTCGGCCGCGGTGATTGCTCGAGCCAGGGCAAGACGAAATCTCTTTTCGCGCACGCGTTTTGTTTTGGCTCGCGGCGGCTGGGTTTTAGTACGAGGCTTGGTACGAGTCTTGGGTGTGGTCTGAGTCTTGTCTGAGCCCGGGAACGTAAGCCAACCGGTTTTGCGCGGCGGCGGCGGTGCGAGCCACTCGAGGATTTCAGTGGCCGACTGCGGACGGAGAGCGGGATCTTTTTGCAAACATGCCATAACAAGATTGTCCCAGGTTTCGTCGATGGGTTCTCCCTCGATCTCAAGTTCCTCACGGCGGTTGGTCATCCGTGGTGGAATTCTTTCATGAATTTGCCGGTCAATATTGCCCATGTAAAATGGGGGCTTGCTCGTGAGGAGTTCGTAAAGGGTAGCGCCGAAGGAATAAACATCGTCGAGGGGAGTGCCTCGCTCACCGTCGAGCTGCTGTGGACTCATGTACACGAGTGTGCCACTGGTGTGGCGGCCCATCGTCAGCATACTGACCGATTCGCTTAAGCTGCGGGCGATCCCGAAGTCCGCGACTTTCAAATCGCCGCGTTGGTTTACCATTAGATTCGACGGCTTCAGGTCCCGGTGTACGACCTGCGCGTGATTATGGGCGTAATCAAGCGCTTCACACAGCTGTTTGGTCCAGTCGCCCAGCTCCCAGCACTCAAAAACTTTGCTAGGCCGATCCGCGCGTATATTCGACAGGGTATCGCCGTCAACGTATTCCATCGAGATGCAGCCAGAGTTTTCGTCATGTATGAAATCATGAATCCGTACAATGTTCTTGTGGGTAAGCTCGAGGCTGCGGTTGGCTTCGCGCTTCAGGTCGCTGAGCATGCCGCGATCGAAGACCACTATTTCGGGTAGAAATTTGAGAGCCACGTCCCGCTCCAGCACATCATCTCGCGCCAGCCAAACAATGCCCATTCCACCACGACCCAGGACGCGTGCGAGGGTGTAACGGCTGAAAACCCTCTGCCCTTTGGCAAACTCGCGCAGAGTTGCGTCCAGCGCTCCGCCGGAACTCTGAGAATTCACACCTTTAACCTAACGATTTTGACCTTAAAGATAAAGGCTAAAGTAAGATATCCGCCTAGGGGGCTTTTTCTTGTCGATCTTTGACGCGCCGTTTTATAAGATAGCGCGATCGTGGTGGACGAAAATCAGAGTGCTAAGGAACCGCTGACTGCTAGGCAGTCAAACAACAAGGAAGGAGCGTGGCTGGAAGCGAGCGGCGACAAGTTCCCGATATGCGGCAATTGTTCACTGGGCCGATCGCCAAAAAACTCGATTGTGCTCGACTCACAAAAAGTGTCGCGTCGGCACGCGATTATCAATGTACAGAACGTGGGCGAATTCTGGTTGATCGATCTGGGCAGCAGTAATGGCACATTCTTGAATCATCGACGCCTCCATCAACCCGTCAGACTGTGCGATCACGACCAAGTCGTCATCGGCGACCGGATATTCATCTTCCATCAACCGGAACAGATAAGCGATGAATATCGAACCACTTTCGCGGAACGCACCATCCGCGAGATTGCCAACGTCCCTTGTTGGCTGCTCGTCGCCGACATCGAAGGTTTTACGCCGCTGAGCCGCAGTTTGACCAGCGACCAGCTGGCGGTCTTGTGTGGTAGCTGGGTCGCGGCTTGCAAGGAAATCATCGAAGCGCACGAAGGAATGATCGACAAATATCTGGGCGATGGATTTTTTGCCTACTGGCGCGAAGGTCCAAGTGCGACTAAGAACGTAGCCACTTCGCTCGGCCTGCTGAAAGAAGCTCAGGCCCGCAACGAACCGCGCTTTCGCCTCGCTTTGCATTTCGGATTTGTGGCCATCGGAGGCATGCCCTCAATGGGCGAGGAAAGTTTGATGGGTAAGGAAGTGAACTTCGTGTTCCGAATGGAAAAACTTGCTGGCTCGTTAGGCATCGCCGTTTTGACCAGCGCTGTTGGTCAATCGAAATTAAAATCGTTGATCAACTGCGAGCCGGTCGGCGCGCACGAGCTCAAAGGCTTCGAAGGCAAGCACGAGTTGTTCAGCTGCTGAAATATTCATCGAGTAGCGTTCAGCTTCTTGGAAAAATCTGTGAACGCCCTCGATATGGCCTTGGGGAACTGAGTGCCGAAACCCGGATATGGAATTGTCGATTTTCCGGACGCTGAAACTGTCTGAATAGTTCGACCGGCGCTGTCTTGAAGGTCGCGACGAACGAAACGGTGTGGTGGTGAAGGAGACAGATCCAACCTTCGCTTGAAGATCGAAGAGCATAGTCAGACCTCCCGTTTCGAGAAGACGAGCTTCCGGTCAAAATCGAAACACTGCTGAATCGAGTTGAGAGAGCTTGTCGAAGCTGCTCCAAGATCTCATCCGGTCGCACGTCGCTCTTTCTCGCGAACGGCATGCTCTCATATTGTTGAACGTAGTTTCTGAGATACGTGATCGCCGCCTTGGTATTTTCGGTAAGGACGCGGTTTCGCGGCATCCCAAAGACAGCACGCAAAGGTATCTTACAATCCAGAGTCGCGCGGGAATTTGGCGTAGGGCAGGCGCGTGCCGCGAAAGAAGAATTGATCGGAGCGGATGCCGAAGGGCGCGAGAAAATCGTGCGTCCCCGAAGCGCCAACGATGTCGTCTTGATCGACCCCGTCGCCGCTTACGCCAATTGCGCCGACCAGAACGCCATTTCGATAAAGCGGAAAGCCACCGGGAAAAATAGTGATGCCGTTTGGCAAATCGAAACGAATGCCGTCGCGCACAGCTGGAGTGATGGAACTGGCGGCTTTGGCGGTCAAAACGACATTGAAGTTGCAGATGTTTCCGGCAAATCCGGATAACGACGGCTGGTCGGTGAGAAATGGACCCGACGAATTTCCATCAATACCCGGCGGGTAATTGCATTGGGCCAAGAATCCAACACAGCGGCTGGACATGGCGACATTCAAACCGAAACCGAGAAAATCGTGCCTCGAGTAAAACACGGCTGTCCGGGCCTTTTGCACTGCCACATCCCAGCTGAAGAATGTCGCTTCGCCCGTGCGAAATGCCCCCAGCACCGTGGGCGTAACGCCGTCGGCATCTGGATTATTAACCACCGTGATGAAAGCTTCCATCTGAGTCCCGATCGGCAAACGAATTGCCGCGCGCGTAATTTTCACTCGTTGCGCAGCGTAATTAATAATGTCGGTCACGTCGGCGGCAGTGAGACGCGCTTGACCGTTTATCATTCCGGGAAGCGGATCGTTGATGATTGGCTGCCGAATTTCGCCGGCGACTCCGCCGAATGTACCTGGAACAATCCCGGGTGGCGGCCCTGGCGAATTTTGCGGCGGAAACCGAGAGTCATAATGGCCTTGAAGGACAATCGTAGTCGACGCGACGGTAGTCGAATTCGTGTAGGGCAAACGAATTCCGCCGATGAAAACATTGTTCGCGGTGATGCTGGACGATGGAGCAAATCCCTTTTGTCCAGCAAGCGCGATATCTTCGTCTTTGTCGTAACCGCCGATGTAAATAAACGGATTCTCGTTCCGAACGATCACTGGTGGCGGTGGCAAGATGGTACCGGATAACGCTAGCGTGCACGGGTCGATCGGCCCAGCTGGCTTCACCGCCAACGGCGTCGGAGGTCCCTGCGTTGGATCAAACGAAACCGCTGGCTGTGGCGTGCCATCGCCGGTCACACCGATTCCCCCGACAAGCAGACCGTTTTTGTAAAGCGGCACGCCACCCGGTGAACCATCCAACGATGTAAACGGAATCGGCGAACCAAACGTCCCCGGCGACTCGCCACATGGCACACCACCGGGTAACGGCACGCACGGCGGGAATGGCGGCGGGCAATAAATTCCGTCCGTCTTTTTGAAGTGATTAACGTCGGAAAAAAACAGGTTCGACAGTCCAACACCAACAAGCGGACCAGGCGCAGTGTTGCTCACGCCCACAGGGAAATGTTGCTGAATGATGTAGCCAGCCGTGCGGGAGGTAAACGCATTTTGGTTGCTGCTCAAATAGGAGGCTGTGCCGGCTTTGGAAACAGCAGTCGCCAATTCCCCATCAGTAGCATCTCCAGCATGTATCACCCAAACTCCCAGCACGTAACCTTCGCGATCGGTAACTGCGATCACACTGTTGGGTGAGATTCTGACCGCCCGCGTCACCGCTTGATTGATGATCGTTTGGACGTCAGCCACAGTAAGCGGATCGACCGCTGCTGGGGTGGGCGTAGGGGTCGCCGTTGCAGTTGGCGTGGCCGTCGGCGTTGGAGTTGGAGTCGCCGAAGAACTGAATGCGCTATACGTATAACTGTTAAATGTCCAGGAGCCGTTAACCAAGGAGAGTAACGCCACGTAGACGGTGCGCCCGTCGGTAGGAATGTTGTTTACCGTGGTCGAGAGCGCCTGCGATTGGCCCGAATTGTAAATATCGAAGTGATTTGGGGAGCTGCCTACCAGGAGCCAGTAGGCGGTGGCGCTGCCTGCGCTCCAGTTGAAAGTCACGCTCGAAGAAGTAAAGGTCGAACCCGGAACCGGACTAAGCATCACCGCCGAACCTGTTAGAGTGGGCGCAGGGGTCGCCGTTGGAGTTGCAGTTGCAGTGGCCGTCGGCGTTGGAGTCGGTGTCGGAGTCAGTGTTGGCGTTGGTGTTGGCGTTGGCGTCGCCGAAGCACCGAATGCGCTATACGTATAGCTGTTAAACGTCCAGGAGCCGTTAACCAAGGAGAGTAACGCCACGTAGACGGTGCGCCCGTCGGTAGGAATGTTGTTTACCGTGGTCGAGAGCGCCTGCGATTGGCCCGAATTGTAAATATCGAAGTGATTTGGGGAGCTGCCTACCAGGAGCCAGTAGGCGGTGGCGCTGCCTGCGCTCCAGTTGAAAGTCTCGCTCGAAGAAGCAAAGGTCGAACCCGGGACCGGGCTGAGCATCACCGCCGAACCAGTCACGCCAAACGCCTGAGAAGCCGACAAAAACAGCACGGCAACGAGCACTAAAGGAGCGCGATGCTTCATAACGCAACAGTTATCAAGTTAGGAAGTAATAGGCCAACAAAAACCAAGCAAGACACACTTCGATGTCAGATTCTTGCGGGGCAGACGCCCCTCTGGCTCCTTTGGCTTGCCAATACCAGGGAATTTCGGGCATCCTCGCCCTCCCATGCGCTGGTCAACTCCGTCGTTTGCCGGTGCGAATCTGCGCTGGCAGGTAGCGCTGTGCCTCGGTTTTTCGATCGTCCTCGGAGATCTGCACGCGCAAACCGTCGAAATTGGGCGCGCACAATCTCAGAACGCTCCGGAAAATCGGAACGCGTTTGGAACAATCGCGGTCGTCGATTCGAAAGATGTTCTTTCGCTGCAAAGCGATGTCGTCGTCGCAAACACGACGCTTCTCGCGCAGAACGAGCCGCTTTCGCCGTCCGAATTCAATCCCGATCCAGGCGCTTCAGAGCGAGAACAACCTGAAACGCCCGAGGCCCCGGAGCTTTTCCCACCGATTTTGCCGCAACTTCCCGAATACGGTCAGGAAGCATTACCACGTTCGCTTCAGCTTCCGCGCAAGGGCGTCCGCGAAGTTGTTCCGCGCCGGACAAAGTTGGAATACGAAACCTATCCGCAGTCGGAAGAAGGCGAAGGATTGCTTCCTTTATCTCAGCCGGAGCCGAACCGCTGGTTCATCGGGTTCGGCCGCTGGAAACGCTACGCCGACCCTTCGACCGAAACACCGTATCAATCCGATCTCCAGCTCTGGCATCCGTATTTGCAGAGCAAGTTCAAGGGCGACGCGCCGATTATCGATCAGGACATTTTCCTCAACATCACCGCCGAAGATTTCTTCCAATATGAAGCGCGCAAGTTGCCGACCCCGAGCGGTGTGAGCACGGCAAGACCGAACAGCTCAGAATTTTTTGGGCTGAGCGATCAGGAATTTTGGTCGAACGATTTTTCGATCGGCGTCGATCTATTCAAAGGCGAGACCGCATTCAAGCCGATCGATTGGGCGCTGCGACTACTCGGCGTTTACAACCACAACTATATCGACGTCGAAGAAAACAACGTCGTGAATCCAAATCCGCAAAAAGGCACCACCCGCGAAAAAGAATTCTGGTCGTTACAGGAAGCGTTCGCCGAAATTCATCTGCGGGATCTCTCGAACAACTACGATTTCATTTCGCTGAGGGTCGGGATGCAGCCGTTCGTGAGCGATTTCCGCGGATTCATTTTCAACGATACCAATCTCGGCATCCGGATTTTTGGGAATTACGACAACAACCGCTGGCAATACAATCTGGCCGCGTTCGACATGCGCGAGAAGGACACGTATTCGGACCTGAATGAGTTCGATCCGCGCCAACAGCAGGTCTATGTCGCGAACGTTTTCCGGCAGGACTTGATTTGGAAAGGTTACACCGGCGAGCTGACGTTCGTCGGCGACTTCGACAACAACAGCCGTCACTACGACAAAAACGGATTCCTCACCCGGCCGGCGCCCATTGGCACCGTGGCCGATCACTATCTACAGGCGTATTACCTCGGCTGGACCGGCGACGGACACATCGGCTGGCTCAACATCGATCACGCGTTCTACCAGGTGCTCGGAGAAGATAGCCTAAATGGCATCGCCGGCCAACGCGTCGACATCAACGCGCAAATGGCCGCGCTCGAGTTATCGGTCGACAAGGATTGGATGCGCCACAAATTGTCGATCTTTTACGCGAGCGGCGACAGCGATCCGGCCGATTCTCACGCGACCGGGTTCGACACGGTGTTCGATCGGCCATTTTTTATTGGCGGCCCATTCAGCTATTACTCGCATCAGGGATTCAATCTTGCCGGCACCGCCGTTAATTTTAAACAGCGCGACAGCTTGGTGATCGATTTCCGCACCAGCAAATCCGAAGGCCAGGCGAACTTCGTTAATCCCGGTGCGCTCATTTTCGGCTACGGCTTGGACGCCGATGTTTTGCCGAAACTGAAAACATTCATCAACGTGAACTACATTCGTACGGTCACGACCGAAACGACTCAGCTCGTCCTGTTCACGAATCACGCGAGCAATGATTTCGCGCTCGACTGCAGCGCAGGGTTCGAATGGCGGCCGCTGTTGACTGACAATGTCATTCTCACCGCTGGCGCCGGATTTCTAATTCCGCGCTGGGGTTACAAGGACATTTATCGCACCAACACGGTGCCAGTGTTCGGTTTTCCTGGTCCCCCACCCGGCCAGGTCGATCCTTTTCTCTACAGCGCGATCGTGACGCTGACGCTCACTTATTAATGAAGAAGAGAACATTCAACGCTCAACGTTCAACGTTTAACATTGAATGGATTGGTGTTCGCGAGGAAGAACCCAACTATCGCGCTACACAATCAGCGGCAGACGGCGCAAAGAAGAACAAGCCAAAATTCGATCTTGAAGATCGATTGCTAGAATTCAGCGCTCGGCTCATCAAGCTCGTCGATGCACTGCCGGCCTCTCGTGCAGGCAATCACGTTGCTGGGCAATTGCTACGCTGTGGAACGTCGCCTTTTGCAAACCACGGAGAAGTACAAGCAGCGAAATCGTTGAGAGATTTTATTCATAAGCTCGGATTGATTCCGACAAGACGCGTTCGTCCGCTGCTCATTGAGACCGAAGAATTAATCCGGATCTTCTCCGCCAGCATTCGAACCGCAGAAAAAAACGCGAGATGAGGCCGCGGCTTCACCTATTGAGCATTGAATGTTGGATGTTGAATGTTGAACGTTTTTTGCTCTGTCTTCTTAGCATCACCGGCTCCGCAATCGCGCAAGAGACCTCCACCTCTGGCTACGGCCCGGAGACTTCGGTTCCCGTTACAAGATCGACAATCAACCATGCTTCGTTGCCGCCGCGAAATTGGATCGATCAAACGCAAGCGGAGGCGGATCGGAAGAGCGTCGGTTGTTTGCAATGTCATCAGGGAGTCGAGCCGATGCACAAAGCCGAACAAAACGTCGTGCTCGGCTGCACCGATTGTCATGGCGGAAATTCCGCACGCGGCCTGACGAAAGAGCAGGCGCACATTTTGCCGAAGAACAGAGAGTTTTGGAAAACGTCGGCCAAGCCGCCGAACTCCAACGCGTGGCTAAATCATGAGTCACCTGAATTCATTCGGTTTCTGAATCCCGGCGACCTCCGCGTCGCAGAGCAATCGTGCGGTCTCTGTCACAGCGAGATCATCCGCAATGTCGATCATAGCATGATGAACCACGGCGCGATGCTCTGGGGCGCTGCGCTCTATAATAATGGCGCCTATTCGCAAAAGAATTATCGCTTCGGCCAGGCTTACGGTGCCGACGGCGCGCCGCTCAAACTAATCAACTACACTCCGGTCACGCCGGAAGACACGCGCGAACATGGCATTCTGCCGTTCATCGAACCATTGCCGCGGTTCAATTTGAGCAATCCCGGAAATATTTTGCGCATTTTCGAAAAAGGCGGACGCAAACCGCTTTCGTTAGGCTTGCCGAACAGCGAAGAACCAAATGGCAAACCGGACCGTCGCTTGTCCGAACGCGGGCTCGGAACATTGAACCGCACCGATCCGGTTTTTCTCGGTTTACAAAAAACGCGGCTGCATGACCCGCTCCTCGGATTTTTTGGATCGAACGATCATCCGGGCGATTACCGGTCCAGCGGCTGTTCGGCGTGTCACGTCGTTTATGCGAACGATCGTTCGCCGACGAATTCCGGCTGGTGGAGCAAATTCGGACATCAAGGCTTGAGCTTCACCGGCGACGAATCGATTCCCAAAACGGAGCGCGGTCATCCGGTCATGCACCAATTCACGCGATCGATTCCGTCGAGCCAGTGCATGAACTGCCATATGCATCAGGGTAATCTCTTTGTGAATCCATATCTCGGTTACACCTGGTGGGACCAGGAGACCGACGGCGAGGTCATGTATCCGAAGGAGCAGCACAATCCGACTGATTCCGAGCTGGTAAGATCGACAATGGAAAATCCCGAGGCGGCGGCGGCGCGCGGACTTTGGGGCGACAAAACCTTTCTCGACCAGGTCGCGGAATTAAATCCGCAGCTCAAACACACACAGTTCGCCGATTATCACGGACACGGCTGGGTCTTTCGCGCGGTTTTCAAACACGATCGCAAAGGCAACCTGCTTGATCTCGACGACAACAAGATCGATACCCACGATCCGCGGAAATTCGCGAAAGCCGTGCACTTGAAAGATGTGCATCTCGCGGATGGGATGCAGTGCGGCGATTGTCACTTTCTGGTCGATGTTCACGGCAACGGCATGCTTTACGGCGAGCCGCGGAACGCGACGGCGGTCACCTGCGTCGATTGTCATGGCACGATCGATCAACGGCCGACGCTGATCACCAGCGGCAACGCGGGCCAAATTGATCTGGCCAATACCAGCAACACGCCGTTCGGTCCGCGTTTCGTTTGGGAAGGGAGCAAACTTTTCCAGCAATCGAGCATGTCGCCGGATGTGCGCTGGGAAATTCCGCAGACGATCGACACGATCGATCCGCTCTCGCCGCACTACAACCCGAAGTCCGCCTATGCGAAGACGCTGCGCCGCGACGGAAAGACCTGGGGGGGCATCGTCCCGACCAATGCTAATGTTTCCCAAAACTCGATCGCTTTAAGCGGTCAAGTTCGAGATGGAACCCAAAACGCCTCCCCAAACTCGACTGCTTTAAGCAGTCAAGTGCCGCCGACTGGTAGTCCTGCGATGCACAAGGACACAAACTCGACTGCTTTAAGCAGTCAAGTTTCAGAAGGACGCGTCAAGCTCGCGCACGACAATTCGGCGATGGATTGTCAGATCTGTCATACCGCGTGGGCAACGAGTTGCTTCGGTTGCCATCTGCCGATGAAAGCGAACCAGCGCGTGCCGCAGAATAAATTCGAAGGCGTCACGGATCGCAATTTCACAACCTACAACCCGCAAGTCGTGCGCGACGACGTGTTCATGCTTGGTATCGATGGCACGGTGAAGAAAAATCGGATGGCGGTGATCCGATCCTCGAGCGCGGTCGTGGTCAGCTCGCAAAATGCGAACCGCGAATGGGTTTATTCACAGCAGCAAACGTTTTCGGCCGAAGGCTACAGCGGCCAGGCCTTCAATCCGCATTTCCCGCACACCACGAGCAGTGTCGGCACGACGAAAAATTGCACCGACTGCCACTTATCGGCGAACAACGACAACAACGCGTGGATGACGCAGTTGCTAGGATTCGGCACCGGGACTGTAAATTTCTTCGGCCGCTACGCCTACATCGGCGAAGGCCATGAAGGACTGCACGCCGTGGTTTGGACGGAGCCGGACGAACCGCAAGCCGTGATCGGCAGTCATCTCCATTCCATCGCGTACCCAGCCAACTACAAAAAGCATTTGGATGGCGGCTCGTTGTTGACCGAAGCCTACGAACACAGCGGTCACGACATTCAGGACATCGTTTTGCGCGGCGAATATCTTTACACCGCGAATGGTCCCGGTGGTTTCGAAGTTTTCGATATCGCGAACATCGATCAGAAAGGATTTTCGGAGCGCATCGTCGGCTCGCCGGTCTCTCCGCTTGGACAACGCACGCGGATCCACACGAAATACGCAACGAGCATCGCGCTGCCCAGCACGCTCGCCCTCGATCCCGCGCGATTGCATATTCCGGAA
>Ga0193751_1001672_pt1 | contig 13999 bp, 10 predicted proteins | sample L1c2metaG_FD_143050 | JGI IMG/M metagenome (GOLD analysis project Ga0193751, IMG submission 143050) | Soil microbial communities from a riparian zone of the East river system, Colorado, United States - L1c2 | ecosystem: Environmental > Terrestrial > Soil > Riparian zone | place: USA: East River... | reverse complement strand
AATGTACGTTAGCGATGGCACCAGTACTTCATCGCCGGGACGAACGTCGAGTCCAAGCAGTGCCAGGTGAAGTGCAACCGTGCCGTTGCAGACGCCCAGCGAGGTGCGGGTTCCGCACAGCTTCGCAAACTCGCTCTCAAAGCGCTTTACGAACGGTCCGGTCGAAGATATCCACGAACTGCGGATCGCTTCGACGACGTAGGCTTCCTCGTTGCCGCCGAGATCTGGCGCGGCCACCGGAATGGCAGCCCGAGAAGTCGCAGCAGCCAGGCCCTCGCCACCGCTGCTCGAATTGACCTTCATTGACATTGACGGCTTATGCCTGACCCCGGCTCTTGAAGCGTGGAAAAGGCGTGGTTTACGCTGAATGGTACCATCGAACAACGCTCCGCACGCCAGTTACCAGAGTCATGCCGCGCTCCTGCCCCAGTCGTGACACGTGCATGCGACCGGGATCAAAGTACAATGCAACTTCGCAGTTTTGTCGCCTGAGGGTTGTCCCACGATGCCGCCACCAACCCGGCCCCGGATCGCATTTCTCGCGGCAGGCTTCATTCAGTGGACGGGCGGCCTCGATTTCCTGCGTCTCTGCGTCGGAGGCATCGATTCCGTGCTGCCTGACACCACCTGGCCCGTCCTCGTGCCTGACAATACCGCCAGCCAGCGCGCCCTCGCCTTTGCCGTGGCAGCCAAGCGTCGTGTCTTCTCGCTGGCTGGCGTGCAACCACCGGTGACGCCTCCAGTTTCCAGGGACCACCTGCGCGATGCCATAGCCACCGCCGATTGCCAGATTGAAATCCAGAGCTATTATGGCTCGCCACGGGGCCTCAGCCGGGCCATGCGCAACCTTGATGCCCAGGTCGTGCTGCCATCGATGATGAGTCTCGGGCCGCATTTTCCCCATCCCTGGATCGGATACATCGGCGACGTGCAGCACAAGCGAATGCCCGGCAACTTCATCCGGCGCGAGTGCATCGAGAGAGACAGGAGCTTCAACGCGCTTCTTGCCGACGCTCCCGCGATCATCGTCAATTCTAGAAGCGTGGTACGCGACATCGAGGATTTCTATCCCCATCCCAGGGCAGCCCTGTTTTCTCTGCCCTTCTGCCCACCCGCAAATCCAGCCCTGGTGAGCGATATCGATATCGGAGAGGACGTGCTGCGCCCTTACGCATTGCCGGAAAAGTTCTTCATCATTTCCAATCAGTTCTGGATGCATAAATCGCACCAGACTGCCTTTGACGCGCTGCGCCTGATAAGAGACGCCGGATTCGCCGACGTTCACATCCTGTGTACCGGCAACCTGCACGACTATCGTGCTCCGCGCTATGTGGATGGACTCAAAGATGGCATCGCCCGTAGTGGCCTCACGGATCGAATTCATTTCCTCGGGATCATTCCCAAACGGCATCAGCTCGCGGTGATGCGCCGCTCAGTGGCCGTGGTGCAGCCTACACTGTTTGAAGGCGGACCGGGCGGCGGCGCGCTCTACGATGCGGTCTCCACCGCCACCCCGGTGATCCTCTCCGATATTGACGTGAACCGTGAAGCGGACCTCGGCATGATCGAGTTCTTCCGCGCCGGTTCAGCCGAAGATCTCGCGCAAAAAATGATTGCAGCAATCACGAATCCCCCTCAACGGCTGAGCGCTGAAGCTACACTCGGAATGCTGAAGCAGCGTCAGAGGCAAATGGGGCAGGCGCTTTTGGAAATAATCTCGTTGGTCATGAAGACAAATCCGGCTGCCGCGCAGCCACATCGCTAGGGCCACGATAGTCTCTTACGATAGTTTCTTAGGATGGTTTCATGATAGGTCGCATTAAGCAGGCAATGCTGGCGGCAGCGCGAAGCGCTGGCTACGAAATTGTGGCCATCGGTCCGCTTCATCCAGCGGCAAACCGCCGCCTGACCATGATGGCTCATCATGGCGTCAACACGGTGATAGACGTCGGGGCAAATACGGGCCAGTACTCGTCCGCGCTAAGACAAGCCGGCTATAAGGAGGAAATTCTGTCATTTGAACCTCTTAGCGAGGCTTTCGAGGAACTCGAAAAGAAATCGCGTCTTGATCCGAAGTGGCGTGTGTTTCACAGCGCAATAGGCGATGAAAACGGCGAAGCTGAAATCAATATTGCAGGGAATAGTGAGTCGAGTTCTCTTCTACCCATGCTTGACACGCACATTCGTAGTGCGCCGGAGTCGCAATATCGGGCAACAGAACGCGTCAAAGTTAGCACCCTGGACAGCATACTTGAGCCCCTGCTGTCGAAGGAAAGCCGCGTACTCCTTAAGATCGATACTCAAGGCTACGAGCACCACGTCATTAAAGGAGCCAAGTCGCTGTTACAGCAGGTCTGTCTGATCGAATGCGAGTTGTCTCTGACGCCATTGTATGAAGGCCAGTACTTGTTTCACGATATGCTGGACCTCCTTGATGGAATCGGTTTTAAGCCGGTTCATTTTGACTCAGTGTTCTCTGATATAAAAACTGGGCATTGCCTTCAGGTAGACGGGACATTCGTCCGGTCCGGCTGAGTATCGTGCCCAAGCGAACGCTCGCGGCTATTTTTGGAAAAGCTTGCACACTCCACCAACACTTGTGAGGCAATGAAGATCGGACCGATGATCGGACAGACGATCAGACAGAAGATCGGCCAATTACGGAACGATCTCAGACCATCGTCAGATGCTCATCCGGACGCCAGCCAGCGCGGAGCCAGACGCAACCGCGGCGCGGCGATCACGGGCGGCACGGCGGTCCTGGCTCGCGCCGTGCAAGTCTCAACCTCGCTCATCACCATTCCGCTCACCGTTCATTACCTCGGCAATGAACGCTTCGGCCTCTGGATGACCATCAGCTCCGTGTTTGCCATGGCCAACTTCGCCGATTTCGGCATCGGCAACGGAGTGCTCAACACCGTCGCCGATGCCTTCGGCAAGAACGACTTCGATCGCATCCGCGCTGCCATCTCCAGCGGTTTCGCCGTCCTCGGCGCGGTTGGGCTTCTGTTGCTGGGACTCTTCTCCTCCACCTTCGCCTGGGTCTCCTGGGCTGACGTCTTTCGCGTCACCTCGGCTCAGGCGCGCGCCGAGACCGCTCCGGCGCTCATGGTCTTCGCCTGCTGTTTCGCGCTCAACATTCCGCTCGACCTCGTACAACGCGCCCAACTGGGATTACAGCAGGGCTTTCGCATGAATCTCTGGCAGGTAGGCGGCAGTCTCGCCGGGCTGGCCGGCGTCGTCGCCGGAATCCGCATGCACTCCACTCTGCCCATCCTCGTCGCCGCCCTTGCCGGAGCTCCGGTCGCGGCCGCTGCCTTCAACACGTTTCACTTTTTTGTCGTCAGCCGGCCAGACCTGCGCCCGCGCCCGCGCTTCGTCTCGCGCGACGCGATCTCTCGCATCGTCACTTTCGGCACCCTGTTCTTTGTCCTCCAACTGGTGGCGGCCGTCGCATTTTCTGCCGACAACATCATCATCGCCCGCACCCTGGGAGCCTCCAGCGTTCCCGATTACTCGATTCCGCAACGCATGTTCTCCCTGATTTCCCTGATGGTCGCCATGCTGGCCACGCCGCTCTGGCCCGCCTATGGAGAAGCCATCTCGCGCGGCGATATCCCATGGGTCCGCCGAACCCTCAAGCGTTCGTTTGTCCTGGCTTTCGGCTTCGCCGCAGTCGCGTCGATAACGATGCTGCTCATCGCCCACCGCCTGCTCGCCTGGTGGATCGGCCCGCGCATCTCGCCGCCTTTCGTTCTGCTTCTCGGCCTCGCCCTCTGGACCATCGTGGAATGTTGCGGAACCACCATCGCGATGTTTCTCAGTGGCGCCAGCATCATGCGTTTCCAGATCGTCGTGGCCTCCATTTTCGGAGTAACGTGCCTCGCTGCCAAGGTCTACCTCACCAGCCGTTATGGCATTGTTGCTGTTCCGTGGGCAACCCTGATCGCCTATCTCTCGATCGTCATGCTTCCCTGCGCGATCTACGTCCCCCGCGCACTGAAACATTTGCACGGTGCGCCCTATCGGGTCACCATCGCTACTCCAGTTGTCGAGGATTGACCGGAAGAGAATTAACGGGAAGAGGACTAACGGGAAGAGGATTAGCGGGAAGGAGATTGGCGACGTCGCAAATTCCCCAGTCAGCATCTGCTCTTAAGAAGCGTCCCACATTGCCCGTACCATTCGATCGTTTGCCGCAGTCCGTCTACCAGCGAAGTCTTGGCTCGAAACCCAAACTCGCTTTCTGCTCGGGTGACGTCCAGGCGTCGTCGCGGTTGGCCATCAGGATGCTTTCGGTCCCAGATAAGTTCGCCCTCAAACCCCGTCAATTTACACAGCAATGCCGCTAAATCCCGAATGGTAATTTCGTGTCCTGATCCGATGTTCACCGGGTCGGGCTTATCGTAACGTTCCGCAGCCAGTAAAATAGCCTCTGCCGCATCTTCCACATACAGGAATTCACGCGAAACCGACCCTGTTCCCCAACATGTAACCGTGCGGTCGCCGCGTGCCTTCGCCTCCAGCATCTTCCTTATCAGCGCTGGAATCACATGCGACGTTTGCGGATCGAAGTTGTCCTTGGGGCCATAAAGGTTTACGGGCAACAGATAAATGCAATTGAACCCGTATTCCTGCCGATATGCCTGCGACTGGACCAGTAACATCTTTTTCGCCAGTCCGTAGGGTGCGTTGGTCTCTTCCGGGTAGCCATTCCACAGATCTTCTTCGCGAAACGGCAGGGGGGCAAACTTCGGGTAAGCGCAAATTGTTCCCAAACACACAAACTTGCGAACATTCAGGCGCCTCGCCTGTTCGATGAGTTCTATCCCCATGATGGCATTGTCGTAAAAGAACTCAGCGGGATGCGACTGGTTAGCTCCGATACCGCCCACCGACGCCGCCAAGTGGATGACTAAGTCTGGCTTCGCACTCTTGAGGAGACCGACTATTTGTTCGCGTTCCCGCAAGTCGTAGTCGCTCTTGCGCGGCGCGATCACTTTTTTGCAGCCAGCGGCATTCAGCTTTGCGACAACATGTTGCCCGAGAAACCCACCGCCTCCGGTCACCAGAACCGTTTTGTCTCGCCAAAAAACAATTTCATTACCCAAGCACAGCTCCCGCAGCCGCCTTCAGGTTATCGGAGACGCTGTTATTCCACTGATGCCATGCGCCACACTTTTCGCGCAAAATTCCTGCGCCTTCACCAGGAGAGGTAAGTCCCAGAGACTCCATGTCTCCATCCACCATGATGCGCACCAACTCGCGAAAACTGATTTTAGGTTTCCACCCCAGGTCACGCTCCGCCTTCTTCGAGTCGGCGCGCAAAGAGTCGACTTCGGCAGGCCGCTTGTAACGATCATCAATCGAAACGTGTTTTCGCCAGTCCAGCCCGGCATATTCGAACGCTTCAGTAACAAACTCGCGAATGGTGTGCGACTCACCCGTGCCGAGAGCGTAGTCGTCGGGACGTTCGCTCTGCAGAATTTTCCACATGCTCTCCACATATTCCGGGGCGTAACCCCAGTCGCGTTTCGCTTCCAGATTTCCTAAATACAGTTTGTCCTGCTTGCCGGCCAGAATATGCGCAACCGCGCGCGTAATTTTTCGAGTGACGAATGTCGGCCCCCGCCGTGGGCTTTCGTGATTGAACAACACTCCATTGCTGCAGAACATCCCATACGCCTCACGGTAATTGATGGCCACCCAATACGCGTAAACCTTCGCGGCACCATACGGGCTGCGGGGGTGGAACGGCGTTTGTTCGTTCTGCGGGGGCGGCGCTGCGCCGAACATCTCCGAGGAACTGGCTTGGTAGAAACGGGTGGCTACGCCGCTCCGGCGGATGGCATCAAGAAGCCGGGTTGTCCCCAACGCCGTGATGTCGCCCGTGTATTCCGGATTTTCAAAGCTGACCATGACATGGCTTTGAGCGCCTAAGTGATACACCTCGTCGGGATGAATGCTGTAGATGAGATCGATCAGCCGGCCGCCGGTCGAGAGATCGCCGTAATGCAAGAACATGCGAACGTTGGGAAGGTGCGGGTCCACATAAATATGGTCTATGCGGCCGGTGTTGAATGTGCTGGCACGACGAATCACTCCGTGCACTTCATAGCCCTTTGATAAAAGCAGTTCAGCAAGATAGGAACCGTCCTGCCCGGTGATTCCTGTGATCAGAGCACGTTGCAAAGGACACCTCATCTCCCCGAAGGGCTCGAACACCTTCGTAGAACCGCGCAGTTCACATTCTTCGATCCCCGGCGGTCCAGTCGCGCACAGTTATCTGAGTATAGTTGATGATAGTTCGTCGTTGTTCGCTAGTGCCTGGGTGGGGAACCTTATCGCCCTCTACTGCCGTCTCGGCTCACAGTCAGGTGTTTGCAAGGAAGGAACAAAACTCAGGCAGGTCCTGACTTGTCCGTCGTAGAGGGCTTGACGTTAGTCGCTATTTTGTTATAGTTACCCTCACATTTTGCGCGTCACGGTTGTTGATGGGCCCGGGGATCGCGTAGGAGGAAACCATGACCGGTGCGCTTGTGGCACGGAGTGCGACCGCAGAGGCGACGGCAGAGCAGCCTGAGGTCGGACTTCGGGAGCGGAAGAAAGCTCGCTTACGGCAGCAGATCATCGACACTTCAATCAGGATGTTTCGCAAGCGCGGGTACGAGGCCACGCGAATCGACGACATTGTGCAGACGCTCGAAATCAGCCAACCCACGTTTTTTCGTTACTTTCCAACCAAGGATGCGGTGCTGCGCGAGGTGGGAGAACGCGGGAATGCCTGTATCTGCGAGAGGCTGCGATCTGAGCTTTCGAGCAAGGCCGGAACGGACGAGCGTTTGCAGCGGTTGTACGTAACCATGGCTCGCGAGGTGGAGACTGACCGGAAACTTTGGCAAGCAGTGGTGCTGTCGGGCGCCATGGATCCAGTGCGATCCGCGGAACTGCGGGGGCACGAGGAGGCTGCTGTCAGTTTGCTGCAGGAAATTCTGGCGCAGGGGCAGAAACGGGGTGAGGTTACGCGCGCCTTTCCAGTCGTGCATCTTGCGGAATTCATGGAAGGGCTCTACAACACGGTGGTCCGGCAGTGGGCGGTGGATCTCACCGGACCGCATAAGCTCACGGATCGGGTGCGGAGCGCGGTGGACTTTTTCCTGCGCGGCATTCGGCCCTAGCATTTCCGTATCGCGCCGTCGCTTCTTGGCTCGTGAGACATACCTGTTAGAGAGGAAAAGGCGATGAAAGCCGCCGTTCTGCACTCGTTCAAGACACCGTTATCGCTGGAAGAGGTGGCTCGGCCGGAAGCTGGCGCGGACGAGGTCTTGATCGAGGTGGAGGTTTGTGGTGTGTGTCATTCCGACCTGCACCTGGCCGACGGCGACTGGGCACAATTTGCCGGCATTCTTAAGAAACCGTTGATCCTGGGGCACGAGATCGTGGGCAGGGTGGTGGAGCGCGGTGGGGCGGTCTCGAGTATCGAAGGAAGCATCCAGGTGGGAGACCGCGTCGGGGTGCCGTGGGTGCAGTGGACATGCGGGCAGTGTGAGCTTTGCCGGGATGGCAATGAGAATCTGTGTGCGCGGCAGCGCATCACGGGCGTCATGGTGGATGGCGGATATGCGGAATATGCGAAGGCTCCCGCCAGCCACGTAGTTATGATTCCTGAAACGCTTTCCTCCGAACTGGCAGCGCCGCTGCTTTGCGCGGGAGTCACGGTTCATCGGGCTCTCAAGCAATCGAAGATTCGCGCCGGGCAGCGGCTGGCAATTTTCGGCGTGGGCGGCCTCGGCCACCTTGCCGTCCAGATTGGCCGTGCGGCGGGAGCTGAGGTGACTGCGATCGATGTTTCCGAAGAAAAACTCGCCCTGGCGAAGTCGCTGGGCGCGGCCCGGACGCTCAACGCCGCGACGAGCGACGTGGTGAAGGAAGTGCGCCGCTCCGGCGGCGTACACGTTGCCCTCGTCACTTCGGCGGCCAAGTCCGCGTACGACATGGCGTTCTACTGTGTGCGACCGACGGGGACGCTGCTGGTGGTGGGGTTGCCTGCAAAAGATATCTCGTTTCCACCGGTTCTAATGGCGGCTGGCGAGATTCAGATCAAGGCATCCGCCGTGGGTACGCGGGAAGACCTCGGCGAGGTTCTGGCGATGGGGGCAGCCGGGACCGTTCATTGCCAGGTGACGACGCGCCCGCTCGGCGCGGTGCAGGAAGTCCTGGGGGAACTGAGGCGCGGCGAAATCTCGGGGCGGGCGGTGCTTCGCATGTAGAAGTGGAGGGACGGGGGCGTGTTTCTTGACGTTAGCAACTTTAACATGATATCAACTGTCATTTTTGCGCAGCGGCACTTCTTCGCGGAAAGGTTCTTCGCAGAGTGAATGTCAAACAGCTCTTCGATTTAACCGGTCGCGTCGCCATTGTTTCGGGCGGCTCGATGGGGCTGGGTTTCCAAATGGCCGAGGGCCTGGCGGAGATGGGGGCGAATCTGGTCCTCTGCGCGCGCAAGAAAGAGCGCTGCGATGAAGCGGCGAATGCGTTGCGCAACCGTGGTGTGGAGGCGCTGGCGTTGGCTTGCGATGTCAAAGACAAGGCAGCGATTCAGCAAGTCGTGGAGGAGGCGCTCGCGAAGTTTGGCCGAATCGACATTCTTGTCAACAACGCCGGCGTTTCGTGGGGAGCGCCGGTGGAGGAAATGACTTTGGAGCAGTGGGACAAGGTGCTCTCCACCAACTTGACCGGAACGTTTCTTTTTTGTCAGGCGGTGGGCAAAGCCATGGCCGCTCAAGGTTCGGGCAAGATCATCAACATCGCATCGGTGGCCGGTTTGGGCGGAGCGTCGGCGGAATTGCAGGCGATCGGCTACCATGCAAGCAAAGGCGGCGTGATCGCGTTCACCAAGGATCTGGCGTGCAAGTGGGCACCGCACAACATCCAGGTGAATGCCATCGCCCCGGGCTGGTTTCCGACCCACATGTCGGGGTGGATCATCGAGCACCGCAAAGACTCCTTGCTGGCGAAGATTCCGCTGGGCCGCTTTGGCGGCGATCACGATCTGAAGGGCGCGGCAGTGTTCCTGGCATCGGACGCTTCGTCGTACGTGACCGGGCACGTGCTGGTCGTCGATGGAGGCCAGACGGCCTGGTAGATGGCCTGGTAAGAGACTTCCATGAATCTTCCTCTGACTCCGGTCCGCTTCCTTCGTTACTCGGAAGAGCAGTTTCCCCGCAAGACGGCGGTGGTGTGTCAGGATCTGCGATTTACCTATGCCGAATTTGGCGATCGCGTGGCGCGCCTCGCGGGAGCGTTGCGCGGCGCCGGCGTGAAGGCGGGCGATCGCGTGGCGTTTCTCAGCTTGAACTGCCATCGGCTGCTGGAAGCCTACTTCGGAGTTCTGGAGGCGGGCTGCATTTTGCTTCCGCTCAATATTCGCCTGGCAGCGCCTGAGCTTACCTACATTCTGAACGATTCTGGAGCGACGGTGCTGTTCCTGGAACAAGAGTTTGCCGGTCTGGTGGATTCGTTCCGGCGCGACTTGCACACGGTGCGCTCATTTCACCAACTTGATGGAACGCCGCAAGCGGCATGGCTCTCTGACCAAACTTATGAGCAGATGCTGGCTTCCGCCGCGCCCTACCGCGGAGAACTGACGGAGTTTGACGAAAACTCCGTGGCGGAGATTTTTTATACCAGCGGGACCAGCGCCAGCCCGAAGGGCGTGATGCTCACGCATCGGAACGTGTACCTGCATGCGATGAACCTCGCTGTGTACCATCACACCCGCTATGAAAATGTGTTGATGCACACGATTCCCTTGTTTCATGCCAACGGCTGGGGCGCGGCCCATACGATTACCGCCGTGGGCGGCACGCACGTCATGCTTCCGCGCTTTTTGCCTGAAGAGGTTTTCCGGCTGGTAGAGCGAGAGCGAGTGAGCGCATTGAGCCTGGTGCCGATTATGGCCACCGTACTGGTGAACTCGCCGGCGCGCTCCAAGTACGATCTCAGCAGTGTGGAGTGGTCGGTGATCGGCGGTGCGGCATCTTCTCCGACGTTGATCCGTGAGGTCCAAGAAATATTGGGCTTCAAATGCTTTTCGGGATACGGACTAACCGAATGCTCGCCCTCGCTGTCCACCGCTGAAATGAAACCAGACATGCAATGCACAGACGAGGAGCGGAACGTCCTGCAGGCCATGACCGGCTACGCCTATCCGGGACATGAGCTACGAGTGGTCGACGCGGAGGACAAGGACGTGCCGCGCGACGGCGTGACCATGGGAGAAATCATCGCTCGCAGTGACGGAGTGATGGCGGGTTACTGGCAACAACCGGAAGCCACGGCCGAAGCTATGCGGGGCGGATGGTTTCACACCGGCGATATGGCCGTGATCGCGGAGAATGGATACATCCTGATCGTGGATCGCAAGAAGGACATTATTGTGAGTGGCGGAGAAAATATCTCATCGCTCGACGTCGAAAAAGTCCTGTTGGCGCACCCCGGTGTCTTCGAAGCTGCGGTGATCCCGGTGGGCGACCAGAAATGGGGCGAGGTGCCGAAGGCGGTGGTGGTGGCAAAGCCGGGATGCGAACTCAGCGAAGTGGAGTTGATTGAGTTTTGCCGCGCCCGTCTGGCCCACTACAAGTGTCCGCAATCGATTGAGTTTTGCGAGAGCTTACCCAAGACCGCGACGGGAAAAGTTTTGAAAAGGGAGATGCGCAAAAAATACCAGGGTGGACCGGCAACGGTGCGTTTGGATGGTTGAACGCTCAAGAGATGCGCGCTGTGCTCCCAGGAAATGTAGGAGTGTGAGGGAATGACCAACCTTGTAAGCATCAGCAAAGATAATGATGTCGCGGTCATCACCATCGACAACCCGCCGGTCAATGCTCTCAGTCCCGGCGTGCCCGAGGGAATCTCGACGGCGATCGATGCGGTGAATAGCGACCCTGCAGTCAAAGCCGCGGTCGTAATCGGCGCCGGGCGCACGTTTGTCGCGGGCGCTGACATCAAGGAATTCGGCAAGATGACGTCCGGCGGACCTCGCAGAAGTCTCCTTCCGCTGCTGCTTCACATTGAGGACTGTGGCAAGCCGGTGGTGATGGCGATTCACGGGACGGCGTTTGGAGGCGGACTGGAACTGGCCATGGCCGGCCACTATCGGGTCGCGTCGCCCACGGCGCAGTTGGGTCAGCCGGAGGTAAAGCTGGGGATTATTCCGGGGGCGGGTGGAACGCAGCGCCTGCCGCGCCTGGTTGGCGTGGCTAAGGCTGTCGAGATGTGCGCAGAGGGCAAGCCGGTTTCCGCGCGCGAGGCGGCCGCGCTTGGACTGATTGACCGCTTGATCGACGGAGATCTGCTGGCCGGGGCAGTGACTTTCGCGCGCGACGTTTTCGGCAAACCCGCGCCCAAAACGCGGGAGCGAACGGAGAAGCTGGGAACGGTTGTCGAAAACGCGACGATTTTTGCGGTGGCGCGCGACGTGGCCGGCAAGAAACAACGCGGGCTGAAGGCTCCTACAGCGGCGATCGATGCGGTGGAGGCCGCGACGAAATTGTCGTTCGAGGAAGGCTGCCGGGCCGAGGCGAAACTTTTCGCCGAATGCCTTTTCTCCGATCAGTCGAAAGCGCTCATCCATGTTTTCTTTGGCGAGCGCGAAGTGGCGAAGATTCCCGACATTCCCAAAGACACTCCGGTGATGGCGGTGAACCGTGTAGCGGTCGTCGGCTCGGGAACGATGGGCGGAGGGATCGCGATGGTGTTTGCCAACGCGGGCATTCCGGTGCTGCTGAAGGACGTCGATGAGGCGGCGCTCAATCTGGGCATGGGAAAAATCCGGAAGAACTACGCCAGTTCGGTGCAGCGCGGACGTTTCACGCAGGCATTTGTGGACGAACGCCTGCAACTGATCACGCCGGTGCTCAGCTACGAGGCGTTCTCCGGTGTGGATATGGTGATCGAGGCAGTTTTCGAAGGTATGGCGCTCAAGAAGACCGTGTTTGCGGATTTGGACCGCGCCTGCCGGCGGGCAGCGATTCTGGCGAGCAACACTTCGACGCTCAATATCGATGAAATCGCCGGGGCCACCTCGCGGCCGGAAGCGGTGATCGGAACGCACTTCTTTAGTCCGGCCAACGTAATGCGGCTGCTCGAGATTGTGCGCGGAAAGAAGTCGAGCAAGGAAGTGATTGCCACATGCATGCAATTGTCGAAGAAGCTGGGGAAGATCGGAGTGCTGGTCGGGAACTGCCGTGGCTTCGTGGGCAACCGCATGTTTGGGCCGTATCGGCGGGAAGCGCAGTTCCTGATCGAAGAAGGGGCGGAGGTGGAAGCGGTAGACCAGGCGCTCGTCGAATTCGGCAACGCCATGGGCCCGTTGGCGACGGGCGACCTGGCGGGGCTCGACGTGGGCTGGCGCATTCGCAAGGAGTATCGCCACTTGGAAAAACCCGGAATCCGCCAACCATTCGCCGAGGACCGTCTTTGTGAAATGGGGCGGTATGGCCAGAAAACAGTGAGGGGATGGTACTGCTACGACGAAAACCGGCGCGCCAGCGTGGATCCCGAGGTGAGCGCGCTGGTGCGAAAGTGGAGCACGGACGCAGGAATCCCGCAGCGGCAAATCTCCGATGCGGAGATCGTTGATCGCTGCATCTATGCGCTGGTAAACGAGGGAGCGCGGATTCTCGAAGAAGGATATGCGTTGCGTGCAGTCGACATTGACATCATCTATCTCAACGGCTATGGATTTCCAGGCTACCGGGGCGGGCCGATGTGGTATGCCGACACGGTGGGGTTGCAGAAGGTTTACCAGCGAATTTGCGAATTCCATCAGCAACACGGAGAACTCTGGGAACCGGCTCCTCTTTTGCAGCGCCTGGCCGAAGCGGGTAAGACGTTTGCGGAGCTCGACAAAGAACAGGTTGCGGCGGCCTAGGGCCTGACCTGTGGGTGACAAGGAATTTGGGGACTTCATGAGAGAAGCAGTCATCGTGGCCAGTTCGCGCACGGCGCTGGCCAAATCGTTCCGCGGATCATTCAACCTGACGCGTCCCGACGAACTGGCGGCGCACTGCATCCAGGACGTTCTGCGCAAGACGCCCAATCTCGACCCGCGCGAGGTCGAGGACGTCATCCTCGGCTGCGGGCAGCCCCATGGCCCGCAGGGTCACAACATCGCTAGGGCTTCCGCTCTGCTTGCCGGTTTGCCTACCTCGGTCGGCGGAGTCACTCTCAACTGGTTTTGCTCGTCTGGTCTTCAGTCGATCGCTCTGGCCGCCTATCAGATCGTGAATGGCGGCAGCGACGCGGCGATCGGTGGCGGCGTGGAGAGCATCAGCATGACGCCCCGCAACCACGATCCGAATCCAAAGCTGCTTGAGCAGATGCCCGGCGTTTATATGGTGATGGGAGACACGGCCGAGGTCGTGGCCAAGCGCTACAAGATCAGCCGGCAAGCGCAGGATGAGTACGCGCTCCTGAGTCAGCAGCGCACAGCTCGCGCGCAGCGGGAAGGCTTTTTCCAGGAAGAAATCGCTCCCATGCGAGCGGTGCGCGCGACTCTGGATAAGAAGACCAACGAAGTGATCGCGAAGGAAGAAGTATGCGCCGACAAAGATGAATGCAATCGTCCGGACACGACGCTGGAAGGCCTGCTGGCGCTGAAGCCGCACTTTGACCCGAACAGTGGCCAGGGCACGGTCACTGCGGGAAACTCTTCGCAGCTTTCCGACGGCGCTTCGGCGACCCTTGTGATGTCGCGGCAGCGTGCCGATCAACTCGGCATTCCCTACAAACTAATTTTTCGAGGTTTCCAGGTGAGCGGTTGCGATCCCGACGAAATGGGTATTGGACCGGTCTTCGCAGTGCCGAAGTTGTTGCAGCGTGCTGGGGTGAAATTCAGCGACATCGATCTCTGGGAACTCAATGAAGCGTTCGCCGTCCAGGTGGTTTACTGCCGCGATCGTCTGGAAATCGATCCCGAGAAATTGAACGTGAACGG
>Ga0193751_1001671_pt1 | contig 14002 bp, 10 predicted proteins | sample L1c2metaG_FD_143050 | JGI IMG/M metagenome (GOLD analysis project Ga0193751, IMG submission 143050) | Soil microbial communities from a riparian zone of the East river system, Colorado, United States - L1c2 | ecosystem: Environmental > Terrestrial > Soil > Riparian zone | place: USA: East River... | reverse complement strand
GATCGCCGAGTCGGGCGGTGTTTGATTGGTACCATGACTGAGACGACGGAGAGATTGATTATGCAGAAACGGAAACTTGGAAAGAGTGGGCTGGAAGTTTCGGCAATCGGGTTCGGCGCCATGGGAATGAGCCAGAGCTACGGTCCGCCTGGACCCAGGGAGGAGTCGATCCGTGTGCTACGCGCCGCAGTTGAGCGCGGCGTCACCTTCTTCGATACCGCGGAGATTTACGGCGCGGGCCACAACGAGGAGCTGGTTGGAGAAGCTCTCAAACCCTTTAAGGGGCGAGTAGTAATCGCCACCAAGTTCGGCTTCAAGGATCCCGCTGCTGGAGCCGGTGCCGGTCTGGACAGTCGACCGGAACGAATCAGACATGTCGTCGAAACATCACTCAAGCGGCTGAGGGTCGATGCGATCGATCTGCTGTACCAGCACCGGGTCGACCCCGCCGTCCCGATCGAGGACGTGGCGGGCGGAGTGAAGGATCTGATCAAGGAAGGAAAGGTGAAGCACTTCGGTCTCTCCGAGGCCAGCGCGAAGACAATCCGCAGAGCGAATGTGGTTCAGCCGGTTACCGCGCTTCAAAGCGAATACTCGCTGTTTTGGCGAGAGCCCGAGAAGGAGATACTTCCGACCTGCGAATCGCTCGGCATCGGCCTCGTTCCGTTCAGTCCGCTGGGCAAGGGTTTCCTCACGGGAAAGATCGACGACAAAACGACGTTCGACAGCAACGACTTCCGCAACACCGTCCCCCGCTTTACGCCAGAGAACCGGAAGGCGAATCAGGCTGTCGTCGACATTCTCGCCAAAATCGCCGAGCGCAAGAAGGCGACGCCCGCGCAGATTGCACTGGCGTGGCTGCTGGCGCAAAAGCCGTGGATCGTTCCAATTCCGGGTACCAAGAGGATGGAGCGGCTGGAAGAGAACATCGGCGCGGCGTCGGTCGAGCTGACGCCCGGAGACCTCGGTGATATCGAGAATGCTGCCTCGAGGATCACGCTCAAGGGTGCGCGGTACGCCGAGGCCCAGGAGAGAATGATCGATCGCTAAAGCAGATAGAAAAGGGAGATGTCATGAGTAAGAAGAAGATTTGGTTTATCACTGGAGCCGGCCGCGGCATGGGCGTCGATTTCGCCAAAGCCGCTTTGGCGGCCGGCCACGCGGTTGTCGCCTCAGGCCGTGACCGCGACCGCTTGTCCAGGGTCTTGGGTAAGTCGAAGGACCTGCTCGCCGTCGAGCTGGACGTGACCAAGCTGGACGATGCCGAGGCAGCGGTGCGGGCCGCTGTCGATCGGTTCGGGCGCATCGACGTGCTGGTCAACAATGCTGCCAGCTTTTATGCGGGCTACTTCGAGGAGCTAACGCCGGAGCACATGGAGCAACAGTTGAGCACGAGTCTTATTGGCCCGATGAACGTCACGCGCGCTGTCCTGCCGGTTATGCGCAAGCAACGCTCCGGACACATTATCTCGATTTCATCGTCAGCGGGCCTTGTCGGCTTCGAGTTCTGTACTGCCTACGCCGCGTCGAAGTTCGGCCTCGAGGGCTGGATGGAGTCGCTGGCCGCCGAAGTTGCGCCATTCGGCATCAATACCACCATCGTCAATCCGGGGTTCTTCCGGACGGAGCTCCTTACGGAGCAGTCGACGAACTACGCGCAGCCGTCCATCGCGGACTACGATGAGCGGAGAACGGAGCAGCTCAAGTTTTGGAAATCACAGAATGGTCTCCAAACCGGCGACCCCGCTAAGCTCGCGCGAGCGCTCATAACCATCGCGAGCCAAGAACCGCCGCCGCGCCGCTTTATCGCTGGCGCCGATGCCATTGGCACCGCGGAGCAGGTGGTGGTCGAGCTAAAGGCGCAGATCGACGCTGAGCGGGACCTCTCGACGTCCCTCGCTTTCGATCCAGAGCCCGCTCGGGCGATTTAGGAGGCGACGTGCGCATAGGCATTCTTGGTTCTGGACTAATGGGTGGCAAGCTCGGGACGATCTTCGCCCGAGTGGGCCACGGCGTGATCTTCAGCTACTCGCATAGCAAGGCCAAGCTCGAGAAACTGGCGCGCGACGCGGGCGGGCAGGCTCGTGCTGGTACGCCCGCGGAGGCGGCGCAGGACGCCGACGCGTTGTTGCTCGCCGTGCACTGGTCACGCGTCGACGACGTATTGAAAAAAGCCGGCGACCTGTCCAGCAAGGTCATCGTGAGCTGCTCGCTGCCTATGAACGCGAATGACACTGGCCTCGTCATCGCAAACACGTCCTCCGGATCGGAGGATCTCGCAAAGAAAGTTGCCAAGGCTCACGTCGTCTCTGCTTTCAACACCGTGCCGAGCGAAGTGCTGTTCAGCGTTTTCGAGCGGAAAGGCAAGGGGACGCCACCGAGCGTCGTGTATTGCGGGGACAACGCAAAGGCGAAGAAGGTGACCGCCCAACTGATCACCGATGTTGGCTTCGAGCCGATCGATGCCGGTCCGCTCCGAATCGCGCGCTACACTGAGCCGTTCACGATGCTCGTCGGGCAGCTCGCGTACGAGGGAGATCGCGGACCAGCGATGGCATATCGCTTCGAGTGGTTCGAGGAGCGCGGATAGGGCGAGTCGCTAAAAGCTCAACGATTGACGGCGAAGCAGTGTCCAAGGACTCGGTGATAGCACGCTCCTCCCACAACCAGTTCCGCCGAAGGGTCGTCGATGAAATGGCTTGTACTGACTGGAACACTGCTGACGATCGCCGTTCCACTTCACAGCCAGGAGCTTTCGGCTGAGGACATTGTAGCTCGGCATCTGGAAGCGCGTGGCGGCGCGCAGCGTTTGCGCGCCTTGGAAACCGTGGTCTACCGCAACGGTCTCTATCGCGAGGGAGACTACGTCGGCTCCGGGCGAGCCTTCATGGCGATGGCACGCCCATACTTTAAGATCGTGAGCGATCCGACTGACTCCACCGCCAACTTTCGCGAGGGGTATGACGGGAGTGCGTGGGAGTGGTACGGGTCGCCCGGCATTGTCGTACGAACCGTGGGTGCGGCGAACGCAGCAATCCGTCACAACCTGGATCCGGATGGTCCATTCTCCGATTATCGGGAAAAGGGTTCGCGCATCGAGCGTGTCGCGGACGGCACTGTCGCGGGTCGCAAGGCGTACGGAATTCTGCTGACGTTGCGCGATGGCGTCCGCACATTGTTTCTGATCGACGCCGAGACATTGCTGATCGGGGCAGTTCGCAAAGCGGCACCAATTCACGCCTTTGGCGCGCCAGTCTCGACCGAGGAGCGCGTGCGCGACTATCGATCGGTGGACGGAGTTCTCTTTTCCTTTCGGTCGACGGAAGTCGACATCGCGACTGGGAAGGAGCTCAACTCGATGGTATGGGGCTCGATCGAGACGAATCGGAAGCTGCCCCGCGAATGGTTTTCGCCGCCGTCGTTCGCCCGCACTCCGCTCCAGGAGTTTCTCGAGCAGTTGTACTACGAGCGCGCGGACACGAGTGCGTTGCGATGGTCGTACGCCGCGTTTCGCCGCGCGCATCCGGATGTCGACACACGTGCCGGTATCGAGACGATCGGGTATCAGATGCTCAAAATGGGTGATCGTGATGGCGCGATCGGCGTGCTGACAATGAATGCGACCGATTTTCCACGGTCGTCGAGCTCGGCGTTTGGCTTGGGGCGTGCACTCGTTGCCGCCGGAGACAGTACGCGAGCTGGTCAGGAGTTTGCGCGTGCTTTGGAGCTGGATCCCACGAACAAGGCTGCTGCAGACGCGCTTGCCTCAATTCGGCAATGATGAGTCTTCACCAACTATTGCCGTAACCGCCGCGACGATGAACAGCATCCAGGACTCTAACGCGATTCCAAACCGAGCACAAAGACGCGACCAGCCGCCGGATAGCGATAAGTAATCGTAGAACCGGCTGGATCAGGGAACGCAGTCGCATCGTATCTCCGGCCGAGTGCATTCATCGCGTCGAGCGTCAGGCGGAGCGGACCCATCGGAACGCCGACTCTGACGTCGGCGCGAGTATAACCCGGTAGCGGAGTCGCATTGGCATCGTCGACGAATGCTCCTCCCAACGATGTGACCAGCAGGCCGCCGGTCAGCCCGCGCCATAGTCCCAGGTCAGCACCGGCTGACGCGATCGTGCGCGGGATCGCTTTCAGCTGGCGCCCCTCGAACTGCCCGCTCTCGGCAAGCACACTCTGCCGACTGAGGTTGGCGAAAAATAGCGCTCCGCTGGTGACGGCCAGCTTCGTTCCCAGCTCCACGCCGCGATGAAGGCTCCGCCCGACGTTGACGTACCGGAAACTCGTAAGATCAAAATCGAGCTCGTCCCGCATGCGCTCGCGATAGGCGGTGCCAGAGATATCGAGCCGCGCGCCGGAAATCGTCCATGCGCTGTAGAAGCCCGTCTCCACCGACGTTCCACGCTGCGGACTCAACAACGGGTTGGAGACTGTTGCGGTGAACGGTGGAAACGGGATCGGGATGGCGCGGTCGTCGAACAGCTGATCGAGCGTCGGAGCCTTGAATACTCGGCCCGCTGAGAAGTAAATGTTCGTTGGCGTTGCTGCCGGTAGTGGCAGCTCGAGATTGAGGGCTGCCCTCGGACTGACGGCGTCGTGGGACGCGTGCACTTCAGGCGCGGCCGACGTGCTGCTCGGCTTGAAGACATCGCGCAGATTGTCGACCCGTGCACTCAGAGCGAATCGAACCGGATCTATCGGTCGCAGCTGCCAGGAAGCAAAGGCTGCAGCGGCCGATCTCGTCGTATGTGAGGGCTGACCCGGTGCTCCGGACGCACCATCCGCGGCGGCGTAGTCGGACAGAGCACCAGTGACAACGTCCGCATAGCGAGATGTGAATCGTCCGACCGATCCATCCAAACCCGCCACAAGTCGTCCCCGCCAATTTGCCGAATCGTCCCCAACCTCGAGCTGAGTAGAGGCAAGAATTCGCGGAGCTTCAGTACGGCGACGCTTCGTATCGGCAAAATCGGGCGACAGAGGAAGCGTCCTGATCGTATTGGCGGTGGAGTATTCTCCGACGAGGTATCCCGAGCCCGTCGCGTCTCCGGCCGCGCGGGTGACGCTCACTCCGCCGCGATGCACTCTCTCCGACGCGCGATCGAATCGAAAGAATGGATTGTTGGCGCGGTTGTCTGCAGTCGTAGAGGGCAGCGGTCCAGGATCGTCGAAGGTACGAAAATGCGTCGAGCCGAACAGAGTCAGCGTCCCGGCTTCTCCGTACCGCGTGAGTTTTCCGTTGAGCGTCGAGGCCTGTCGTTCCTCGTGCGAGCGGTAGCCGCGTGATGCGCTGTGGTCAAAGCCCACGCTTGCGCGGAGATTGTCCGCGACGCCATCGACGAGCGCTGTCGCGTCTCGAATCCCGTACGCGCCGCCGGCGACCCGCCATGAACGGTTCTCCGGTTGCGCGTCGGTCAGGAGGTTGAGCGTGCCAGAGACCGCGCCGTCTCCTCTCATGTACGACGAGCCTCCTCGCACCACCTCGGCGCGACCAAATCCAGTACGAGGGAGCAGATCCCAGTTGACCGCGCCCGACCCCAAAGCGGCGATTGGGACGCCGTCCACCAGTGCCGGGAGGTAATCGGTTTCTCCGCCGCCGTAGAAACCTCGCGCGATTATCCGTGGGTTTCCCCCGACGGAATTCGCATCCAAAACGACGACTCCGGGCGCCAGCGCCAGGGATGCAGCGACCGAGCGGACCGGCAGCTGTCGCAACTGATTTTCCGAAAGTACGGTCACGGCGACCGTCGAGGCTCGAATGCTGGTGGCCGAGCGCTCCGGCGTGACAACCACGGTGTCGAGTGAGTGCACCTTCACGGAATCGACTGTTCCGCTTTTGCCGGGCACCTGGCCGAGGGAAGCGGACGAGCAGAGCGTCGTAACAAGGCACGCCCGCCAAACGACGGTTGTCATTCATGAAACGATAGCCGCCGGAATTTGATATGGCCACTCAGACCACGCAGATTTCAATTATCTCAAACCCATCGACTATGAAAATCGATCGCCGTGGTTTCCTAGTAGCGTCGTCTTCGGCATTGGTGTTGGGGAAAACAAAGCTCTCGCCGGCAGCACATGCTCAGCCGTCCGAGACTCCTGAGCCGCCCGAGATCAACCGAAAAATCGAGGCCAGAGAGGTAACGGTCTACACCACCGCCGACAAAACCAACTACCGCCTCTCCGCCACCGACAAACTGACCTTCAAGCCAATGGGTCAGCCTCTCGAGACACAGATCTGTGTCTTCGTAGATCCATCGAAGAGAGCTCAGACGTTCCTGGGGATCGGCGGTGCACTCACGGATGCCTCCGCCGAGACGTACGCAAAACTGCCGGCGGCCAAGCAGCGCGAAATCATGGATGCCTACTTCGATCCCAATAAAGGCATCGGCTACACGCTCGGAAGAACCAACATCCACAGCTGCGATTTCTCATCCGGCAGCTACACCTACGTCAACGAAGGCGACAAGGATCTCAAGTCCTTCAACGTCGACCACGACAAGAAATTCCGCATTCCATTTATCAAGAAGGCGATGGCCACCGCCGGCGGGAAACTCAATCTCTTCGGCAGCCCGTGGAGTCCACCAGCATTCATGAAGACCAACAATGACATGCTACACGGTGGAAAGCTTAAACCGGATTCTTATGCGTCCTGGGCTAACTACTACACGAAGTTCATCAAGGCATACGAACGCGAAGGAATTCCCATCTGGGGCATCAGCGTTCAGAACGAGCCCATGGCGACGCAGAGATGGGAGTCGTGCATCTACTCCGCCGAAGACGAACGCGACTTCCTGAAGAACCACCTAGGCCCCACTATGAAGAGGGAAGGGCTGGGCGACAAAAAGATCATCGCCTGGGATCACAACCGCGATCTCATTTACCAGAGAGTCAGCACCATCATGGCCGATCCCAAAGCCGCCCAGTATGTGTGGGGCATTGGTTTTCACTGGTACGAGCCGTGGAGCGGTGGCGACCAGATGTTCGACAACGTCAAGCTCGTGAACGAAACTTTCCCGGATAAGAAGCTGATCTTCACTGAAGGCTGCGTCGATTCCTTCAAGGCCGAGGATCTCCACAACTGGAGATTGGGCGAAGCGTACGGACGCTCGATGATCAACGACTTCAATGACGGTGCTGTCGGCTGGACGGACTGGAACGTATTACTCGATGAACAGGGTGGACCGAATCACGTCCAGAACTTTTGCTTCGCGCCGGTTCACGCCGATACGAAAACGGGCGAGATCACCTACACGAACTCGTATTACTACATCGGACACTTCTCAAAATTTGTCCGCCCGGGCGCACGGAAAATCGCCAGCGCACCGAGCAGAAGTGCGCTGCTTTCCACCGCCTTTGTGAATCCTGATGGAAAAGTGTCGGTAGTGGTAATGAACAAGACCGATCAGAAGATTCCCTATTTTCTCTGGCTCGACGGCAACGCCGCGGAGGTCAGCAGCTTACCCCGTTCTATTCAGACGCTCGTGTTCTGACGTTGGCCCCAGCACAGTTTTCGCACGATAGAGGCGGCAAAGGAGCGCACGATGAACAAGTCCACACTCGGCGGCCGGTTCACTTTTCCCGGCACGTCATTAACAGTCAACCGAGTAGGATACGGCGCAATGCAGCTGGCCGGCCCCGGCGTTTGGGGCCCGCCCAAGGATCCGGACGAAGCGATCGCCGTCCTTCGCGAGGCCGTCGCGTCCGGCGTGAATCATATCGACACCTCCGACTATTACGGGCCGCACGTCACCAATCAGATCATTCGGCAGGCGTTGCATCCATACCCGAAGAATTTGGTGATCGTCACCAAGCTCGGCGGTCGCCGTCCACCCGACCGGTCGTGGCAGACGGCCAACTCCCCTGACGAACTGATCGCCGGAGTCCACGATAATCTCCGCAACCTCGGCCTCGACGCACTCGACATCGTCAACTATCGAGTGATCGGGTCCGGGCTCGGCACGCAGGAAGGATCGGTCGCCGAGCAGGTGACGGTGCTCGCCGATCTTCAGCGGAAGGGGCTGATCCGCCACATCGGCCTGAGCAACGCCACCGCCGCGCAGTTGGCCGAGTCGCAGACGATCACCGACATTGTGTGCGTGCAGAACAATTACAACCTCGCGCACCGGCACGACGACGGTTTGATTGACGACCTGGCGGCGCGGAGCATCGCCTACGTCCCGTTCTTCCCACTCGGTGGATTCAATCCGCTGCAGTCTTCAACCCTGTCGACGGTCGCGGAGCAACTCGGTGCCACGCCGATGCAGGTCGCGCTCGCCTGGCTCCTGCACCGGTCGCCCAACATCCTGTTGATCCCGGGCACATCGTCACTCGCCCACCTCCGCGAGAATCTCGCCGCCGGACAATTAGCTCTGTCGTCGGAGACGCTGGTGGAGTTGGACGGGGTCGGCGGCGCGTCAATGTCGATGAAGCATTAGTTCACGTGTCCCCACTCAGCTCATTCGAACCGAATTATCTGTCGCCCCTCGTGCAGCGGCCGGCGTCGCCCCTGCCATTCGAAGACCCCTGATAGACCGCGGGGGAGCGTGACCTCGGCGCGCAGTCCGCGCGTGCCCTCGCGCACAAGTTGGACGTCGATGTCCCCCAACGGATGCGGCACGCGTCCTTCGGCGCGACGCAGTGGGCCGAGCGCCGGCGCGATGCTCACTGTGCGGAACCCCGGACTCGATGGACGCACGCCGAGCACGGTCGCGAGCAGGCCATAGTTCGGGTGCGCGGACCACGCATGCGTGTCGGAGCGCGTAGGCTCTGGATTCTCCGGTGCCGACGTAAGGCCCAGTTTCAACATCGCCTGCCACGGCGCGAGCCGTTCGATGTAGCGGTCGCCGAGCCCGGCCTTTCGTAGCGCTTCCAATACGTAAAAGCTGAAGTAGTAGGACGCCTGCGTGAGCGTCGTGTCGGTGAGAACGCGCTCCATCAGCGCTTTTTGCGCCGCGGCCGGCGCCGCATCGGCGAGAATGGCGAGCACGTTGGTCTGCTGGCTGTACGCGCTGGTGTCCGGTGCGTCGCGAAAGAGTCCCCGCCTCGAGTCCCAGGCGCGCGCGCGTACGGATGCGCGCACCGCTTCAGCGCGCGATATATAGTCGGCAGCCGCACCACGCATACCGATTCCCGCTTCGAGCTCCGCCGCGCGCTGCAACGCGTACGCGTAGAGAAGGCTGATCGTGGTCGAGTGCCCATTGTCGGCGCCGGGCGGAACGCCACGATCCCACGCGCTCGTCCAATCGACGTAGTTCCAGTACGGCATCGGGCCCAGCATGCCGGTGGAATCAACGTGACGGCCGTACCAGTCGAGGATCCCGCGCACGCCTGCGAGCCGCGCGCGCACGAACGCGGGGTCATCGCGATGCATGAAATAGTCGTACACCATCGCGACGTAGATCAGCGAGAAGGGAGGGATGATCTGCGTGAGCGCCGAGGGATAGCGACTTGCCGTGAGCCCTTCCGGGATCCGCGAATAATCGAAATGCTCGATTGCCTGACGCATGAGGCGATCGTCGCCGGCGACGTATAGCGAGATGAGACTTTGTATGCACGTGTCGCCGATGTACTGGAGCTGCTCCCAGTACGGCGTGTCCATGTAAGTCTCGAACGCTCCGATTCGCGCGCCGTTCCAGTTCATGCGCCACATGTCGGCGAGCCACGGAAGATCGCTCGTGAAACGGCCGCGCTCCACAAAGGGGTATGCGGTGAAGATCCCCAGCAGGAATATGCCGACCGGGTCGTCCCCCGTCGTCACATCCATTTGGATGTATCGGAACGAGCGCCAGTACAACGTCTGGAAGATTCGCCCCTCCCCACCGTCCGGAAGGAAGACATCGTGCACGCCACGCACCGTGCGCCCCTCGATGTCGTTGCGATTTCCTTTTTGTCCTTTCGCGTCTACCAGCGCCTCGGCGTAGGTGAGACGTACCGTGCTGCCGGCACCGCCGTTCGTCATGAGCACGGGATACGCATTCGTCGTGACCGACTGGTCGAACAGAATCGTCGCCGTCGTCCGCGCGGGGATCCACTGATAAGGGTTGTGCAGAAAGGCTTGTTCATCATTGATCTTGATACCGATCGCGCGTCGGACCCGTGCTAAAAGTTGCTGCCTTTCTTCCATCGCTGGTATCGACCGCGGCTCGAGCTGCCACCCCGCCACTTCGCCATAGCCGCCGGGCGCCGTCGCGCGCAGCTGCAGACGCCCGACGATGGCGGCGTCGCTCCATGCAACGTCCACATAATCCGCGCGATCCCATCCCCACGGATAACGCGAGCCGTCGATCGAATCGCCGGGCGCCGCGGCGTAATAGTTTCCCATTGAGGCGGTGGTGAGGACGATCGGCGCATACGCCAGATCGCGCAGCACCTTCCAATCGGTTCCCGTGTTCACGAGTGCTGCCTCGACCGGGCTGTCACCCTGGAGCAGAAATCCGGTGCGGTCGCTGAATTGCGCGACCGGACGCGCCGCGCCCCAGTTCCACACGACCGCAGCGATGACATTGCGGCCCCGACGAAGATACGGCGCGAGATCGACCGTCTCATAACGCCAGTGCGTTACGTCCGACCGCTGTGGCCCAGAGGATACGCGATCGTACAGGTAGGCCACGTCCCCGCCGTTGACGTACAGCCGGTACCGGTTGTCGGCGGACACGTGCACTACGAAACGCGCAGGCTTGGCTGACAGCTCGAACGTTCGTCGCGCATGGAACACGGTGAAGCTGTCGCCCGGCACTCCGGCGGGCGCGATCCAGCTAGCCGGCGCCGCCCCGTTGAATACGCCCGGCTCCTGCGCGCCGATCGCCGCCGAGAACGCGACGATCGACGCGAATGCAAAACGGCAAATCAGCGTCCGCTTCCCCTTCCAATCGCTGTAATCCTCGGCCTGACGCTCGTGCGCGAGAGTTTCGGGAGTTGAACGACCAGGGTTCAACGTGACGCGTGGAACCGCAGACAGACGGGACTCGGTAACGCGATCCGCTCGCGCGTCGGCGTCAGGCGGCCGGTCTTCGCATCGCGGGCGAAGACGATAACCGAGTCCGACCGTTGATTGGCGACGAGCAGCCACCGGCCGGTCGGATCCAGGCTGAAATTGCGCGGCCAGTCGCCCTCGGTGGAAACCACCTGGTCTAGCGTGAGCGCGCCCGTCGACTCCGCCACGGGAAACACGGCGATGCTGTTGTGACCACGGTTCGACACGTACAGCGCGCTTCCGGATGGCGTGATGTGGATGTCGGCCGGGTAATTCGTGCCTGTCCACCCGGAAGGGATGGTCGAGTGTCTGTCTAGCAGAGACAGCGCTCCGCGCTCGGCGTCGAAGCGAAGCGTGGCCACGGTGGAATCGAGCTCGTTGGCGACGAACACGAGCGGCAGCGTTGGATGGTACGCGATGTGGCGCGGACCCGCGCCGGGGCGAATGACAGCGTCGCCGCCTTCGATGTGGCGCAGCGATTTGTCGTCGATGTCGAGTCGGTAGACGAACACGCGGTCAGCGCCGAGGTCCGCGGCGAGCGCGAACCGGTTGGAAGGGTCGGCAAGGATGCAATGGGCATGGGCCGAAGCCTGACGCTCAGTGTTCGGTCCCGCGCCCGTGTGCTGCACGACCTTTGTCGCCGGCGCTAGTGCTCCATCCCCCTGAATCGGTAGCAGCGCGACACTGCTTCCGTTGTAGTTCGCGACGAGCGCGACGCGGCCGCTACGGTCCACGCTCACGTAGCAAGGCGAGCCACCTTCTGACTGCTGTTCGTTGAGTCGCGTTAGCGCACCGGTGTTGCTTGCGATCGCGAAGGCGCTGACCGCACCGGTCGGCTTCCCGTTGTGCGTATCGACTTCATTGACGGCGTAAAGGACTCGGCCGTTCGGATGCAGGGTGAGGAACGATGGGTTCGCGCCGGCGTCCACCGAGCCGACTCGCTGCAGTTTCCCCGAGCGACGGTCCATGCGCAGCAGATAAATCCCCTCGCTGCGGGTGCCTTCTGTATATGTAGAGCAACGCATCGTCGGGCTGAGACTCCTGGCCCCGCGGGAGAGTCTGCGAGCCACGTGCGCACGCGACGAACCCGACGGCCGTCGCGGCCAGGAAGTCGCGACGCGAGAGCTCGGGTGTCCTGGTCATCGGGCCCGCCTCCACGATTCAAAACGCGCGACTTTCATTTTCTGTTTGGGACCGCTTGTTCCTTTCATCGCAGTCCAAAAATGATGATGCGACTCTGTTGCGCCGCACCCGGCCAAACCACGGATTTCATCCCGGATGCAACGCCGAGCAGCTGCCGCCCAGCAGCGGTGTAGGTGACGATGCCACCGCCGGTGGATTGACCGGTGTTCGTTTGCCACAACTGTCGGCCACTCGCGGCGTCGAGCGCATAGAGCTGGCCACCCATGTCGCCCGCGAAGACGACGCCGCCCGCAGTGGGTGTAACTCCAGCGAGGATAGGACGCGGCGCCTGAAACTTCCATCGCACGGCTCCGTTCTCGGCGTCGAATGCAGTTACCCAGCCACTTGCGTTCTCGACCGGGGTCTGCACATCGGTGTTCTCGTTGCCAAGCCAGATTCCGCTCGTTGGCAGCGTGGTAGTGTCGCGTTTAAGCCTGACGCGCATACACCAGTCGACCGCGCCGACGTACAGCGAGTTGGTTTGCGGACTGTACGCGGCGCCATTCCATTCGGACCCACCCTGGAAACCCGGGCAGAACGTCGTAGTAGTGTCGCGCGATAGTACGACGTCGGCGTTCCTTCGCGTCGTTGTCGGCGTTTGCACAAGAAGGGGCAATGTGGATGCGACGTCCCCCGCGCTCCTGGCGCCGCTGCCTGTCAGTCTCGAGCGATCGACGATCGATAATAGTCCGTCTTTATTGGCAGAGGCAACGATCGCACGTCCCGAGCGGGTGGTCGCCAGCGTGGGTGGACTGTCGACGTCCCAGTCGTGCATGTCGCGTAAAACCAACTGATTGTAGCCGAGCATGCGGCCGTTGTCGGCGTCGATGGCGATGACGGAGTTCGCATAAAGATTGTCTCCCGTGCGCATCTGGATATCGAAATCCGGCGCTGGGTTCCCGGCGGGAACGTAAAGAATGCGATTCGCGGGATCGTAGGTGAATGATGTCCAGAACGCGCCGCCGGAAATCGGCAGTCTCGGATTGGTCCACGTCGCGCGTGCTGGTCCGGTCGACGGAACGACATCAAACTTCCAGACGACGTGTCCATCGTTCGCGTCGAGCGCGTAGACATGTCCTGTGACGCCGACCTGATCGCCGCCCGCGTTCCCGACGAAGACGAGCCCGTTCGCGGCAATCGGCGCCATGGGATAAGAAACTCCCGGTCCGTTGACATCGAGCGCCCTGTCCCAGATCACATGACCATCAACAGCGTCCATCGCGAGCGCGTGCGCATCCGAGGTGCCGCGAAACAATCGACCGTTCATCCAGGCGAATCCGCGGTGGACCGCGAGCGGGCTCGGCGATGCACTGTGGCGAACCCGTTTCCACTTCTCTCCGCAGGTTGCAGCGTCGATGGCGTAGGAAATCGTGTCGGTGGTGAAATACATTGTGCCGCCGACGACAATGGGTCCCGTCTGTAGTGAGGTCACTTCGGGCAGCGTGTAGGTACAGACCGATCTGAGCTGAGCGACGTTCGAGCGGTTGATTTCCGCGAGCGGAGAAAATCGGTCGCCAGGTAGAGTACGATTGTAGGAGGGCCAATCACCCGCGCTGCCGGTGATGCCCGGCGCGTTCAGAGGTGTCGGCGGCGCGCACGCGGCCAGGGTGAGAAGGGACACGATCGACGCCCGTACAAAATTCTTCTTCGACACGATGACCTCCTTGGTGCGAACGAGCAGGCTATCGAGAATGTGGCGCAGGGGCAAGCGAAGCGGCATATGCGGCGACTGCGATCATGTCCTCAACCGACAGCCGAGCCACCACTGCCTGCATGGGCTGCGAAGCGGGTGTGGACCGCGCACCAGTCTTGAAGGCGAGGAGCTGACGGACG
>Ga0193751_1001670_pt1 | contig 14015 bp, 13 predicted proteins | sample L1c2metaG_FD_143050 | JGI IMG/M metagenome (GOLD analysis project Ga0193751, IMG submission 143050) | Soil microbial communities from a riparian zone of the East river system, Colorado, United States - L1c2 | ecosystem: Environmental > Terrestrial > Soil > Riparian zone | place: USA: East River... | reverse complement strand
CGGCTGTGAGCCGGTGATCCCGCCTAATCCGACCCGAAAGCATCCCGCCGCCTATGACCTCGTGGCCTATAAGGCACGCAATCTGATCGAGCGCATGTTCTGCCGTCTCAAGGACTTTCGAAGGATCACAACCCGCTACGACAAGCGCGTCGACATCTATCTCTCGTCGATCCTCTTGGCAGCCACAGTCATTTGGTGGATCAATTGAGTCCGGACCCTAGTGCACTCCAACACGAATCGGTTTGGCGCTCGACGTGCCGTCGGTCATTCCGCGACTCGCGACAACGTCTGGGTTCGCTTTGTCATGCTCGGCATCCCCGGCGGCGATCAGCTCCTGCTTCGGCGTGCCGCGATCCAGGCCGGTGATCATGACCACAGGTTCGTCGAGCGGATTTTCGGCAATAGTCTTGTCGGCAATTGCCGCTGGCTTAAGCGGGTCGCCGTCAATATAGACCCATGCATTCGGGTTCGACTGCGACTGCCGCATGACGTACTCATAGGGCGTATCTTTCCAAAGCGTGATCTTGGATAACAGGCTGTCGAGGACGTAGTCGCCCTTGTCGGTGCGCACGATCAGGACTGCGTGCCCTTTGTTGCGCGGTGTCCAAACAGCCGCAATCAGCAGCGCCTCACGCGGAAGGGCAGATTCCATTAACATCCGTCGTTTGACGAGAACGTAGTCCTTGCAGTCGCCCTTTCCGTCCTCGGCGAAATTCCATTTATTTGGCCTGCCGAAATGTTGGACATCGGGAAGCGGTTTGATATGCGCGTTGACCCATCGATTGACGTCGATCAGCTTGTTCCAGAGCTCAGGAGTCAGGGCAAGCTTGCGCGGCGCGTTCGATTGAACCTCGCACTCCGATTTGTAGTTGCGACAAAACTCCGCCCATCCCGGCGGGTCTTCGTCCGCTTTTTCAACGATGACCGTATAAGCCGGCCAAACGGCGCGCGGGTTACTGCGCGCCTGAAGTGAAGTGTTCGAGCCGGTGATCAAGAGCGCAGTCGCGATCGCGATCGTGCTGAGGCTCGTGGTAGTGCCGTACTGCTTGGCCATCTGTCAGCCCTTCGTTGGGAGCTGCAGGTGGCCACAAAATTTTCAGCGTCCGCTGAATCGGTGACGGCAAATTTGAGAAGCTTTTTAGGAGTCGGCAGCGCTGCGGAGAATCGCTGGACTATAGCGGATTTAAATTGAATTTGTTTGCCCTCGTCGCCCCGCCGTTAACATTAGTTTTAGGTTGCGTGCGCGTTAGGCGAACTCGTGCTGTTCAAGAATACAAGCGAATGTTATTCAAATTAGACGAAGATCGTTCAATGCAGGATTTTCAGATGCATTTTGATCGCCGCGTTCTAGTGACGGGAGGAGCCGGCTTTGTCGGCTCCCATCTCTGCGAAAGGCTGATCGGACAGGGCGCGCAGGTTTTGTGCGTGGACAATTTCTTTACCGGTCAAAAGCGGAACGCTGCAAATATACTCGCCAATCCCAAATTCGAATTGATCCGCCACGACATTACTTTTCCGCTCTACGTCGAAGTCGACGAAATCTACAATCTCGCCTGCCCCGCCTCGCCGATCCATTATCAACATGATCCGGTGCAGACGACCAAGACCAGCGTTCATGGTGCGATCAACATGCTGGGACTGGCCAAGCGTCTCAAGGCCAAAATCTTGCAGGCGTCGACCTCGGAAATATACGGGGATCCGGCGGTGCATCCGCAACGCGAAGACTACTGGGGCAACGTGAATCCGATTGGACTGCGGTCGTGCTACGACGAGGGCAAGCGGTGCGCCGAAACCTTATTTTTCGATTATTGGCGGCAACACAAATTGCGCATCAAAGTGGCGCGCATCTTCAACACATATGGACCGAGAATGCATCCGAACGACGGCCGGGTCGTTTCTAATTTTATCGTTAGCGCCTTGCGCGGGCGCGATTTGGTGATCTACGGCGACGGCAGGCAAACGCGATCCTTCTGCTACGTCGACGATTTGGTTGATGGCCTAACCAGGCTGATGGCTACGAGCGACGAAATCACCGGTCCGATCAACCTCGGCAATCCCGGCGAGTTCACGATCCTCGAACTTGCCAAAATGGTAATCGAACTCACTGGAAGCCGTTCGAAGATCGTGTACGCCGCCCGGCCCGAAGACGATCCGCGGCAACGGCGACCGGACATTTCGCGCGCCGATGAACTCCTGCATTGGAGTCCGAAGATTCCGCTTCGACTGGGGCTTACGCGAACGATTGCGCATTTCGAGCGGGTGCTCACGGACCAGAAAGTGCGTTCCGGCCTGCTCGCACCCGCTTAGTTGGACACCCGCTTAGTTGGAGATGCCCGCAACGGTTTGACCCGAGCAGAGCGGCCAGAATTGCCTAGCGACCTCGTTCGGCATGATTCCCATGCCGTGATAGCTCGGGAATCCGCCATGGCGGACGATCCAGCCGTGCAGATCGGCGTGTAACGGTATTGGACGATTGTAATTGGTCTTATGGTAACCAAACTGTGCGCGAGACGTCATGCAGGCTCGCGGCCGCGCGCGATCGGCCATCACCATGCAGGCGGATGCACAATAGCCGTCAATGACGAGCTTTTGTCGTGCTCCTGCGCGGATGGCGTCGCCCGCATGTTCGAAATCGACGATGATGCCGCCGTTATTGCTCTGTATCGTGCACGGGTTGCTGCAGTCACCGACGGCGCGCGCAATCGCGGCGGCGCCTTGGCGCAACGGAGTAGCTTGCGCGTTGGCTGTGGTGAAAGCAACCGCCAACGCAGTGATTAGGACGAAATACCGGGCTCGGATCATGATGGGCACCTCCAATGGTGACCCACATAGCGGAGAGGTCTCAGTTTCTTATTTCGACGCGTGCCTAAATTTTTATAAAATGTTTTGCATCATAGTCGCTCGCCGTTACGCGACCGTGCGGAAAGATCGGTCTGAAATGACAACACAAGTGGCACTGCGGTTAGTTGGCTGATGCGAAAACAAGTCTCTCGCCCGGTAATTTTCTCTGCTGACGGCGCTTATGCGTTCCCCACGCTTGTTTCCATGACGTCCTTGTTTCTGAATTCACCGCACCTGGACTTTGACACTTATTGGATCACAAGCGACCGGCCAACTGGGGCCAACAATCCAGCCGTCACGGCTGCGATAGATAAGTTGTCCGATACTTTCGCTCGCCGTATTACGATCGTGCCAATCGACGATTCCTGTTTTGATAGTTTCAGCGGCCCGCCGCAGCTTCCTTATTTGGGGACTGTTACCTATAATTGGCTGTTAATTCCGAGCGTGCTGCAATGCGATTCATTTGTCCTTTTGGATAGCGACATCATAGTTCAGGATGATCTCGAATATTTGTTCTCCCTGAATCTCACAGACAATATCGTTGCCGGCGTCTCCAACGGCACTGAAGTCAGAGAAAAAGAAAATGAGCGGCTGGGCCTGCCTGCCGAAAACGCGTATCTCAATACCGGCGTGATGGTCGTCGATGCGCGGCGCTGGCGCCAAGAAAATATCTTAGAGATTCTGAAAGCCTGGTATAAAGATCATTCCGACCTGATGCGCTTGGCCGATCAGGACATGATGAATGTCGTCCTGCAAAAACGTAAGGTCGTGTTAGACCGCAAATGGAACACGCAGCTGCATACATTAAGCGACGACGACATCGAAAAATTCGATGCCGACGCTTTCAAAGGTATTTTCCATTTTACTGGGCCTGACAAGCCGTGGCGGCCAGAGGCGCGCGCTGGCGTCAAAGCGCTGTTCGACAAATACGCGCGGGTCACGCGGCCGCTTATCGAGAGTAATTGTCTGCCGATCGCGCAGAATGACGCAGGCGCGCAAATCGACAATACGCCGGATTTTGCGGCGGCAATTTCGCCGCTAACGAGCTCCGCGAAGAAACACCAACGAACATCGACAAGATCAGGATTTACAATGCTGTACAGATGGAAAGTTCAGCTTCTCAAGCGCCACAGCATCAATTTGCTCTGGCAGCATTACCGGCGACTGCGCGGCGATCTCATCGGCAACTACGCGCATATGGCGGACTACATTCGCGAGTATGCGAAGGGGTGCTCGTTTGCGGACATTGGCTGCATGTGGGGCGTCAATGGTGAATTCTCCTTCATAGCCGAGGAATCAGGGGCGATGCCGGTGAAGGCGGTGGATGTCTTCGGACCTACGCCCGAATTTGAAGCCAAAAAACGAGAGCGCAATTCATCAGTTGAATTCATACTCGGCGATGCGACGCACGCCGATACGATCGCCCACGTCGGGGAAGTCGATATCGTGTTCTGCGCTGGGGTCCTCTACCACCATCCAAGCCCCTTCGATTTGCTAGTCGCTCTGCGTCGCATTTGTCGGCGCAAACTGATCCTGCGAACCTACGCGATTCCCGAAATCAATGGCCTTCCCAACGCGGCGGTTTATTTTCCGCTTCTTGAACCCAAGGATAGACGCCTATGGGATTTGACGGGCCTTGGGGTCTCAAAAATGATTGGCATCACCGATGAGTTTAAACCTGAAGTCGGGTATGCAAATTTTCTCTGGGGATTGACGCCGTCTTGCCTAGTGTCGTTGCTTTCCACGGCAGGCTTTCATGTGGACCTGCGGGCTAACGAGGCCTTCGCCCAAACAGTTATTTGCACCCCAACGGAAATTCCGTTTGCTCATGTTCTTCCCAGTGAAACTGCGGCGAGAGAGCTGGGCGAGACAATTTCACGAGCTGGGGTGGCGCGGCCCTGTTAGAACGGATCTTCGCCAACGAAACTCGGGAAAAACATATAGTTGTAATCGACTGGTAAGAAGCTCGATTGAGCTTCAACTTGCTTTTCTTCTCCGCCTTACCGCGTGATGTCCGTTTCCGCTACCGTGTTCAGCCACATAGCGTTTATTTGCTTGATAACCTTCAGAAACTCGATCGCCCGATTCGATTTTTTTGATTTCGTCCTCAGGTAGCGGAGGCTGGTGGCTGAAAATATACCACTCTCCCTTCGACAGCCTGCGTTGGTAAATGTTTTTGTCGTCCGTTCTATGCTCTAAGCAGGTAGTTGAGGTGCCATGGCCCTTTACGCCGTACCATGTAGCATGAAAACACAGCCGTCCTGGATCCTCGGCGGACCATGAACCTTCCGCATAGCTAGCCTTCGCGCCACTGCCTGCCCAAGCTTTGAACGCGTGGCGCTGCGCACTGAAATAAGCTGCGCCGTCCTTCCATCGCCAAGATTGATCTTCGTAAATCGAATTGAGTTCTTTGGTCGTTATGGGGTGGCCATTCTTTGCGGCAATCGAGATTTGCTCCTGGGCATGGGCCGACAGGAAGGAGGTCGCAACCAGTAGGAAACAGCTTAGCGCCCCTATCGGGCCTGCACCCAATTTGAGCGTTCCTTTTTTGCAAATGTGAAAGATAGAGGACATGACGATCTCCTCGCTTTCGATGATCGCGGAGGCAGTCTAACCGCTAAAATAGCACTTGCCGACACTTCGCGTCAGCCGCCAAAGGTAGCAGGAACCTTCTGGGTGTCCTTCGTGCCTCGTTTGAAGTGTACGGCGATCGTGAGGATTAACCACCAGGAGCCATCTTAAAGCCCAGTTCCCAATTTATGCGCTATGGTAGGCTCGCAACGGAACCAGCCCACCAGCTCCAGATGACTGCTGACCGATCGTTAGTTACCGCGTTGATCAATACCTACAACTACGGTCGCTATTTGCCGTTTGCGATCAACAGCATCCTCAATCAGACCTACCCCAACATCGAGATTGTGGTCGTTGACGATGGGTCGACCGATCACACGCCTGAAGTGCTCGCGCAATACGCTGATAAGGTTCGCGCCATCCGGACCGAAAATGGCGGACAGGGACACGCCTTCAATATTGGAATCCCACAAGCGCGTGGCGAATTGGTGATGCTATTGGACGCAGACGACGTGTGGCTGCCGGAAAAGGTCGAGCGCATAGTTGAGTTGGCGGCAAACCACCCAAAAGCAGGTATGCTCTATCATCGTTTTCAGAATATCGACAGCTACGGAATCAAACAGGACTTTGTTTTTCCTCCCTCGATCGTCAGTGGCGATTATCGAGCCCGATACCTACGAGCCGGGGCCCATTGGTGGTGCCCTATTACATCTGTTCTGACTTTTCGCACCGACCACATTCGCCGTGCGTTGCCAATCCCAACCTACGCGGTTCGCGAGGGAGCCGACACGGTCATCACCGATTTTTGCGCGATGACGACAGAGATTGCTTCGCTGCCAGACGTGTTGGCGTTACGCCGCCTGCATGGCGCGAACCATTACGCCACCGGCCGCGAAGTCTGGTATCGTTCGAAGGAAATTCGCGAGTCCGATGTACGACGGGTCGAATGGCGGCTGTTCTCAATACGCCAAATTATGAAGCGACTCGGGGTCGAGTTTGAACCCAACATGGATCGCAATGAGTGGCGAACGACCAACCTGTTTTGGCTCGGACGCCGCTCATTGTGGCGTGTATTGTGGGCCTGCGCTCTCAATTCAGAGCACACCATCAAACGTCGATGGCAGCGGCTTAAATGGGTGCTCGATTGTAACCGGCAGTACCGTGAAGAGCGAAAGAGGCTCGCCCGTGAGCCTCTTCGATCCGTTCAATAATATCAGGAAGTGCGTCCGGCATGTTCATGCTTGCGAGCTGGCGTGCTTGGTGCTGCGCCTCGACCGCAAGCGAGCTATCACGAAGCAACGCGGAGAAAGTGCCCGCCATGTCATGGATTGCGGTGTCCGGGGGCTTTGTCCATGTGAACCGCATCCCCTCAACGGTTAAATTGAAAATGTGCTGCTCGTGCGTCCACGGGATAACGAGCTGTGGCCGCCCCAGCGAAATGCAGCGTTGCGCCACGTCTTGAACGCCATGATGAACGAGCGCACTAGCGTTTGCCGCATTCGAGAGTAGGCTCGCGTAATCGCTCCACACCTTAACGTGAGGTTGCTCTTCCAGGAAGCGGCGCATTCCCGTCGTAATGCCGCTGACGCAGATATCGATGAGAATGTCGTTGACGCTCCCGATTGCCAGAACAACCTGCTCAACGTTGGGGCAGTAAACATCAAGGAAAATCGCCAGACGCTGTTTAGCCGGCGGTACTGTCGGCGTCGGTTCTTCGCCAAGCAAACCTGCGGAGAGGGTCCGGCGAACCTGAAGGTAAGGATCGAACGCGGGCACTCCGTAGAGAATTGTGGCGCATCGATCGAGGACTTCAGACAGTGCGGCCAGCTCTTTGCGCCCATATCGCGCCAGCACCGCATTGGCGTTGTTCAACATAAGAGTTTCGTCCGCCAACGGCGTGGAATCGGCCGTGAGGCGCGGGAACGTCGTTCCCAGAGTCGGCGGAAGCATCAACCCGCTTCCCAATGCAAATGTCGGTGCGTGTCCTGGCGCGACCAGCCACAACAATGGTGAATAGAAACCGATGATGACGTCCGGTTTGAGAGCTTTGAGCTGCCGATCCCATAACGACGCAAGCACGACCAGGGCTGCTTTGTCGTCGAAGCCAGAAATCGCCATAAAATCAGCAAAGCCGTCAATCGCGCGCGGCTTCATCACGAGATTCGCAACTGCTCGGCGTACTGGAGCCTCGAAAATATCGCTAGGTACCCATGATCCCGCTGCTTCAATAAGCGAGATTGGATCGCCGGTAATGAAAGCGATTTCATGCCCTCGCTCCATGAGGGCGCTGCCAACAGTGACCGCATCCCGCAGCGTTTCAGCGGGCGCACCGTGATCGCAACAGATCACAACTCGCGTCGGTCGGTCCGTCTTTTTAGCTAGACTATTCATCTGATCCATCGAGCCACCGCTGTCGTTGGTATCCAGGACGGGACTACCACTACTCCTGCCCGATGAACTGGATTTAGTAGGTACGATAACTCAGTGCGATCCTGCCGCTAAAGCCAAGCATACTCGCGATCGCGAGCTGGCGTTCTTGTTTCGTTATTGTTCGCAAGCAGTGTATCGTCTGCCCATTCGAATCCGTCTTCGGCCAAGAGCTGCACAAGGTCCGGGTGGGTTATCCTGAAGTTTTGTCCTCGCGTCGCATCTAGATCATTAGTAAAGAGCATGAACTCCCTGATCTTATTTGGATCAGCCGGCGAAGTTAAATTACAGAGATAATGCGCAACCGACAGTCGCGACGTCTTATCTTTTATCTGACAGTCTACTTCACAATAATTTAACAAACGATCAGCTGCGAATTTCCTCGTCTTCGGCGGTAAGGCGCTAATAGCCAAACGATTTGGCTCGAAGAGGATATTTTCGACGACTCGAAGCCCCAAAGAATCGCAATAATCGTACAATTCAGGCAAACGCAGTACGTTATAAATTTGAACGACCGGAGCGGCCACGCAAGGAATGCCCGATTGAACAAGCTTGCGTACGTTGGCTTCCACAACCTTCCATCGAGCAGGATACCTTATGTATTCATAAGTCTCGCCGGCTCCGTCGAGACTCAGTATCAGTTGGACATGCGGAAAGGACTTTAGCCGCTCCAGAATCTTGTCGTCCACATGCGTGCAATTTGTCGGCAGTTCAAAATGAATGTGTTTGGAACCGGACGCGGCAAGGAACTCGAGAATTTCAAAAAAGCGCTTGCTGATGAATGTCTCGCCGCCCGTGATGTTGAGCCGTTGTATCTCCTGCGGCCTACTCAAAAGTTCATCGAAGATCTTATGGTCATCGGCATACCACGGCCCGTCGGCAGCTAGTTGCGACGACAGTCGTTGAGGGTGGTTCGTATCGACGGACGCTGTTAATTGTCGGCGCAAGACAAGGCCGCTCAGCGGCAGACCTCGCTCAGGTTGGCCGGCGGCTTCGATGATTTTGTTACTAAGAATCTCGATCACTAGTTCTGTATCGTTGCGAAAGTCGTTAAGGCCGATGGCCAATGGGTTATTCGGATTGTTCAGAACGCCTTTAGCCATCGGTCGGCCGTTGACGATGACCTGGAAATGTTGGTTTCGGATTCCGTTCGAATGAAATGAGATCTCAAGGCTTTCAGTGGGCGTTCCGGTTAACAACGGCACATTGAAAATAGCGTATCCGTCGGTCCAGCAGCGCAGCGCTCCATCCAGGTATTCCTCTGCAAAGAGCCCCGATCTGCGCACGCCAATATGCGGCTCTGGGCCGATCCTAGCGGCATCTCCGCGCCACACCGCGTGCTGAGGTTCGATTCCGCCGGTGCCCTTGGTCCATGCACCATGAACCGGGTCGCGTTCGATTTCAGAACTGTTGACGCCAAAGCACATGCGGCATTTGAGATTGCAAAGATTTCCTAACTCCAGTTTGAGAAACGCAGGACGAGTTTGAGCTCTGTAACCGGCTCCAAGCAATTTCCTGACATCGGCTTTGGTCGATATTTTCCCCGGTATGGGCGTTAACCCTGCTAGCGTCCGATAACTATGCCCGCTTACAGCCTCACTCTCGTAACAGGCTTTGCACGCCGAAAGGCGCTCTCCCTTCAGCATCCCACGCCGAACGTTGCGCATGTACGCTGAATTCCAGATCTCGTCCATGGAATGGGTGCTCAGTGACATGGGTGCGCCATGCTCTGTGATGAGACCATTCGCCATGCAGCACATTTGTGCCCTGCCACCAGCTCCAAAGGTGAGATGGTAGAAAGGCAACGCGCAAAACGTGTCCGACATTTCTGAATCGCAGTCTGTTAGGTGAGCGTCTCCGCTGATCGCGCTAGTCGGTGCGGGTGTGGACCGCAACCGAACGTCAGCGGCTGACGCGCAGACAAATATCCGACTTTCGTCTTCTCCGGCATAGCTGGCAGCCGCAATCGTTAACGCCCGATTACGGCCGCTGTACTACGCAACGGGTATCACCGGCACCGAATGCCAGGGAACTGCTCACCCACTACCGCCCGCACCACCCTGGCCTCTTTCTGGCCCTTTAGGTGGTTGCGGCGTCTCTTCTATTCTCTTGAGCTTCCGGTGCTGCTTAGTAGTTGCCGCTACCTGGATACCCTTGACGGTGCGTTCGCCGAAATATTGTTGCAGGCCGGCTGACGCGAAGAGGTCGTGCCGAACAACATTATCGCCGAACACCGACAACGCGCCGAGGATTCCGAATTTATGGTTGGTGGTTGCTTTCGTTGCGGTGGACTGTTTGAACGATTGCTGGCGACCGCTCTGCAACGGATCGACATTGGCTGCCGCCGGAACGGCTATTCCGGCAACGGCCAAGGCGACGGCAAGCGGGGCGAACCAGCGACGGAGCGCCCGACGTACGCTACGCGCTGTCGACGCCGACTTCGCGTCGATCGGCACGAGCTCGCGGTCAGGCAACTGGCCGACTACTTGCACACTGTTCCAAATCGGCTGATCGGCGGTGCGCTCACTTGTTTGCTTCCGGGCCTGCTGCATCGTTGCGTGCAGCCGCGAATTCAAAGCCGACAGCGAAGCCGGATCGTTGTTGCCGCGGGCTTGGACAAAAATTGCACGCCGGTCGGGATCGAAAAACAGGCCTGCAATCGCGGCACCGAGTGCTGCCCGGCACGATTTGGCCATCGTGAGCAATCCGCGCGCTCGCGAGATGACCATCGTCGGATCGTAAATGATCTCATCCGCGCCGAATTGTCGGAGCCAGTGCTCTAGCGAGCGAGGATAAGCGAGTTTGCGTAACGCATGCGCGCGCACATCGACTTTAATCGCAACCGCGGCGTCATCCGAAAGACGCCTTCCTGCGGCCTTCAACGTGGCGAGATCGCGCCCTTTGGATGCATGCAATGTCAGCTGCGCATGCTGACGATCGAACTCTGCAAGAAAGATTGGAGCCTTGACCTCACGCAACACAGTCTCGAGAAGGACCTGTTCGTCCATGACGCTACCCTCTTCGCCAAGTTTGAAACGTTTCTAATGGTACCTTGAGTGTACCCCCTCTCTCAAATTAAACAACAAATTTACTCGCGTATTAGGTGAGATATTTGCGTACAGTTAATCCTGTGGGGGACCATTTTTGTGATGGCCGTCACAAATGTTGCGCTCGCGCCACAGTTACCGTTCGGAACGGTTCCAATACGTCGCCACAATTAACATTGTGGCGAGCGTAGGCGCGCTCGCGGAACGCTTTCCAAAGGTTAACAATCTGAGGTTGTAGGGCTGGCTGGTCTGCAGATCAGGTCCAAATGGCCACCACAGACAGTTACTTCACCCCGTAGCGCGAAAATTCATCGGCAATCTTCGGATTGACTGCCTTTGCCGCCGCGATATCGGCATTGCCGGCTGCCGCGCTGCCTTTTTTGAGTTCCGCGAATCCGCGCCTATACAATGAAGAAGCGGTTTTTGGGCCTATCTTCAGCGCCGCGGTGTAATCGGCGATCGCCGCCACTGCCCTGTTTTCAGATAGATCAGCCCGCGCGAATCGAGCGGCGAAGCATCCTGCGGCGGGAGCGCAATGGCCGCGGTGCAATCGTGCAATGCGCCCGGCAAATCGCCAGGTTCCCCCTGGGTTTCCCTAATTCGCAATGGCGATTATCCCTAACTTGACTTTCTAGTTTTGCCATGGCATATTCGTCCTATCGATAGATGGGGAGATATTCCTATGGCCCGCCGCAGACCAAAGCCGATCCACCAACTGACCGCCGCCGACTTCGAGCGCATGTTCCCCGATGAAGAAGCCTGCTGCGCTTATCTAGTTGGCCGCCGCTGGCCGAAGGGCATCAAATGCCCACGCTGCGGTGCTGACGTGACCGAGTTGAAAGGCAATCCGTGGCATTGGCAGTGCTACAACTGCGCGCCCGTGACTTCCTATCGCTTCTCGCACATTGCCGGGACAATCTTCGAAAACACAAACAAGCCGCTCCGCGACTGGTTCAGGGTCATCCATCTGATGCTGACCAGTAGGAAGGGAATGAGCGCATTGCAGATCATGCGCTTCATGGGCTTCGGTTCCTATAAAACCGCGTGGCTGATGTGTCACAAGGTCCGCACCGCACTCGTCGAAGATGTCAACAAACTCGGCGGCATTGTTGAAGTAGATGAAACGTATGTCGGCGGCAAAGACAAAAACCGGCATTGGGATAAGAAAAGCGGAACGAGAGGGCGCGGCTACGATAAGAACAAAACGTCAGTGGTCGGCGCGGTTAAGCGGAAGGGCAATGTCGTGGCTCGCGTTGTCTATGGTGTGGATGAAATCACGCTCGAAAATTTTGTAAGCGAAACGGTTTCCAATAAAGTCAGTCTGCTTTGCACCGATGCTTATCCAGCCTATCACGCTCTCGGCAACACCTATCCGCATGGCGTTGTCGATCACAAGGCTGGACAGCACGTTGTCGGCGCGATCCATACCAACACGATTGAAGGTTTTTGGTCGCTGATTAAGCGCGGCATCATGGGCAGCTACCACAAGGTCAGCCGCAAATACTTGCCGCTGTATGTCGCGGAATTTCAGTTCCGTTACAACAATCGCGAGAACGCCGATATTTTCGGAGCAGCGATTGCGGGATGCTGAGGTCATAATGGTGGCACTTCTTGAAATTCAGTAACCTCAACATCGCCAGCCTGATTAAATCTAATAAACGTTTTATATTTATAGCTTGCCGTGTACCGCTTCTTAGCGACTCGGCCGTAAATAATATCAAAATCAAAGCGCCCTTCAATGAGCTGATCTCTCATCTCTGGGACTTCCGCTTCAAACCAAATTGCGTTCACTCCAATTGGGGCAACAACCCCTTTAGCGGCCGATCCGGTTTGGGGTTTAACGCTTGAGCCAAGGGTGACTTGATGGGGAATAACTTCAAACTCAATCGGGAAAATAGCGACATTCTGATAATTAAAACCGTTCCCGGGGTGCGGCGCGGCAAGCGGCAACAAAAACGGAATTAGGCGGGAGAGACCGGGGAGTATCTGGATCTGGGTTCGTAATTACAAAGCGAACCCGATTCGGCCCAGTGGATAAGCGGCCCGGTACATAAGCGGCCCAGTGTATAAGCAGCCCAGGACATAAGCGGCCCAATGTATAGCGCCCAGTCGTAAATAAGCGGGCCTATCGTAACGGCCAAGCGTTCCATCAAGTCGCCGCATTGACGTCTCATTAATCATTGCAAAAGCTTTCGGGGGAGATCCGCAGCGTCGAGGGTCCTTTGCAAGGTCCCATCAAGGTTAACGGAACCTTCGCTTAACGAAGGCGCTGCTAGACCCGTTTGGGACCATCAGGTCCGGCGCAGGTGCAGGTGATGTCCGCACATAGCGGAAACATGGAGGGCACCCGAATGAACATGGCGAGTAGTCTTCGCGTCGCCAGGTTCGTCGCCGCCATTCTGGCAATGCTCGTGATTGCCGGCTGCGCCAAGCAGGTTGGCCAAACTACCCTGGCCAGCGCCGCGATTCCCGGTCGTCAGCAGGATTTCGTCGCCAACGTCGGCGATCGCGGTTTCTTCGACACCAATTCCTCGGAGCTCTCTGATCAGGCGCGCGCGACGCTCGACAATTGCAGCGATCCTTGCACGATCCAGAACAATAATGGCGGCGTGATCGTCGACTTTGAAAATGCCGGCGATGCGATCCATGCGGGCGCCCGGCAAATGCTCGTGATCGACGGTTTCTGTACCTCGGCTTGCATGGTGATGGCGGATCGCGCGCGGCCGAGAGCCTGCATAACGTCGCGCGCACAGTTTGGCTATCATGAGACCAATTACAATCGTCCAATACCGCTGCAGGCCGATCTAGACGACTGGATCATACGTCATGGCGGATTTCCGAGCTACAACCGCATGGGAGTCATGCCAAACGACGCCGCGCAGCAATTCTGGCCGCTCTGCTCACAAGACCAAACTGCGACATTAGCCGCATCAACACGCATGTACGAGACCGAGTATTAGCTCGACAGCCCCGCATCGACCGTGAACTAGCCGACCCGTTGTTGACCTAGCCTGTGTAAAAACGCGTTTGGTTATTTGATTCGCGCTGTATGATTCCGCCACTTTTTTGGCGGAGGGATCGGATGAGGCGCTTCGTTGAGGGGGTTGATCGCGGGCAAGCGACGCTGTT
>Ga0193751_1001669_pt1 | contig 14016 bp, 14 predicted proteins | sample L1c2metaG_FD_143050 | JGI IMG/M metagenome (GOLD analysis project Ga0193751, IMG submission 143050) | Soil microbial communities from a riparian zone of the East river system, Colorado, United States - L1c2 | ecosystem: Environmental > Terrestrial > Soil > Riparian zone | place: USA: East River... | reverse complement strand
TCGACGATGTCGGCGATCCGATCGCCCGGGCGCCCCGCGGCCGCCGCGTCGCTGGAGAACTCGGCACGCTTCGCCTCGAGGACGGTCGCCGGGACGTCGTCGCGCGAGACGTAGAGCGGCTCGTGACCGGCGACGGCGATGGCCAGATCGCGGGCGAGCTGCTGGAAGTCGGCGGTGCGGGCCACGAAGTCTGTCTCGCAGTTGAGCTCGAGCAGCGCCCCGAGCCGCGCGCCGTGGTGAATGTAGCTGGAGATGACGCCCTCGCGGACCTCCCGGTCCGCCTTCTTGGCGGCCGCGGAGAGGCCTTTCTCGCGAAGCCAATGGATGGCCTGCTCGACGTCGCCGCTCGTGGCTTCGAGCGCGCGCTTGCAGTCCATCACGCCGGCGCCGGTCTGCTCGCGGAGTCGCTTGACGTCCTCTGCGGTGATCGTGGTCGTGGTCATGGATTCCTTCCTGGTCGGGATGGGTCGCTCCCGCTCCTCGCGGGTGCCGTTGGGTGTGCTATTCGGCGTCGGGCGTGATCTCCTCCTCCTCGCCCCGAGACTCGGCCGTCCGCCTGGCGCGTGCCCGGCGCTCCTCGTCCTCGTCCTCTTCGGGCTCCGGCTCGAAGACCAGCGCCTCACCCGCGGCAAGCGCCGCGCTGTAGTCGGCCGCCTCGGTGAGGACGCCCTCATCGACCGGCGGCAGAGCCTCGGCCTCCTCGAACTCCTGGTCGAGCTGCGCCTGGCGCTCCGACTGCGCCTCGAGGGCGGCATCGGCCACCTTGGAGGCGATCAGCTTCACCGATCGGATCGCGTCGTCGTTTGCCGGGATGACCCAGTCGATGAGGTCCGGATCGCAATTCGTGTCGGTCATCGCCAGGATCGGGATCTCGAGGCGCCGCGCCTCGGCGACCGCGATCGACTCGCGATGCGGGTCGACGATGAAGACGGCACCGGGAGTGCGGCGCATGCGCCGGATCCCGCCCAGGGCGGCGTTCAGCTTCGTGATCTCCTCGTTGAGCTTCGAGGCTTCCTTTTTGGTGAGGCGCTCGAACTCGCCGGTGTCGCGGCGCGCCTCGAGGGCCTCGAGCCGCTGGATGCGGCGCTTGATGGTCGTGAAGTTGGTGAGCATCCCGCCGAGCCAGCGGGTGTTGACGTAATGCTGGCCACTGCGCTCCGCCTCGAAGGCGATCGCCTCCTGCGCCTGCTTCTTGGTGCCAACGAACAGGATGCTGTCGCCGTGACGGATAGTCTCCCTGACGAACTCGAGAGCGGCGTCGAGCCGCGAGACGGTCTGCGCCAGGTCGATGATGTGGATCCCGTTCCGCTCCGCGAAGATGAACTCGCGCATCTTCGGGTTCCAGCGGCGGGTCTGGTGTCCGAAGTGGCCATTTGGGTCCGGACGCACGCCACAGCGCGCGACGAGCCCACGAGGCCGGCAGGGAGTATAGCACGGGTCCGCTTCGAAGCCGATCCCGAGGTCCCGGCCCGCCGCCGCATAACACCAGACCCCACCGGACCGGTACTTGCGTACCACCAGGTACCTCCTTCGTACCTTTGACCGTACCGCGCCGAGCGGCCGAGCATGGCGGAGCACGACCCAGCGGCCGATGCTGAAACGTGGAGCGATCCGCGCGTGGCCAGGCTGGCACCGATGGAGGACCTCCATGCGAGACCGACGCGGCGCACTCATGACGGCCGCGAGCGCCATGGCGTTTACGCTCGTCTGCGGGCCGATTTTGGCCTCGCCGGTCCTGGCTGCTGATCCGACGGTCGTCGTGCGCCCCGGAGACACGCTCGGGGGCATCGCCGCCCGCTACGGTGTCTCCACCGCTCGACTGGCCGCGATCAACCAGCTCACGAACCCTGACCTCATCGAGCCTGGCCAGCAGCTTCGGCTGCCGGCCAAGCCGGCGACCCACACGACGATCCGCATCGTCGTCCATGTCGTGCGCTACGGCGAGCAGTTGACGGGAATCGCCGATCGATACGGCACGACGATCGCAGCGATCGTGGCGGCCAATCACCTGCCGAGCGCCAACCTTATCTTCGCCGGACAACGGCTCAGCGTCCCTACGCGGGTCTCCACCGCGGCCACGGGCTCAGGCGCATCGAGCGTCGTTCGCACCGCCCCGTACACTATCCGGGCCGGCGAGACGCTGACCGCCATCGCCCGCCGGTATCACACCACCGTCAGCCGGCTGGCAAGCCTCAACCAGCTCGTGGATGCCAGCCGCATATTCGCCGGCCAGGTCATCCAGGTGCCGGTGGCCGCGCCTGCCCGGCCCGACTGGTCGATCCGTCGAATTGACGCCGCGACACGGGCGCAGATGGGCGCTCGGACGACCGTCCGCGACGCGATCATCGCCGAGGCACGGCGGGCTCGCGTGCCGGTTCCACTCGCGCTGGCCGTCGCCTGGCAGGAGTCGGGGTGGCGCCAGGGCGTGGTAAGCAGCGCCGGCGCGATTGGCGTCATGCAGCTCCTGCCCGACACGGCCCAGTGGGTCGGGCTCGGCATGCTCGGGAGCCCAATCCAGATCAGCTCCATGCGGGACAACGTCCGCGCCGGCGTCACGCTCCTGCGGCACTACCTCGTCCGCTACGCCGGCGACCAGCGGCTCGCGCTGGCCGCGTATTACCAGGGGGAGCGGGCGGTCGACACGTACGGCATCTTCCCGGTGAGCCGCCCGTACATCGACTCGATCCTCATCCTCGAGGCGCTCTTCGCACCCTGACGGATGGCTTCCCCGCGTGCCTCTACCAACCGTCGATTCCCGGATGATGGAGGATCCGCCATCGGCCGTCGTCACGATCGAGAGTGACGAGGTCGACGCGCATTGACCCATGGGCCGGATGCTCGCTCGCCGCGTAACTGGCCAGGCCGGCGCGCAAGCGGGCGAGCTTCGCCCCGGTGATGGTTTCGATCGCGCGCCCGGCTCGCCCACTGCGGCGCGCGCGGACCTCGATCCCGACCAGCGTGAGCTGCGGATCGAGGCAGATCAGGTCCAGCTCGCCGGCCACGCTCCGATAGCGACGCGCCAGGACACGCCAGCCGGCCCGGTCCAAGAGGGCCGCGACGACCTCCTCGGCCTCGAGGCCGAGCCGGTGCCTGGGGTCGCTCATCAGACTGCCTTCCTCGATGGAGGCGAGGAATGGTCGAGCGCGTGGAGCCAGCGCCAAGGCGGCGGTCCGGCGAACGGCGCCATCGGTCAGGCCCCGATGCGCTCCTCCGCGTCCACATCGAGGCGCGGGTCTCCTTGGGAGAGCTCATCGTCGAACGGCTCCAGCTCCTCTTCCTCGAGGAGCGGCACTCCCTCGAACTCGAGGCCGAGTGGCAGCTGGGTCCCGGCCAGCAGCATCCGGATCGGCGCGAACGAGCGGCGGTGCCAAGCGCAAGGCCCCGAGTCCATCAGCGCCTGGTAGTGACGCCGCGTGCCGTAGCCCTTGTTCACGGCGAAGCCGTACGCGGGATAGCGGCTGTCGAACTCCGTGCAGATCCGATCGCGCGTGACCTTGGCGACGATGCTGGCGGCCGCGATCGAGGCACTGATCGCGTCGCCGTCGATGATCGGCCGCTGCGGGAGGTCGACGTATGGCAGGCTCAACGCGTCGATGACGAGGTGGTCGGGGCGGACGACGAGCCGGGCCACGGCCTCGCCCATGGCCAGCTTGGTGGCCTGCAGGATGTTGATCGCGTCGATGACGTCGACCTCCATGAGCCCGACACCGACCGCCTCTGCGCGGTCGAGGATCTGCTCGTAGAGGCGCTCGCGCTGGAGTCGGGTCAGGACCTTCGAGTCACGCAGCCCCTTGATCCGAGGCTGGCGCGGGAGGATGACCGCCGCCGCGACGACCGGGCCGGCGAGGGATCCCCGCCCGACCTCGTCAATACCGGCGATGTGCTCGTAGCCGGCCAACCGAAGGGCGTACTCGTGCTTGAGGTGGGCGTCGCGGGCACGGTGCGCGCGGCGCGCTCCGGGCCTGCCAGAGCCGTTCGAGCGCCAAGGCACCGCCACCGGATCAGGTCGTCCGGCGCTCGCGAAGCGTCGCCGCCTTACCGATGCGGCGGCGGAGGAAGGTGAGCTGCTTGCGTCGGGCAACGCCGTGTCGGACCACCTCGATCTTGTCGACGCGGGGCGCGTTGACGAGAAACGTGCGCTCGACGCCGACGCCGCTGGCGATGCGCCGCACGGTGATCGACCGATTGAGGCCGCCGCCGCGCATGCGCATCACGGTTCCCTCGAAGACCTGGATCCGCTCGCGGTTGCCTTCGACGACCTTCACCGAGACGCGCACGGTGTCACCCGGGGCGATCTCGGGGAGGTCCGATCGCAGCTGCTCGCGTTCGAGCTCCGAGATGACGCTCATGATCGGGAGACCTCGTTATCGCGGGCTTCGCCGCCACTTATCGGCTGATGGTCGCGTGGCGGCCCGGACGCGACACACGAACGCGACCGCTTCAGGCGGCCGCGACCGGCGGAGTATAGCAGCGGCCGATTGCGACCGGCAAGGAAGCGACGCGCGCGAACCTCAGCCGCCATCCTCCTGGCGGAGGTCGTCGAGCGCCGCGCGATCCTCGGGGGAGAGTGGCGCGCGGTCGAGCAGGTCCGGACGCCGCTCGAGCGTCCGGCGCAGCGCCTCGCGGCGGCGCCATCGATCGACCTCGCCATGGTGCCCCGAAAGCAGGACCGGAGGAACACCCTCGCCGCGGAACTCCTCGGGCCGGGTGAACTGCGGATACTCGAGCAGGCCGCTCGCGAACGAGTCGCCCTCGTGCGAGGCGGCCTCGATGACGCCCGGCACGAGCCGCGCGACGACATCGATGAGCACGAGCGCTGGCAGCTCTCCGCCGGTCAGCACGTAGTCGCCGATGCTCACCTCGCGATGGGCGAGGCCACGCGCCCTCTCATCGATCCCCTCATAGCGACCGCAGACGAGCGCCAGGTGCGGAAGCGCCGCGAGCTCGCGGGCGAGGGCATCGGTCAAGCGCTCGCCGGCCGGGTCGAGCAGGATCACGTGGGCGCCGGCCGCGCGTAGCGGCTCGACCGCGGCGAAGAGCGGCTCGGGGCGCAGGACCATCCCGGCTCCCCCGCCATACGGGTAGTCATCGACGGACCGATGCCGCCCGAGCCCATGCTCGCGCAGGTCGTGGACCTCGACCTCGACCAGTCCGCGGTCCACGCCGCGACCGATGACGCCGGTCTGCAGCGGGGCGACGAACAGCTCGGGGAAGAGGGTCACCACGTCGATGCGCATCGGCTCAGCGAACCTCCTCGGCCGCGTAGCGCACGACCATCCGGCCTGCCTCCAGGTCGATGCGACGGACGACATCGTGAATGGCGGGAACCAGGAGCTCGCCGCCATCGGGCTGCTCGATGCGGTAGACCTCCGCCTCGCCGGCGCGGAAGACCTCGACGACTACGCCCATCGGTGCACCGGCCTCGTCCTCGACGCGCAGTCCCTCGAGCTGGTGCCAGTAGTAGGTGCCCTCAGGCAGCGGCGCGGACTCTGCCTCCAGGTAGCGTCCGACCAGGGCCTCCGCCGCTTCACGCGACCCGACGCCCTCCACGCCGAGGGACAGCACGCGACCGCCTCGCTCCGTCGCGATGATCTTGCGTCGAACCGGCTCGCCCTCAAGGAAGACGTCGGCTCCCACGTCGAGGTGCTCCGGCCAGTCGGTGAGTGGCTCGACCTTCAGCGCGCCGCGCAGGCCCTTGGCGCCGAGGATGCGCGCGACGGCCAGGCGCTCAGTCGTTGGGGACGATCTCCAGCTCGACGTGCACCCCTTCGCGGGTACCCATCACCCGCAGCAGGCTGCGAATCGCGTTGGCGATCCGTCCATCGCGGCCGATGACCCGCCCCATGTCGGCCTCGTCAACCGAGAGGGTCAGCTCCACCTCGTCGTCACGCTCGTCGACCTCGATGCTGACAGCGTCGGGGTTGTCGACCAGGGCGCGCGCCACGTAATCGAGGAATTCCTTCACGCCGATGCCTTGGCGCCGGCCGTGGTGGCCGCCTTGCGCGTCCGGGTGCGTGGCTTGGCCGCGGCCTTCGGCTCGCTGGCGCCGGCCTTCGGCTCGCTGACAGCGCCGGTCTCCTGGCCACGCGGGTCGAGCCCGGCCTGGCGGAGGAGCCTGACGACTGTCTCCGAGGGGGTCGCTCCCCGGCCGATCCAGTCGCGGATGCGCTCGGCATGGAGCTGGACCGTGGCCGGGTCGGTGAGCGGGTCGTAGAAGCCAAGGATCTCGAGTGATCGTCCATCGCGGGGGCGGCGGCTGTCGATCGCCACCACCCGGTACGACGGACGTTTGGTGGCCCCCACGCGGGCCAGCCGGATGCGAACTGCCAAGGTGTTCCTGCCTTCCTCGTCTGGTTTGCGGCGCGGGCGGCCTAGCGGACCGTCACCGTTCCGTGAATCTCGATCTGGTTGTCTTGGGTGGGCAATGCCAAGGCGAGCGCGCCCAGATGGGTGAGCATATCGCGCGCGTCGGTGGGCACGTCAACGAGTCCGCCGATCAGGTTCGCCACCTGCGACCCGTCGATGTACAGCTCGTTGCCACCTCGCCCTCCGGCACGGCTGAAGGCATCGGTATAGGCCGATGTCGCTGCCAGTGTCTTCCCCGAAGCGTGCGCCTCGACGGCGGCACGCACGTCGTCGGCGGTCAGGCCGGCAACGATGACGCCATCGGAGATCGCCAAGCTCACGGCTCCGACGCTGGGCACCTCGACCGACGTGATCGTCGTCCCCGCCGCCTCCGTCGTGGTCACCGAGGCTCCTCGACCCCTCAGGCTGGTGACGATCCGGTCGAGCGCGCTGGCGGCGGCGGTTGCGTCGCTCGGCCTCAGGAGGAGCTCGCCGTGCGGGGTGCTCCCGTCAAGGCCCGTGATGGCGACGGCAGCCTCGCGATCGAAGAGCGGCAGCAGGTCCCGGTCGAGGTCGATCCCCAGGCCGAGCGCCGCGAGGGCGCGGAGCTGGGTCACGGAGCTCGCGATCTGGTCGCCGCCCGGCGCCGACCCGAGCTGGGCGACGACGGTGTCGAAGGTCTGTCGCGCACCGTAGAAGGTCAGCTCGGCCTGGGTCCCTTCCGGCATCCACCTGGTTAGGCTGGCCTGCTCCGTCCCGAGCGCCAGGTTGGCCCGCTCCGAGGCGCTGACCGCGGACGAGGTGATCGGGGCGCGGCCAGCCAGCTGAATGCCGTCGGGCCGAACGACGACGCCCAGGCCGATGGTCGAGAAGCCGCTCGCTTGTGCCGACTGGCCCGTCGAACGGGCGGCCCCGGCGAGGTCGAGGTAGATCGAGGCGAGACGATCGGTGGGCAGCGAGGCCATTGCCGAGCGGAAGGCGGCGACATCGGCCAGCGAGCTTGCTTTGCCAACGGCTGCGTCGATGGCGGCAAGCAAGGTCGCGTGGTCCGCCGATGCGACGAGCATCTGGTCGACGATCGCGAACGCGCCGCCCGGCCCGCCGGACGCCCCGGCGAAGGTGGTGATGCTGACGCCTTGGTACGTCTCGGTTGAGGTGGTGGCTCCCTCCTGCGCGGCCACTCGACCGAGCGCGGCTCGAGCGGCCGACTCGTCGCGGACCGCCGCGATCAGCAGCGGCTGCGCAGAGGTGGGGCTGCGCACGGCAACGGCCACCTCGTCGCCGAGCCATGGGGCCACGTCCCGGCTGTAGTCGATGCCGGTGCTCCCGAGCGCGCGTTGTGCGAGCTCGTCGATCTTGGCCGGCAGATTCGACAGGTCAGTGAATCCCGGCAGCTTCCCGAGCACCGAACCGATGTTGCGTTGCTGGTCGACCGACGGGCTCAGGTAGACCGCGGCATACATCTGGGTATCGGCCGGGGCGATGCCGGCGGCACGGTCGACTCCCGCGCCGAAGATGAACAGGTAAGCGACGACCACGACGGCGCCGACGAGCGCCAGCAATGTGGTGAGGGCGATGACGAGCCGATGCACGCCGCTCCTCTACCGCCCACCCAGGAGCCCGCGGAACGCGGCACCCGCCGGGAGCCGGCCCCCACCCAGCGAGCGCATCAGCCGCTGCATCTCCACAAACTGCTTGAGCAGCCGGTTGACGTCGGCGGTCGAGGTCCCGCTGCCGATCGCGATGCGGCGACGGCGGCTGGCCTTGATGACCTCCGGGTGGCGTCGCTCATGAGGGGTCATCGAGTCGATGATGGCCTCGACCCGCTTGAGCTCGCCGTCGTCGACGGCCGCCTGGGCCGCGCCCGCGATCTGGCCCGCGCCCGGGATCAGCTGCACGAGCTGACCGATCGGCCCCATCTTCTTGATCTGCCCCAGCTGGCTTCGGAAGTCCTCGAGGCTGAATCGGCCATCCAACGTTCGCTGCGCGATCCGTTCGGCCTCGTCGTGGTCGACCGTCTCCTGGACGCGCTCGACGAGGGAGAGGACGTCGCCCATCCCCAGGATGCGCTGCGCGAGACGGTCCGGGTGGAATGGCTCGAGGCCGTCGGGCCGCTCCCCGGTGCCGATGAAGTCGATCGGCAGGCCAGTCGCGCTGCGGATCGAGAGCGCCGCGCCACCGCGGGCATCGCCGTCCATCTTGGTGAGGATCAGCCCCGTGACGGGCAGGCGCGCGTGGAACGCCTCGGCGACCTTCACCGCCTCCTGGCCGGTCATCGCGTCGACGACGAGGAGCGTCTCCGAGGGCGTCACCACCCCGGCGATGCGCACCAGCTCGTCCATCATCGCCTCGTCGACGTGCAGCCGCCCCGCGGTATCGAGGATGACGAGATCCTTGTTGCGCTGGCGGGCCGCCTCGAGCCCGGAGCGCGCGACCTCGAGGGCCGGTGTGCCGACCGGGCGGGAGTGAACCTCGACACCGATCTGGTCGCCGAGCTGGACGAGCTGGTCGACCGCTGCCGGCCGATAGACGTCGGCGGCGACCAAGAGCGGCCGGTGGCCCTCCTTGCGCAGACGGACGGCGAGCTTGGCCGCCGTAGTCGTCTTGCCAGAGCCCTGCAGCCCGATGAGCAGGAGCACGGGCAGCGCTCCGTCGAGCGCCAGGTGGTGCCGCTCGCCGCCGAGGACTGTGACGAGCTCGTCGTGGACGAGCTTGACGACCTGCTGTCCCGGGTGCAGGCCACTCAGCAGGTCGACGCCGAGCGCCCGCTCGCGGACGCGCGCGATGAACTCCTTGACGACGCGGAAGTTGACATCGGCCTCGAGGAGGGCCAGCCGGATGTCCCGCAGGGCGACATCGAGGTCAGCCTCGGTGATCTTGGCCTTGCCTCGCAGGCGGTCGACGACGCCCTGGAGCCGGGCGCTGAGGGATTCGAACATGTGGCTCGCTTGGTGGGGCGCTCAGGGTCCGGGCGCCGATGCGCCGGCTGCCAACGGCGGCCGGCGCGGAAACGGCTGCCCATGCTACTACCGGCACCGGGCAGCGGCAACGCGTCAGGCGGCGAGCAGCCAGTCCACATAGGCCGCCGGGTCGAACGGGGCGAGGTCGTCGATGCCCTCCCCCACCCCGGCGAACAGGATCGGCAGCTTGAGCTGGTCGGCGACCGCCACCGCGATCCCGCCCTTGGCGCTCCCGTCGAGCTTGGTGAGCACGATCCCGGTGACGCCGGCCTCGCGGCTGAAGACCTCCGCCTGGGCGAGGCCGTTCTGGCCCGTCGTTGCGTCAAGGACCAGCAGGACATGGCGGGGCTGGTCCGGCAGCCGCCGCTCGATGACCCGCCGGACCTTCGTCAGCTCGGCCATGAGCTGGACCTTGTTCTGCAATCGCCCGGCGGTGTCGACCAGCACCGCGTCGAGGCCGCGCGACTCGGCGGCGGCGACCGCGTCAAAGGCGACGGCCCCGGGGTCCGCGCCGGCCCGCTGGGCGATGACCGGCACGCCGAGTTGCTCGCCCCAGATCCGTAGCTGCTCGATGGCCGCCGCCCGGAACGTGTCGGCCGCGGCCAGCGCCACGCTCCGGCCCTCGCCCCGCAACCGGGCGGCCAGCTTGGCGATCGTCGTCGTCTTGCCGGTCCCGTTCACTCCCACGAACAGGATCACCGACGGCGCTGGGCCGAGCTCGAATCTCCCCGACCCTGCCGCATCGAGGCGGACCCGGATCTCGTCGGCCAGGGCCGCACGAACCGCCTCGCCGCCCGCCCCGCCGCTCCGGCGGTAGCGCTGCCGCGCCGCGTCGACGAGCTCGAGGCTTGTCTCGGCGCCGACGTCGCCGGCGATGAGGGCCTCCTCGACCTCATCCCAGGTGGCTTCGGTGGCTGCGGCGCCGATGCCGAAGATCCCGCGAAGTCGCGCGCCCAGTCCCGACGACCGGCTCCGCAGCCCCATCCCGCCAGAGCCGGTGGTCGACCTGGTCGGGCGAGGGACGGTGGCAGGCGCCATTGGCTCGCTCGAGGGGAGCGCCTCTTCTGTTGGCGGCTCAGGTTCCCGGCGGCGACGGAACATCAGGCGCTGACCTCGACCGGCAGGTCGGCGAGGCGCAGCGAGATCACGCGCGAGACCGCCGCGTCGGTCATCGTCACGCCGTAGATCGTGTCGGCGACCTCGATCGTCGCTCGGTTGTGGGTGATCACCACGAAGTCGATCTGCTCGGCGAGCCGCCGCAGGGCATGCGCGAACCGCCCGATGTTCGCCTCGTCGAGCGCCGCGTCGACCTCGTCGAGGATGCAGAACGGAACCGGGTTGACGCTCAGCATGGCGAAGAGGAGGGCCACGCCGGTCAGCGCCCGCTCGCCGCCGGAGAGCATCGCCAGGCGCTGCGGTCGCTTCCCCGGCGGACGGACCACGATCTCGATGCCTCCCGGTTCCTCTCCCTCCTGCCCATCGATGCGCTCCAGCGAGGCCGAGCCACCGGCGAAGAGGACCTGGACGAATTCGTCGAATCGTGCGGAGATGGCCGTGAACGCGGCGCCGAATCGCTCCTCGATCTCGCGTTCGAGGGTCGCGATGAGCTCGCGGGTTGAGCCGATGGCGGCCGTCAGGTCACGCTCCTGGGTGCTTACCTCCTCGAGCCGCGACGACTGCTCGCGGTGCTCCTCCACGGCGAACGGGTTGACCGAGCCGATCTGGGCCAGCATCCGTCGGACGCGTCGCTGTTCCGCCTCGAGCGCTTCGTCGTCAAGCGCTGCGACCTCCGCGGCAACCTCAGGATCGTGGGCGGGCGGCGAGGCCTCCGACCCGTCGTTCTCGTCGGCGGCGACCTGGGCGAACGACTCGAGGGCCAGCTCGCGCTCGCGCGCCAGCGTGCCGAGCGCCTCCTCAAGTCGCACCACCTCGAGGGCCGCGGCTTGTGCCGATCGGTCGAGGTCGGCCAATCGGCTTCCCGCGCCGGACCCCTCGCGTTCGAGGCGCAGGAGCTCGTCGCGCTCGCGTTCGCGCGCCCGCTCGCCATCCGCGCGCCGCTCGAGGGATCGGGCATCGGCATCACGGGCGGCGACCAGCTCCTCGGCGAGCGCGCTCCGCGCGGCGTCGAGCTCCTCGAGGCTCGCGACTGCCGTGGTGGCGGTAATCTCCAGCTGGATTCGGCGCGCTTCGAGCTCGGTGCGCCTCTGGCGGGCCCCGGTCATGCCACGTTCCAGCTCGTCGGCGTGGCCGCTTGCCAACTGCCAGGCGCTCCGGGCCAGGTCTCGCTCCTCACCGGCGCGGGTCGCGGCAGCGCGGGCGGCGGCGGCGCGCTCGGCGAGCGCCGCGTGGTCGGCGAGCGCCGCGTGGTCGGCGATCGGCCCGTGGTCCGCTGTCTGCCCGGGTTCCGCCGCCGGCCCCATGTCGCCCTTCAGCTGCGCGAGCTCGCGGGTGATACGTTCTTGATCCGACTCGGCCCGCTCGAGGGCCAGCCGTGCAGTCTCGGCGTCAGCGGTCGCCAGGCGTCCTGCCGCGTCGGCCTCGTCGAGAGCACGGCGAGCTTCCGTGAGCCGCCGTTGCCCGGCGGCCGCCCGGGCCACGGCCTCCGCGGCGCGGTCGGCGGCCACATCGTGTTCCCGCTCGAGCTCCTTGAGCGTGGCTGACAGCTCGCGGCGACGCGCCAGCTGCCGCGCGGCCTCGCCGCCGGGTGGATCGGCATGGCCGCGCAGGGCGACCAGGCCGCGGCCATCGGCAAGATCGCCCTCGGCGGTGACGGCGCACCAACCCGGCGGCAGCGCCCGCCAGCCGCCGAGCAGGGCGGCCACGTCAGGAGCCACCGCAACACGATCGAAGATGCCCGGTGCACCGTCTGCCCCGACCCATTCCGCGAGCGTCCTCCGGCCTCTCACAGCGCGCAGCGCCGCATCCCGCTCTCCTCTTTCTGGCAGCCGGCGTCCGTCGAGGAGACGCGCCGTTCCTCGGGCATCGGTCGCGGCCCGAGTCGGATCCGCATCGCGCCACAGGAGTGCGTCGCCGAGCTCCCCACCCACCACCGCCTCGATGGCGGCCCACGCCCCCGCGGGCGCCGGGACGCTGTCGACAAGCGTCTGCCATCCCGAGGCCGCCAGCCGCGCACCGAGCCGTCCGCGGGTTTCGGCGTGCTCCGACAGGGCGTCGTGCTGTGCCTGGGCGGCCGCCACCCGCTCCGCGAGCGCGGTGGCCTTCCGTCGTGCGTCAAGCGCCTGCGCCTGGGCCGGCTCGACGTCGTCCCTCGCCGCGCCCAGCTCGGCACGAGCGGCCTCGAGCTTCGCCGATGCCGCGTTCGATTGCTCCTCGAGCGGCCCCAGGGCCGTCGCCTGCCGCCTCCCCTCAGCCTCGACCGCCTCGAGCTCGGTCTCCAGCCGTTGCGACCGCGCCCCGGCCTCCACGACGGCCTCGCGTCGGGCGGCCTCCGCCGCAACGAGCTCGGCGTCGCGCTGGCGAGCCGAGGCGAGAGCCTCCTCTGCTGAAACGAGCTCGGCATCAGCCGCGGACAGCATTTCAAGCGCGGCGCGCCAGCGACCCTCGGCGGCCGCCGCCTCCGTGAGCGCGGCATCGAGAGCCGGATCGGGCCCGTCGGGTGCGGTCCCTTACGCTCGACAGCTCGGCGGCGCGAGCGGCCAGCGATTCGCCACGGGACTCGACGCGGATGAGCGTCTCTCGGGTCGCCTCTCGCGCCTCGCCCGCGCGTCGCGCGGCTTCCTCCGCTTCCCAGTAACGCCCTTCGGCGGCGGTCAGCGCATCGCGTCCCGAGTCGAGCTCGGCCCGGCTTGCCTCAGCCGCCGCGTCGGCTGCGGCGGCGATCCGGCGCGCGTCGCCAAGGCGGTCGCGAAGCCCTCGATCGCGGCGGCGATGCACCTCCCCCACCAGCGCTCGGCCACGACGGCCCATCGCGTCGTGCTCCTGCTGGTGCTGCGCCTGGAGCGCAAGACGGCGAACCTGCGGCCGGAGCTCGCCGAGGAGATCGGCGACGCGGGTGAGGTTCTCCTCGGCGCGCGCGAGGCGGGCGAGCGACTCGTTCTTGCGGACCTGCAGGCTCTTCACGCCGGCAGCCTCCTCGAACAGCTGGCGCCGTTCCTCGGGGCGCAATGAGAGGGCGGCATCGACCGTCCCCTGCCCGACCACGACCAAGGAGCTGGCGCTCAGCTGGCCGCCGGCAAGCAGCTCGACGACATCGCGCAGCCGGGCTCGCGCACCGTTGACGAGGTACTCCGTCTCGCCCGAGCGGTACGCACGCCGCCCGATCGTCACCTCGGCGAAGTCGATCGGCAACCAGCCGTCGGGGTTGCCGAGGGTGAGGGTCACCTCGGCCATGCCGGTCGGCTTGCGCTGCTGGCTACCAGCGAAGATGACGTCATCGGCGCGGCGGGTGCGGAGCGACCGGTTCGACTGCTCGCCGAGGACCCAACGCACCGCATCGGCCATGTTCGACTTGCCGCTGCCATTCGGGCCGATGACCGCGTTGACCCCCGGCTCGAAGACGAAGCGGGTAGGCTCGGCGAACGTCTTGAATCCGTGGAGGCGCAGCTCGCGGAGGCGGCTCACGGAGCGTGCCGGGTCATGATCTCGGCACCGTGGCGTCGCGCCCCTCGAGCATCGGCTCATCGCTCGTGGCCGCCAGCAGCTCGATCGCGACCCCTGCCGCCTGCTCCTCCGCTCGCTGCCGGGTCGGTCT
>Ga0193751_1001668_pt1 | contig 14024 bp, 10 predicted proteins | sample L1c2metaG_FD_143050 | JGI IMG/M metagenome (GOLD analysis project Ga0193751, IMG submission 143050) | Soil microbial communities from a riparian zone of the East river system, Colorado, United States - L1c2 | ecosystem: Environmental > Terrestrial > Soil > Riparian zone | place: USA: East River... | reverse complement strand
CTCGGTCAGCTCGGCCGCCGCGAGATCGTGCGCTGGGAAAGCGAGGTCGAGCAGGCCGGCCCCCACGGGCGCCCGACCCCGGTCTCTCTCGCGATCGCCGCGCTGAGCGACCATTCGACTGAGCCGCTGCTGCTCGTCCAGGTGGCCGACATCTCAACGCGCAAGCGGCTCGACGCGATGCGCGACGCCCTGGTCGCGGTTCGGCAGGTGATCGTGACCGCCAACAGCTGGGACCACGGAGCGGCCGCGGTGCTTGGCAGCCTTTGCTCGCACCTCCACTGGGACGTCGCCCAGTACTGGAGGGTCGACCCAGAAAAGCACAGCCTGCACTTGCGTAGCGCCTGGCGGGGCGACGACTCCAATGTTGGAGAGCTCGACGACCCGGCACGAAATCTCTCGATCGAGGCGGGCGGCGGATTGGTCGGCCGCGTGTGGCAGTCGGGGATCGCCGCGTCCCTGGACGACCTGACGGCGAACGACTACGAGCAAGCGAGTGCGGAGCGCCGCGCCGGGTTGCGCGCCGCGGTCGCCTTTCCCGTTGTTAGCGGCGGAGCGACCATCGGAGTTATTGAGCTCCTCGATTGCGAAGCCAGGCACATCGAAGACGACCTCATGGCGATGCTGTCGATCGCGGGCGTCGAGATAGGACAGTTCATTCACCGCGCTGAGACCGCGCAGGCCCTGCTCCGCAGCGAAGCCGACCATCGCGCGATTTATGAGAGGTCTCCGATCGGAATCGCGCGAATCAGCGGCGCCGGTGAGCTGCTCGAAGGCAACCCGGCATTGCTGCACATGCTCGAGCACGATATCGACACCATGCGCTCTCAAGCCTGGCCCGACCTACTCCGTGCATACGATCTCGCCGCGGGCCGAGCACGGCTGGCGCCGATGCTCGCGGGAATCCCCGACCAGCGCAGCGTCCAATTGCGCGCCGCCACCGGCGGCGGCCGCTGGCTGTGGCTGCAGCTGACCGCGACCTCGATCCCGGACTCAAATGACCGGCCCGAGCACGTGCTCGTGATGGTCGAGGACGTAACGACAGTGCGTGACACGCAGGACAAGCTGGCGGAGGCGCTGGATTCGCAGCGTAGCGCCAACACCAACCTCGAGACGCTCGATCGCACGAAGACCGAGTTCCTCTCGATCGTGAGTCACGAGTTCAGGACCGCGCTGACGGGCATACAGGGTTTCAGCGAGCTCATCCGGGATGGGGGTCTCGAGCCGGATGAGGTACGTGCGTACGGCGGCTACATATTCAATGACGCGGACCGCGTCAACCGCCTCATTACGGACATGCTCGACCTCGACCGCATGGAGTCGGGCCGTATGAGCATCCGCATCACCGACGTCGACATCAATGAGGTGGTAAGCGACGTCATGGCAAGGGCCGTCTCTTCGGCAGCGGTTGTGGTCGAGTTCAAGGCCGACCTGGATCCGCGGCTACCGATTGTCGCCGGGGATCGCGACAGGCTCGTGCAGGTCGTGAGCAACCTGGTGAACAACGCGGTGAAGTACTCCCCCGACGGCGGCATGGTGACCCTGTCCACCCGTGCGGATGGCGGGTTCGTGCTCGTCAGCGTCGCGGACACAGGCCTTGGCATCCCGCCCGACGAGATCGGCCACGTGTTCGAGCGGTTCCGGCGCGTGAGAAGCGGCGCCGCGCAATCGATACCCGGGACCGGCCTGGGGCTCACGATCGTTAAGCAGATCGTCGAGATGCATGGTGGCAAGATCTGGGTCGAGAGCGCCGTCGGTCACGGTTCGGCGTTCCATTTCACCGTCCCCCTGGCAGTGGAGGCCGCGACGCCACAGCAGCGCCGCCATGCCTGAACTGATACCGGCGGGTGGGTATGGACCTTCGATGGTGCTGGTGGCCGACGACAACGAGGTCGCTCAGCGGCTGTGCCGCCGCGTCCTCGAGAAGGCGGGCTACGGCGTGCTAATCGCGTCCGACGGGCTGCAGGCGGTCGACCTCGCGCTGGCCCAGAACCCGAACGTGATCCTCATGGACGTTGCGATGCCGGGGATGGACGGGCTCGAGGCGATGCGAAGGATCAAAGCCGAGCGGCCGGAGATGCGGGTCGTCATCGCCAGCGCTCACTCCATGGCCAGCGACCGAGAGCGCTTTCTCGCCGCCGGCGCCGACGACGTTTTGAGCAAGCCATTCCGGTTAGGGGATCTGATCGCGGTCGTCGCGAAGCTGACCGCGAAGCCCGGCGCGTAGGTCCAAACAGAATGAAGGACCTCACCGGCACCCGGGTTGGCAGCTACGAGATCGTCGAACGCCTCGGCGGAGGCGGCATGGCGGTCGTGTATCGCGCCGTGCAGCAGCCCCTTGGGCGTGAGGTCGCGCTGAAGGCCCTTTCTCCCGAGCTGTTCCAGGACGACGGCTTCGTCAAGCGGTTCGAGGCCGAGGCCAAGACGCTGGCGAAGCTCGACCACCCGAACATCCTGCCCATCTACGACTTCGAGCTGACCGAAGGCATGGCGTACCTGACGATGCCGCTCATCCGCGGCGGCACGCTGCGCGACATCCTCAACCGCGGGCCGCTGGACACGCTTTCCGCGTGGCGCTACCTGCGCGAGATCGGCGACGGCCTGCAGCACGCGCACGATGCCGGCATCGTCCACCGCGACCTGAAGCCGACGAACGTTTTGATCCACTCCGACGGGCGCGCGATGCTCGCCGACTTCGGGCTCGCGCGCGGGGCCGGACAGCCGACGCACCTGACGACAGTCGGTCTCGCCATCGGAACGCCCGGATACATGGCGCCCGAGCAGGTCATGGGCCACGACGTCGACCGGCGCGCCGACATCTACGCGATGGGTGTGCTCACCTTCGAGATGCTCACCGGCCGCCTGCCGTTCATCGGCGCGAACCGCATGGAGGTGGCCTACTCGACGGTCAACGCACCCATTCCATCCGCCGCCAAGCTGAACGCCGTCCTCCCTGACGAGCTCGACGTGCTCCTCGCCAAGGTCCTCGCCAAAGACCCGGCCCAGCGACCGCAGACGGTGAAGGACCTGCTGGCGCAAATGGCCAAGCTGCCGCAAAGGCGCGCGACGGCCGCACCGGCTGCTGCGGGAAATGCGCGGCCGGCGGCCGCCTCCGCATCGAGCCCCCAGCCCGCGGAGACGGCGGCAATGCGCTTGATCTCCGCGCCACCGCCTCAAGTGCATGGTTCGCCTCCGCCGACTCCGAGCACGGGCTCGTCGAGCGGGTCGTCTGCGATCCGGACCCTGCAGATGATGGGCGTGAAGCCCGCGCGGGCTCGGGGACGGTTCGTCCTCAACTCGCACGTCGCCAACCTGATCCACGTAGCCCGCGACGTCACCGGCGTGCGCTGGCCGGAGATCGCGTACACGGCTGGGCTGGCGCAGTACGTCGAGCAGGACCCGCCCAACGACGAGCAGCTGGCGACCCCGGTCGAGTACATCGGCAGGCTGAACGAGGCTTTTGAGACGATTTACGGCGCGGAGTCCGAGGACATGCTGCGGGCTTGGGGCCGGCGGGCGACTGAGCGCTGGCTGGCCGAAGGCAGGCATGGGATGGGCGGACCGCGACGGCTCGTACCCGGTCGTCAACGCAAGCTGGCCGGCATCGTCAAGTCGTTCAGCGAGGCGATGGACAACGTGCGCGGGGAGCACACGCATGCATGGCTCCAGGTCGACGAGTTCCAGTTCTGGCTCGTGAACTTTTCCAACATGTTCGCGCTGGGCCGAATCAAGACGGTGAAGTCGTGCCACGTCTGGGTCGCGACCATCGAGGCGATCCTGCGCTGGGCCGGCCTCGCCAACGACTGGTACGTGGAAGAGGTCGAGTGCGGGTGCGTTAGCGGGACGTTCGACTGCGTCTTCGCCATCCGGTCCGTAGAAACCTGACCAGACGTAGATGCCATGTGCAGCCTAAGGCCGGATTTATTCCGGCCGCCTCCTGGCACGCCAACTTCCAGACGCCTCCCAGCGTGGCCGAGGAGAGGGGTTGGTCCGCGGAGGGGACATCTGTCCCCACCGCGATAAAAGAGGAAGGCCCTCCACCAGCGGGCGAAGGACCTTCAGAAAGGAGGGAGGGCTGCGTTGACGGGACGTCCCCGCTCTTTGATCTTAACCTGCCTCGGCCCTTCGGGTCACCATGCCTTAACAGGGCGTCTTCGATCCGAAGGGGGCTAGAGTCGCTAGCGTGCCACGGTTCGCGATCGACGTCACGGCGTGCTGGAGACCCCAGCGGGTGGGCATGATCACGGTCGCCCTCGAGCTGGCCAGGGCGATGGTGATGAATCGCGATGGCGACACGTTCACGTTGTTGTGCAGCCGAGAGCGACCGCCGGCGCTGGCCGACCTTGACTGCGAGGCGGTCCTGGCGCCGTACCGGCATGAGGTGGTTTTGAAGACCCGCTGGCTGCCGATGGTCGAGCCCCAGCTCGGTTCCAATGCCATCCTCTACCCGTACTGGCCAAGCCCGCCCAGGCGCCGGCACGGCGCTCCACCGGCGGCGGTCGTCGTGAACGATCTGGCATTCCGACTTCGGCCGGCTGAGGTCCCGTGGCAGCAGCGGGCGTACTTCGGCACCGTCCTTGGACCCGCGCTGCGGCAGGCGGCGGCAGTGGTGGTTCCGACGGAGACGACGAGGCGCGACCTGCTCGCGGCCTACCCGGTGGCCGGTCTGGATGAACGCGTGACGGTGATTCCCTACGGTTTCAGGGCGCTGGCGGCTGCCGGGTCGCTGCCGGATGGGATCCAGCCGGGCTTCATCCTGGCGGTCGGCACCATCGAGCCGCGCAAGAACTACCCGCGCCTACTCGCGGCTTACCGCCGACTGCGCAGCAAGCCAGGCGCGGTTCCGATCGTCATCGGCACGCGCGCGGGGGGGCCGCAGCTGGTCATCGCGGGGCGCCCGGGTTGGGCCTATGGCGACACGCTGGACAGGATCAACTCGGAGCCGGGCGTGCGCTACCTCGGCCATGTCGACGAACCCACCCTCGCCGCCCTCTACGAAAACGCGTCGGTGCTCGCCCTCCCGAGCCTTTATGAGGGTTTCGGGCTGCCCCTGCTCGAAGCGATGGCGCGGGGCGTGCCGGCAGTCATCGGTAAGACGGGCGCACTGCCTGAGCTCGCCGGCGGCACCGCCATCGAGGTCGATCCTGAGGACGTGGAAGCGATCGCGGGCGCGCTCGAGAGAGTGCTCTCCGATGCCGCGCTGAGAAAGATGCTCGGCGAGGGTGGGAAGAAGCGAGCTGCCGCATTCACGTGGGATCGAGCGGCCGCGGAGACGGTGGAGGTCCTGCGCCGGATCGGCGCTGCGGGCTGACGTACCATCAGGCGATGCCCCGCGATCGAGTAATTGTTCAGGCCCTGCTAACCGGGCGATCGGTCGACTACCTCCGCCTCGCGCGTCCGCTTCTCCGCGCGCTCGAGCTGACGCACCACCTCGATCTCAGCGTCGTCAGCGAGCCGGCTGCGCTTTTATTCGATCGCACAGGCGTGATCGTGGCCGCCACCGACCGCAGCCTCAACTCGGGTCAGGCCGAGGAGCTCATGGGCTTCGTAAAGCGTGGTGGTGGACTGGTGGTGCTGGGCGGAACGCTGGCCGCATGGAATGAGCGTGGCGCGCTTGGAGCGATGGCGCGCTGGACGGCAAGTGGTCCGGCGCCGCAGACCGAGCTCGTGCTCAGCACTGACAAGGCGCACGCCATCACGGCGACGCTGGGACCCGAGCTCAGGCTCACCGACCAGCTCTATCTCTCCGAAGGACCGCCGTCCGACTCTTCCATCTTGCTCCGCACCAGCTGGCATTTCACCGAGCAGGTCGTTGCGTACGAGAGGGAGTTCGGCGCCGGCAGGTTCATCCACATCGGGCTGGGGAGCGCGGCCGCCACTTACGAAGACATCTCGTTTCAAAAGCTTGTGCACCGGGCGCTGATTTACGCGGCCGGACACAGGCCGCCCGCGCCTGTCGGCGTCGGGTTGATTGGATACGGCGCGATCGCCCGCGACCACGCGGCATCGATCGCCGAGGTCGCCGGGCTGCGGCTGGCCGGCGTCTGCGACATCTCGCCGGAACGCAGAGAGCTCGCGGCGCGCGAATGGAGCGTCCCAGTCCACTCGGCAGCCGCTGAAATGTTCGACGCCACTGACGTCGCCATGGTCGTGGTCGGCACTCCGCCGGTTGCGCATGCCGAGTCGGTGATTGCGGCGCTGGCCGCGGGCAAGCATGTCGTTTGTGAGAAGCCTTTCGCGCTGCGCGTCGACGAGGTCGACCGCATGACTGACGAGGCCGCCACCCACGACCGCGTTCTGACCGTGTACCAGAGCCGGCGGTGGGACCCCGATTACGTTGCCATGCGCGATGTCATGCGTACAGGCGGTATCGGCGAGCCGTTTTATATGGAGTCGTTCATCGGCGGCTACTCGCATCCCTGCGACTACTGGCACAGCCATGAGCCCATCTCGGGAGGGACGATCTACGACTGGGGCTCGCACTACTTCGACTGGATCTTGCAGCTGTTCCCAGGCGCGGTGAAGACCATCTCCGCCCACGCACACAAGCGCGTGTGGCACGACGTCACCAACTCCGACCAGGTGCGGGTGGACCTCACCTTCGCGAATGGAGCCGACGCAAGCTTCTTGCAATCGGACATCGCCAGCGCTATGAAACCGAAGTGGTACGTGCTGGGCACACGCGGAGCGATCGTCGGTGAATGGCGCGAGGAGGCGGTGCCGGCGGATTTCCCCGCCCGCCTGAGAGTGCTGCGGCCCGCGGTGAACGGCGGTGCCCACGATGAGCTGATCTCGCTTCCCGCTCGAGAGGTGAACGGTTTCTATCGCAACCTCGCCGACCACATGGCCTGGGATGAGGCGCTGGCGGTGACCCCGGCTGAGGCAAGGCGCACCGTGGCGGTCATGGAGGCGGCGGCTCGCTCCATCGCGCGCGACGGCGACCAGCTCCAGGTCGACATATAGCTGCCGGCCGCGTCGGATGGGGGATCCTCGGTGCGGCCTGGATCGCCGGGCTCGCGGTGATTCCCGCGATCGAGGCATCGCGCAACGGCCGCCTGGTTGCGATCGCAAGCCGCGACCCTGCTCGCGCGCGGGAGCTTGCTACGCGCCACTCCTTCGCCAGGGTCGCCGCGTCCTACGACGAAGTCCTCGACGACCCCGAGGTGGATGCGGTTTACATCCCGCTGGTCAACTCGCTCCACCGCGAGTGGACATTGCGCGCGCTGAACGCCGGCAAGCATGTCTTGTGCGAGAAGCCGCTGGCCATGAATGCCGTCGAGGCGGAGGACATGGCCGCGGCGGCGCAGCGATCGGGCCGCCATCTGATGGAAGCCTTCATGTATCGGTTCCACCCGCGGACTCGAAGGTTCGTCGAAAGCTTGCACGATCCGCTCTACGTGCAGGCCAGGTTTGGTTTCACGCTCGACAACCCCGCGAACTTTCGCATGCAGTCTTTGCTGGGTGGTGGAGCGCTGCTCGATGTGGGCTGTTACACGGTGAGCGTGGTGCGCTTGATCCTTGGGGAGCCTTCAGCCGTGCATGCGCACTCGAGGATGCGAGACGAGATCGACATGACGACGAGCGCCCTGCTCCAGTTCTCTGGCGGCCAGACCGCGGCCGTTTGGTCCAGCTTCGAGTCCGCCGAGGGGCAAGAGCTCACGGTGGTCACGGACGAAGCCGTGCAGCGCCTCGAGATGCCGTTCACCTCTCGCGAGGAGGTCGATCAGTTTCAGTTGATGGTCGAATCGTTCGGCGACAGCGTCATTCACGACCGGCCTGTGGCCATCCCTCTCACGGAGTCGATCGCGAACATGCGGGTCCTCGACCGCATCCGAGATGCGGCTCAGGCAGTCGGCCGTAGCGGTATGTCCGCTTCGAGGTAGCCGCCCTCGTAGCGCATCGTCGCGTTCCGCGACAATCCCCGCACCAGAGATTGCGCGGATCGGTTGTCGGCGAACATCGTGGCGTGGAAGCTGGCGATGCCCCGCAGTCTTGCAATGTTCGCCAGGCGCTTGATGAGCAGGGTGCCGAGGCCGTGCCGCTGCCAGTCGTCCGCCACAACGACCGCGACATCGTGACCTCCGCCAGACGAAGATCTTCCGTAACGAGCTATACCGACGATGCCACGCTCGTCAAGCGCGATCAGCGCGTCACGATCGTGGTGATCGACGTCGACCAGCTTTTGCACCAGCACGTTCGCGGGCGGTTTCACCAGGGAGAGAAACCGGCGGTAGACCGTTTCGCGCGACAGGCGCCAATAGAACAGGCGAATGAGGTTGGCGTCACTGGGCTCGAGGAGCCGAAGCCACACGCGCCGGCCGTCGACGACGGTGCTGGTCACCTCTTGAACACCATGCAAGTAGTCGTCCCGTGCGCGAGCAGCTTGCCCGTCCCTTCGGCGATTAGGCGGCCTTCGGCGGTCGCGATCTTGCCACCGCGGTGGATGACGGTGCCTTCGCCGCGAACCGGTCCCGTCTCCAGCGTGATCGGACGCACGAAGTTCACCTTCGCCTCGAGCGTCGTGTATGCCTCGCCAACGGCGAGGGTGGTGTGCACCGCGCAGCCCATGGCAGAGTCGAGCATCGTCATCGCGAAACCACCGTGCACGACACCGATGGGGTTGTAGAGGTGCTCGGCCGCTTGGCCCACGAAGGTCACCTTGCCTTCCTCGACTGAGCCCCCGGTGAAACCCATCGTGGCTGTGATGGGCGGGCTGGGTAGCTTGCCGTCGAAGATCGCGCGGATGAACTCGAGGCCGCTCAAGGCTGCCCCGTCCGTGAGCGCGGACATCGGATCGTCCCACGTGATCGTTCGGGTCCGACGCCTGGTGCGCATTTCCGTCATCGAATCACACCGCCTGCTTCAACTCCGCGCGTTGCTTGACGCTACGCACCCTATCAGAAACAGTTGCGTCATGCAACCCAATGCCGTATGCTCGCTTTGATGCTCGGCCGAACCTACGACTCCCAGGTCTGCTCGGTCGCTGGCAGTCTCGAGGTGATTGGGGAGCGCTGGACGCTGCTGATCGTTCGCGACGCCTTCATGGGGGCTCGGCGCTTCGAGCACTTTCAGCGCCGGACCGGCGCGGCACGCAACGTGCTGGCGAACCGACTCAACCTGCTGGTCGAGGAGGGAATCTTCCGCAAGGTTGCGTACCTGGAGCACCCGGTCCGCTACGAGTACCGCCTCACCGAAAAGGGCATCGACCTGTGGCCCGTGATCGTTTCCCTGCTGCAGTGGGGCGATCGCTACATCTATCCGGGACGTGCCCCTGTCCTTCTTGTGCACAAAAAATGTGGTGGCGCGGTGAACGACCATCGCATCTGCGAGACGTGCGGCGCGCAGCTCAAAGCGAGGGATGTGGAGGCTCAGCAGGGAATCGGCGGTGGTATGGTGCCGGCGCTGCCGGCCGGGGTGAGCTAGGCGGGTTCCAGGTCGAGGGTCTGCTTGCCCTTCAAAGTGAATGGTCCGGCGAGGCCGGGAATCGCACCGGCGGCAGGTCCGCCGGATGACATGGTCATCTCGTTGGACGATGTCATAAGGGTCTTTAGCAGCCGGTGGCTCCCGGGGTCGATCCAGCTCGTGGCATCGGAGGTCTCAGTTGCTTTGAGGCCGACTGTCGACGTGGGCGTGGCACGCTTTGAATCCAGGTTGATGGTAGTGGTGCTCGCGGTCTCGACCACGGCTGCCTGAACCCCGTGGAACGACTCATCGCGCAGGTACGTGCTGGTGGCGGTTACGTGGATGCTGCCTCCGCCGCCCGGGCTCGCATCGTCATAGGTCTTCGTCCACGTGTCGCCGGGTTTCACGGCCTTGTCTGGCAGCACCGCTGAGGCGATGTTGCCTCCAACCCCGATACCGGACATGAGATTGCCTGGAATGGTCACTCCGTTGACGCTGACGATCCGGCCGTCCGGCGTCATTTTGAGGCTCACCGGCGGGAGCGCTGGGATCGTGGTGGTCGAGGTCGTCAGGCCGTTGCCGATGTTCACTGTCGAGGTAAGCGAGACATTCGTGACCGTCACGCTGACACTGGCAACACCGCTCGAGTCGACCGAGTCGACCGTGACAGTCTCGTTCGCCTTCATGTCGGACTTGACTGGTGACGTCACCGCGCCGGCCACGATGGAAAAATCCGAGGTTGTGTGCAAGGTGTAGTGGTAGGTGGCGCCTTTCGAGTACGCGAGCGTCAGCGTTTGAGCGTGCGCCGTGACCGCGCCGCAGGCGATGGTGACGAGCGCAACGATGGCGAGGCGTCGCATTGAATCGATCCTACGCGCTGAGAATCGATTCGAACCTCGTTAAGCCGCGAAGGGGAGCCAGGTCGGGGTCGTCAGCAGCAACTGTCTTCAGAAACGGCCTGAGCGGCATGGATTCTTCGATCAGGCTCACGGCCTCGTCGAGGCGGCCTTCGGCAACGCGCAAGCATCCCAGGTTGTAGACCTCTATTCCGAGAATGCCCGAGGGCGCTGACGCGTGGCGCAGAACGGACACAGTGGTTTCAAGGAGTCGAACCGCCCCGGGCAGGTCATCGTTCTCTTTGAGGTACTGAACGATGTGTGTGTGCGGATGGGTGTACGAGTTCGCGAGTAAACCTTCGGTCGTTGTCTTCCACCGATACCATGTAAATGGCCGATCGCCGACGGTTTCGTAAACATCGATGAGTGATGCAAGCAGTGAATCCGCGCGTTCCGCGGATTCATCGAGAGGAATCGTCGCGCCACTTGCGAGCTCTCCATCGTTGAACTCGTCAACGTCTTGCGGGGGCGGCGCGTAAGGACGTTCATCGCGCAGCGCGGAGAGCCGGTCGTACATGCGCTCTCTCCACTTGAGGAAATGGAACATCGTCAGCGCTACCGACCAGCCTTTCGGATTGGCGCGTTCAGCCGCCACGAAGTCACGCTCCACTTTCCGCTCAGATTCGAGGATGCCGCGCACGTCCGTCATGGGGCGAAGGTTAGGGCTCAGGCGGCGGTTTTGGGAGCACTCTCCTGTGCTGCAGCGTCAGCCTGCTCAGCCTGCGCTTGCAGCCTGGCGACCGGCACGATCTGGCGGAATTTCGCGATGGCGGATTGCCAATCGGCCAGCATGGCGGCCGCGCGCGGGCTGCCCGTTCTCTGGCTGTGCTCCGCGACAAGCGCGCGGAGCTCGGCTTCATCCTCGGCCGGGACCTCGCGTGCGACAACGCTGTCTGCGTTGAGCTGTCGCCAGTCGGTGAGGTAAGCGACGCCACCGGTCATCCCAGCGCCCGCGTTCCATCCCACGGGCCCCAGCGCGACGGCGACGCCGCCGGTCATGTACTCGCAGAAGTGATCCCCCGCGCCCTCGACCACCGCCATCGCGCCCGAGTTCCGTACGCAGAACCGCTCGCCGACGCGACCGGCAACGAAGAGCTTCCCGCTGGTGGCGCCGTAGCAGATGGTGTTGCCGGCGAGGACCGGGTCGGGTGATGCGTCATCGGCGAACGGCCGGATCACGATCACGCCGCCGCCCATGCCTTTGCCTACGTAATCCTGGGCCTCGCCTTCGAGTGTGAGCTCGACGCCCTCGTCGATAAACGCGCCGAAGCTCTGCCCAGCGCTGCCACGGTATTGCCGCGACTCCGCGCCAGAGAAAGAGGCGCCGACCGTGCGCCTCGAGTTGTCGATGGCCCCGCTAGGCGGTGGCGCCGCCGGCGAGTCGCCATTGCGCACCCATGAGCGGCGGCGAGGCAGCGCCTCGGAGTCGGATGGTGCCCTGAGGATGAACGAGAGGTCGAGAGTCGCGGACGGTGCGGCCTCGAGGAGATCGACCCTACCCACCGCATCGTCCAACGTCGCAAGCCCAAGGGCCGCGAGGTGCTCTCGCGTCTCGCCGGCGATGTGGAACAGGTGGTTGATCACGTGCTCGGGCCGGCCCTCGAACTTTTCGCGCAGGTCGTCACGCTGTGTGGCGATTCCGGTCGGGCACGTGTTGAGGTGGCACTGGCGCGCCATGTCGCAGCCGAGAGCGACAAGCACGCCGGTTCCAAATCCGAACTCCTCCGCGCCGAGCAGGGCGGCGATCACGATGTCACGCCCGCTTCGGAGCCCGCCGTCTGTGCGCAGGCTCACGCGTTCGCGCAAGCGGTTCGCCACCAGGACCTGCTGCGTCTCCGCGAGTCCGAGCTCCCAGGGGACACCTGCGTTCTTGATCGACGAGAGCGGCGAAGCGCCCGTGCCGCCGTCGTGGCCGGACACGAGGATGTAATCGGCTCGTGCCTTGGCGACGCCGGCGGCGATCGTGCCGACGCCCGCCTCCGCCACAAGCTTGACGCCGATGCGAGCGCGCGGGTTGACCGTCTTCAGGTCATGGATGAGTTGCGCCAAATCCTCGATCGAATAGATGTCGTGATGCGGCGGGGGCGATATGAGCTGCATCCCAGGCTGCGCGTGACGCAATCGCGCGATGAGACTCGTCACCTTGAGGCCCGGCAGCTGGCCGCCCTCTCCAGGCTTCGAGCCCTGCGCGATCTTGATCTCGAGCTCGTCTGCGCGCTTGAGATAGCGCGGGGTGACCCCGAACCGCGCCGACGCGACTTGCTTGACGCGATTGTCGCGACGGCTGTCGCTGTCGTCATAGGTCGCGGGATCCTCGCCGCCTTCGCCGGAGTTCGAACGCGCGCCGATCTGGTTCATCGCAATCGCCAGCGCCTCATGAGCCTCAGGCGACAGCGCGCCCAGCGACATGGCCGTGCTCACGAATCGCTTGACGATCTCGCGGGCCGGCTCGACATCGTCGAGAGGGATAGGGTGCTGCGCATCTTTGATGTGCATGAGCTCGCGCAGCGACTGAGGCTCGCCCATGCTCGACAGGCGCCGCCACTCCTGATACGCCTCGGCATCGTTTTCTCGGGCTGCCTTCTGCGCCGCGCGAACCGCGAGCGGGTTGTACGCATGGTGCTCGCCCGTTTTTCGGAATCGCACGCGACCGTGGTCGGCCAGCACGAGTGATTCCTCAGGATGGGGCGCCATCTTCTCGATGTCGGACAGGTCCGCCCCGCCGATGTTGGATGGCACGCTTGGGAAGCAAAGCTCCATGACCTCAGAGCCGAGGCCGAGTGCTTCGAGGATCTGTGCGCCGCGATAGCTGTCGACGCAGGAGATCCCCATCTTGGCCATTACCTTGAGCAAGCCTGCATCCAGCGCTTTGCGGTAGCGGGTCTCGCCGCCCTCGGACGATGTGGCGGCAGTGGCCAGTGCGAGGTACGGATGCACTGCGCTCGCTCCGATGGTGATGAGGCATGCGACGTCGTGCACGTCGACGACGTCGCCCGCGATCGCGACCACGTCGGTCGACATGCGCCGGCCTGATTTCAAGAGCGATTCATGGACCGCCCCGACCGCCAGCGTCATCGGGATGGCGACACGCACGCTGTTGGCGCGGCGGTCGCTGATGGCAACGATGCCTTCAGCCGCGGATGCCTCCGCGCAAAGGCGCAGGAGCGCGCCGCGCAGAGATTCGCCGTGCGTATACGTGGCGTCGATCACGGTCGCCCCTTCGAGCACCCTTGCCAGCTCCGCGGCTCCGAGCACAGGCGACTCGAGCTCGAGCAATGAAAGCCCCAGGAGGTCAGAGGCTTCGCCGTGAGTTCGCGGGGACCCCGGAGACTGCGAGCCTGGGATCGCGGGGTGGTGGCTTCGCCGCAGCTCGCGATCGGCGCCGCCCTCTGGCTCGAGCGTTCCGCGGCGCGGCCCGAGCAGAACACGCAGCGACATCACCGCCTTCTCGCGAAGCGGATCGATGGCCGGGTTGGTGACCTGCGCGAAACGCTGGCGCAGGTAGCCGTAAATGCGCCGAGGCGTCCGGCCGAGCGGGGCGATGGGAATGTCGTCGCCCATTGAGAACACCGCCTCGGCTCCGGTCTCGGCCATGGCGGTGACCACGATCTTCACGTCCTCTGATCCCCAGCCGTGGAGCCTCTGCTGCGCGCCGAGATCGTCGGGCGCATCGATGTCGAGTTGGCGGCGCTCGACCGGGACCAGGATGCGGTCGAGCGCCGCCAACTC